>JACCDQ011382664.1_pt1 | contig 16916 bp, 28 predicted proteins | sample 7446031 | NCBI WGS metagenome assembly JACCDQ01 (sample SAMN15323442, study PRJNA562643) | freshwater metagenome | isolation source: river surface water | place: USA:Blue River Watershed | collected 2017-08-17
CACTGCCTCTTCTGCGCCGCGGCCAGCACCTGTCGCGCCCGCACCGAGCAGGCCGTTGCAATTGCACAACAGGAGTTCTCCGTGGTTCCGCAGCTGTCGGCCATGAGCACCGCCGAGATCTCGGCCCTGGTGACCTCGATCGAGCCCAAGCTCGCCGTGGTCGAGGCCTGGATGAAGGAGGCCAAGAAGCACCTGCAGCAGCAGCTGGAGGCCGGCGCCGATGTGCCCGGGTGGAAGCTGGTCGCCAAGCGCGCGAGCCGCGTGTGGGCTGACCCGAAGAAGGTCGAGGAGTGGGCCCTGCTGGAGGCCGGCCTCGACAAGCAAGCAATCTACAGCGAGCCGGAGCTCAAGAGCCCCGCGCAGCTGGAGAAGATCGTGGGCAAGAAAAACCTGCCCGCTGATCTCACCGCGTCTGTCTCGTCGGGCTGGAATCTGGCCCCGGCGAGCAGCACCAAGCCGGCCGTGGCGGTCTCCGCTGCGGACGAATTTTCGACCGTCAACTCTTGAAAGACGAAAACATGACTCGACTCGTTACCCCTCCCTGCCGCGGCTCCTACCCCAAGCTCTTCGAGCCCGACATCAATGACCAGGGCAAGAAGGTCTACAGCACCGCCCTCCTGATCGAGGACACCGAAGAAGGCCGCGCCTTCCTGGCCCAGGCCGAGAAGCTGGCCGAAGAGACCGGCCGCGCCAAGTTCGGCACCCGCTACGACAGCCTGCGCAAGTCGCCGGCCTTCAAGTGGGCCGTGCGCTACGACGTGGACAAGTACGCGAACCTGTCCCCGAAGATCATCGCCTACATCAACGCCCGCAGCTACGAGACCCCGCCCGGCGTCGTGTCGATCTACCCCGGCCCCGATGGCAAGCCGGCTAAGATCACCGACCCGGCTCAGATCTACCCGGGCTGCTACCTCCGGGCGTCGCTCACCTGCTACGCCACCGACCGCAGCGACTCGAAGTCCGTGTCCTTCGGCCTGGGCAACGTGCAGAAGTTCAAGGACGGCGAGCGCATCGACAGCCGCGTGAACGCCGAGGACGAGTTCGTGGCCGACCCCCAGGCCGCGGCTTCGCTGGACGACCTGTGATGGAAAACCAGCACCGCAAGATCTCCGGCTACCGCGAACTGTCGCAGGACGAGATCGACCTGATGAACGAGATCAAGGCCTTCGGCCCCCAGCTGGAAGCCCTCGTGATGAAGGTCGAGAACGTCGGCGACGGCCGCTGGGCGGCAATCGGCAAGACCGACCTGCAGAAGGGCCTGATGGCGCTCACCCGCGCCGTCGCCCGTCCGACGTTCTTCTGATCGTCGCAACTTAAACGGCCCCTTCGGGGGCCTTTTTCATCGACCGTATGACCGAAATTTCCTGCGACTTCGAGACCCGCTCCGCCGTCGATCTCCGACGGACGGGGGTCTACCCCTATGCAGAAGACCCGACGACCGGCGTCTGGTGCTTCGCCTTCGAGCCGGAGCCCGGCGCCGAGCCTCTCGTGTGGACGCCCGAGTGCAACTTGCACGAGTGGGAGCCCTACCAGACCCTGCGCGAGCTGGCCCAAGACCCGGCCGTCACCTTCCGCGCCTGGAACGCCCAGTTCGAGCGCGTGATCTGGCGCGAGATCATGGTGCGCCGCTATGGCTTCCCCGACATCCCGCTCGAGCGGTGGGTGTGCACCGCGGCCGAGGCGCGCGCGATGGGCCTGCCCGGCAAGCTCGACGACAGCGCGAAGGTGCTCAACGTCGTGCAGCAGAAGGACATGCAGGGCCACCGCCTCATGCTCCAGATGTCCAAGCCCCGGCAGGCGCACGACTGCGCTGGCGGCCTCGTCCTGACGTGGTGGGACCAGCCCGAGAAGGTCGAGCGCCTGATCGCCTACTGCCAGCAGGACGTGCGCACCGAGCGCGCGATCGCCGCCCGCCTGCAGCGCCTGTCCGACTACGAGCGGCAGGTGTGGCTCATGGATCAACGGGCCAACGACCGCGGCATCCTCGTCGACGTCCCCCTGGCCCGCGCCGCGCGCGAGATCGCCGACCGCGTGCAGGCCGACGCCAACGTGCGCATGGCCGCGCGCACCGACGGGGCCGTGGGCGCCGTCACCCAGGTGGGCCAGCTGAAGACGTGGCTCGGCGAGAACGGCCGGCAGGTCGACAGCCTGTCCAAGAAGGCCCTGGCCGAGCTCCTCGAAGACCCCGAGCTCCCCGGCCCGCTGCGGGAGGCCCTGGAGCTCCGCGCCGAGACCGGCAAGAGCTCGGTCAAGAAGATCGAGGCCATGCTGCGGGCCGTCTGCTTCGACGACGCCCTGCGCGGCCTGCTGCTCTACTGGGGCGCCGGAACCGGCCGCTGGGCGGGCCGCCTCGTGCAGCCGCAGAACTTCCCCGCCCGCACCGCCGGCCTGCCCGATTGGCACGATCCCGAGGCCTGGATCGACGCCGTGATGCGCCGGGACATCTCGGGGATCGACCTCTACGCCCCGCCGCTGGAAGTTGTCTCTCTCATGCTGCGGGCGATGCTTCGCGCCCGCGACGGCCACCTGCTGGTGGCGGCCGACTATTCGGCGATCGAGGCCCGGGCGATCGCATGGCTTTGCGGCGAGGAGTGGCGGCTGGAGGTGTTCCGCACCCACGGCAAGATCTACGAGGCCTCGGCCGCCATGATGTTCAAGGTGCCCTTCGAGTCGATCGACAAGAAGTCGCCCCTGCGACAGAAGGGCAAGGTCGCCGAGCTCGCGCTGGGCTTCCAGGGCGGCAAGAACGCGCTCATCACGATGGGCGCCCTGGACATGGGCCTGGACGAGGCCGAGCTCCCCGAGATCGTCCGACTGTGGCGCGAGGCGTCGCCCGCGATTGTGGCCGGCTGGTACGCGCTGCAGGACGCCTGCCTGGAGGCCGTGCGCTGGCCGGGCAAGGTCACCGAGGCGCTCGAGGGCCGGGTGCGCTTCAAGGTCTCCGGCGGCTTCCTGTGGCTCAAGCTCCCCTCCGGCCGCCGGCTCGCCTACTGCCAGCCCAAGGTCGTGCAGAAGCCCGCGCCCTGGGATCCCGAGCGCCTGCTCGACGGGGTCGAGGCCTGGAGTGTCAACTCCAAGACGAAGAAGTGGAGCAAGCGGTCACTCTACGGCGGCCTGCTCATGGAAAACGTCGTCCAGGCCACGGCCCGAGACCTAATGGCCGACGCCATGCTGCGCCTGGAAAAGGGCGGGATTTTTACACCGTTGCTTTCTGTCCACGACGAGATCGTGACCGAGGCGAAAGAGCATAATGCAGACCCGCGCCTGCTTGAGAAACTTATGTGCGAAACCCCCGACTGGGCCGCTGGTTGCCCGGTCGACGCCGAGGGTTACGCCGCCTTCCGCTATCGCAAATAACCCATGACGAAAACCACCAACGCAGAGAGACTATTTCGCGCCGGGTACACCGACCTCGTGTCGGTCATCCCGCCCGGCTCCCGGCTTTCCCCGACATCGCGCATCCCCGAAGACCAGCTGGGCAAGGCCCCCGGCCGCAAGAACTACAGCGGCACCTGGGGCGGCTACGACTGGCGCGGCCACGAGACCACGATCAAGGACGCGGTCACCTGGGACATGCACGGGGCCAACGTCGGCCTGCGGGCAGCCAACTTCCCGGCCGTCGACATTGACACCGCCGACCCGGATCTGGCCGCCATGATCGAGCGCCGGGCCCGCGAAATCCTGGGCGACGCCCCGGTGCGCACCGGCCGGGCGCCCAAGCGCCTGATGGTCTACTCGACCACGACGCCCTTCGGCCGCATGCGCCTGTGGCTCACCGACGCCGACGGCGTGGCCCACCTGATCGAAGTCCTGGGCGACGGCCAGCAGTACGTCGTGGCCGGCACGCACCCGAGCGGCGCCACCTACACCTGGGACAAGGCCCTCGACGAGGTGCCGGTGCTCCAGCTGCGCGACATCAACCCCGAGCTCGTCGAGGACTTCTTCCAGGCCGTCACGGACGACGCCGAGTTCCTGGGCCTGACGGCCAGCCGCGAGGGCACCGGCAACCTCATGGTCGACCGCGACGAGATTGACCAGCAGGCCCTGCGCGCGCCCAGCCTGGAGGCGGTCCAGCTGGCCGTATCGCACATCCCCAACACCAACGACGAGTTCGCTGGCCGGGACGATTACCTGCGGATGGGGTACGCTATCAAGGCCTCGTGCGGCGAGGAGGGCCTTCCCACGTTCATCGACTGGGCCCTGCGCTGGGAAGGCAATGACCGCGTTTCCGGCAACGACGTCGAGGAGGTCGGGCGCGACTGGGCCCGGATGGTGCCGCCCTACGAGGTGGGCTGGGAGTACCTTGCCAGCACCGCCCGGCGCTTCGGCTACGACGACGCCAGGGACGAGTTCCAGGCCGACCCCACCCTACCCCCTGCCGAGGTGGCGATCGCGGCTCCTGAGCCCGCTCCTGCGGCCGTGGAGGGCGCGCTCAAAGACCTCGACGAGCAAGCCGCCCCGGCCGCCTACTCGGACAAGGCGGTCGCCAATCAATTCATCAACCGCCGCGGCGGCAATCTGCGCTACTGCGAGCCCCTGGGCGGCTGGTTCCTCTACAGCGACGGCGTCTGGACCCGCGACGAGACGCTGCGGGCCGAGGACTTGGCCGGCCGCATCTGCGTGGCCGCCGGCAAGCGCGCCGCCGAAGACCAGAACCTCGACAAGGCCGCGCGGGCGATGGCGATGAAGCTGTGCTCGAACACGGCCAAGAACGCGGTCCTGGCCTACGCCAAGAGCGACCGCCGGGTGGCCTCGATGGTCGACGACTGGGACCGCGACCTGTGGACGCTGAACACCCCGGCCGGCGTGGTCGACCTGCGCACCGGCCAGCTGGGCCCGCACGACCCGAAGGGCCTGCATTCGCGCATCACGGCCGTGGGCCCGGCCGAAGGCGCCCCGGTACGCTGGCTGCAGTTCCTCGAGGAGACCTTCGGCGGCGACGCTGAGATGGTCGACTACGTCCAGAAGTCGTTTGGCTACGCTCTCACCGGCGCCACCAGCGAGCAGATCCTGCAGTTCTTCTGGGGCCCGGGCGGCAACGGCAAGTCGGTGCTCCTGGGCGCGCTGCAGGGCATCCTCGGCCGCTACGCGCAGACCACCCCGGTCGAGACCTTCGCGGCCTCCCGCGGCGACCAGCACCCCACCGAGATGGCCGCCCTGCGCGGCGCCCGCCTCGTCGTCGCCAGCGAGACCCAGGAGGGCCGCTACTGGGACGAGTCGAAGGTGAAGCTGGCGACCGGCGGCGATTCGATCCGCGCGCGCTTCATGCACAAGGATTCGTTCGAGTACGTCCCGCAGTTCAAGCTGGCCTTCCTGGGCAACCACAAGCCCAGGATCCACAACCTCGACGCGGCCATGAAGCGCCGCATCCACCTCGTGCCCTGCGTCCTGGCGCCCAAGGTCGTCGACCGCCGCCTGCCGGAGAAGCTGCGCGAGGAGTGGCCGCAGATCCTGGCCTGGGCGATCGAGGGGTGCCTGCGCTGGCAGGCCGAGGGCCTGGAGAAGCCGGCCGCCGTGCGCGCCGCCACCGACGAGTATTTCGTCGACGAGGATCCGGTGGGCCGCTTCCTCGAGGAGCGGTGCGTGGTGGCGCACGACCGCACGGCCCTCTCCCAGGATCTCTTCTCGGCCTGGGCCGAGTGGGCCCACGACCAGGGCGAGAACGTGCGGACGAACCGCTGGCTGACCTCGGCCCTGCTCATGCGCCCCGGCATCGAGCGGTGGCGCGATACGAGGAGCGGCCAGCGCGGCGTGCGCGGTGTGGAGCTCATCTACAAGCCGGGCGAGTTCGAGGCCCAGCCAGCACCAGCAGCGAAGACCGCAGCATGAGAAAAGGCCCCGAGAGGGGCCTTTTTCTTGGGGCGGTGCGGGTCAGGCGGTGCGCCAATTGCGATCGCCGGCCATGCGGGCGCGGGCGCGGCGGGAAACAACTTCCAGATCGAGCGCGCGCAGGCTGCGCGATGCGCTGTCAGTCCAGCGGTGGTCGTTGGCGTTTTCGTAGGTGGTCGCCATCCGGCTCTTGGGGTAGCTGCTGCTGAAATGGACGGCGGGAGTCATGGCCGTCAGCACTTGCGCGATGTGATGGCCGGGGATGCCACGCATGGCGGCCATGAATTCGTCGCCCTTGCTGGTGTTTTGGTTGGTGGTCATTGCGGTCTCCAGTTCGTGTTGCGATGGAGCCGATTCTACAGGCACTTTTGACATTCGTGTCAAAACCCCACGACGTGGTCAGGAATAGGTGGGGCCCTTGGCGACTTACCTTGTGGGCAGGGCCCCTGCGCTTCTCACTCAGCCCCGAATGATGGGCCGGAGTGCGCGGCCCGGAGACGCACGGCGGGGCTACCGTGTGGCGTCGATTCTTACTCGGCCGGGCGGCCGTTGCGCGCCCTGGCCGCCTGCTCGCGCTCCCAGTCCTCGCGGCAGTCCGCGTCGCAGAACATGACGGCCGGCAGCACAGGGGCGTCGCAGCACAGGCAGGTGCCGCGGGGCAGCAGTCGGGCGCGTCGTTGTTGCTGCGCCACACTCATCCGAAGCAGGAGCTCGGCGTGGTCGTTGGCCGTGTCGACGATGTCAGCCACGTCAGTACCCCGCGTTGGCCCTGGCCGCCGCATGGCTCCAGTCCTCGACCTTCGCGTCGTCGATGCTGTGGCGCAGGGGCTTGGCGTTGGGGAACGGGCCCAGGATCTCGCCGGAGATGCTGTGGCCGCGCGGCTTGGGCACCTCCGCCTCCTGGAACACCCGCTCAAGGGCCTTCTCGGCCTCGTCCTGCTGGCGCTCGGCCAGGATCGCCGAGGCCGCGTAGACGATCGCGCCCAGCACCTCGTGCTCGAAGGCGTCGCCCTTGCGCGTGCTGGCCGCCTCTTCGAGCTTCTTCGCAGCCTGCCCGGTGGCGAAGCCCCGGCCATGCATCTTGATGTAGTGGAACATCGGCTGGTCGAGGAACGGGGCGCTCACTCCGCCGTGGCGCTTGCCCTTCCCATACATCGCCTGCTCGAGGGCCGCGATCAGGATGGGGTACAGCGGGTGGCCGGTATGGTCTTCGGTGATTTTCATGGTGGTCAGTCGTAGGGTCGGGGGATTCTACAGGCGGCGAAGTCGATCGGCATACTGCCAGGGCGAGGAGACCTGCCGCATTGCCCGCTCGATCCTGTCGGTGCCCTCGGGCGCTTTGCGGTGGGCATTGCGGTCGTACTCGGCCGCGCGCCCCTGGCGCCAGCTGTAGGCGGTCAGGAGCTCGTCCAGGCCGACGGTGAGCGGGTCGATCCCGCCCGTGGCCTGCTGCACGCTGGCGCCGCGCTCGAACTGCCAAGCGGGGAACCCGGAGACGTCGTTTTGACGCAACAGTCCGCGCTCGGTGAGCTTGCGCAGGTGGGCCCGCAGGTTCTTTGTCGTGGCGAGCTTGTTGTCTCCCAGCCAGTCGATCGCGCCGGCCAGGGCGGGCAGGTAGAAAAGGACGTCGGGCTCTTGCATCACGAAGCGCAGGAGCGCGATGTCGACGGGGTGGTCGCAGGGTTTCATGGCGTCTTAGATGTTTCGTCTAGCGGAGGGCTGCTAGGAGGGCGCACAAGACCTTGTTGATCGTTCCCGTTCCCAGATCGTGCTCAATCCAACGCGCACCCAAGAAATCATCAGCCTTGTTGAGTTGGTCTACGGCCTCTAGCACAGCCTTCCGGTCAACACCGGCAGCAGCCAGAACGGCCTCAAGAGTGTCCTGTTTTTCCATAATGCCCTCTAGATGATCTATCGCGCGGCCGCGTCGGCCTCGCGGTACTTCTTGCGCAGCGCCCGGACGGTGCTCTCGTCGCAATGGAACTGCTCGGCCACGTCGACGGCCCGGCCTGGGGCGGCAGCGATGGCCCTGCGCCGCTCCTCGGCCCGCTGGGCTTTCGTGGCCTTCTCCTCCTCGATCGCCACCTCGCGGGTGGTGAAGCGGTGAAGGTTCGCACACTCGCGCCGCCGCTCGTCGCCGGTCGTGCGCTTGACGACGCTCCAGGCGCCGCAGGTGGGGCACTTCATGTGTTGCGCTCCCGCAGCCACCGCTGGACCGTCTCGATCAGGTTGCGCACCTCGGGCAGGGTGATGTAGTGCTCGGCGATGCCGCTGTGGTAGTCGAGGAGCTCTTCGATCTCGCCGTCGGTGAGGCCCTCCCAGGCCTTCGGCTTGGGCGTGCAGGTGTGGACGTGGCCCTCGGTCACGCGCTTGCCGCAGTCGGGGCAGAAGCGCGGCACCTCGACCTGCGGCGCGGCCGCGGGCTTCTTGTTGCCGAAGATCGCGTCCCAGCGGGCCTCGAAGTCCTCGCGCGGGATGGTGAACGGGCGCGGCGCGTCGCCCTTGCCTCCGGCGCTCATGCCTGCCCCCTTGCGCGGATGGCGGCGGCAGCACTGCTTCCGGGATCGTCCTCATTCCACCCTAACAGTTCCTCACACACCTTCGCACACGCCTCGCGCTCGGCTGCGGCAAACGCTGCGTACACGGTTTCGATCACATCCTCGGAGTCGATCGACCCCGCCTCCCGCGCCATGCGGATGATTTCGTCGCGGCTCATGCTGCCACCTCCTGTAGCGCGTCGTTGGCTGCCATCGCGCGCACCATGCGCAGGTGCTGCCGGCGGGCGCGGTACTTCGCGCAGGCCAGGGCCTTGGGCTGGGGCGCGGGCTTTGGCATGTCGCGGCCCGTGCCCAGGGCGAAGACCTTGAGGGTGCGGCCGCCGCGCTTGTCCTCGGTCCAGTCGGCGATGTGGACGATCCCCTTGCGGTGGAACGTGTTGCAGTAGTGGCGGACAGTCTGGATGGCGAGGCCAGTCATCGCGGACAGTTCGATCATGGAGTGGCAGCCGTCCTGCAGGCCGATCAGCAGGTCAGAGAGGGCCAGCGCATTCACGCGCGGCCGGGAGTAGCGGACGAAGGTCAAGTGTTCTCCTTGGCGGGGCAGTCGCGCCCCTGGTTGCATCGGGTGTCGCACGGCGGGCAGCTGCGCGGCTCATCTTCGGGCAGGTAGGCGTCGAGCACGCCCAGGACGTGCAGCGCGATGGTCACGACCACGGCCACGAAGCCGGTGGCGATCAGGACGACGAGGAGGGTGGTCATTCGGTGCCTCCGATCCCGCGGGCGATGTCGTCCTTCGTGGTCTGCCGGATTGCGACGGCTTCACCTTTCCACACGGCCCACGCATCGCGCAGGCGAATGCGCCACCAAAGATGCCGCAAATCAGGCAGTGCAGGCTCCCAATGCTTGCCATCAGGAGACGACTGGCAGGGATTTTCCATGAGGTCTTTAACGGTCATCATTCCCCACCCCCGATCTTTTTGATGATGGCAAACGCCCGCTCCCTCTGAGCCCGGCTCGCGTCGCCTTGATACTTCCCCTGCCCGTGGTCGTAAATCGTCTCCCACAGGTGCGCGATCTCTTCCTCCGTCAGCGGCTGGCGCTGGGGCGGGGCGGCATCAATGCTGGCGCAGGTTCCGCATTTGGCCCCGGTGTTGGGCATGATTCCATCGCCGCAGCTGCACCAGACGTAATCAGGCTGGCGCTGTGGCGGGGCGGTGTAGAGGGGCTCGACCCATCCCTTGTGGTTCGGGTTCCGTTCATCCCACCAAGCTCCGTAGTCCTCGTTTAGCTCATAGCTACGATATTCATATCCACCCTCACCGTCGAACTTGCGCCACGCCGCCGGCTCCTGCTTCTCGGCCTGCTCAATGGCGGTGCGAAGTAAATCTGTAGCCCCGTATTCACAGTTACCATCCGCTTCTGCGTTCTCCAGCGCCTCCAATGCCTGCTTCATTGCGTCGATCGGGGTCATAGTTCGTTCAAGAAGAGGGTTGCCATGAGGGAGCCCCAGGCCGTGGCGAACACGAACCAAAAACGGCCTTCCTGCGTCCAAGCCAGCACGTCGGGCTGCAGGGTGATGAACACGACGACCGCGTAGAGCACGACCGCCACGGCCACGGGCACGAGGGTGATTGTTCGGAGCTTCATAAGTCGATGGTTTTGGGGTTGATGATCGAGAGGGCGTACTCGACGATGTCGGGCTCGCTGAGGTCGTGATGCACGCTGAAACGCTGGTGGGGCGCGTATCCGAAGATCGGGATCCGGCGGTCGATGCGCCACGTCCGGGTGAGCACCGTGTCGTGCTGGGGCTCGCGCACCAGCCGGTAGTCGGGGTCTTCGCGGCGGGTCATTCGCGCCCCTTTCGGATCAACTCCCAGCGGTAGGTGCCGATGATGTCGAGGGCGTCCTGATCGGTCTGGGCCACGCGCTCGATCAGCGCGGCGACCATCTCTTGGAGATACAGCAGCCGCTCTTCGGGGGTGTCCGCCTCGCTCATGTGGCTGCTGACGATGTGCCTGATCTTCGCGTCGAGCCACGGGGCCATGCTCGGGTACAGGGTATCTTGGAGATTCATAGCAGCGCGTCCTCGAAGTCGTCCTGGCCCAGGGGCACGCGCTGGCCGGGCCGCGGGTGCTGGAAGCCGGGCGCGGGGAACGGCCAGGGGTGGCGGGCGGCGGTCATGCGCGGGCCTCCCGTGCGGCCAGCATGGCGTCGGCCACTTTGTAGGCGTTCGCGGCTACCGAATATTCGCCCGTGTCTATCTTCAGCAGCGGACTTGCGATGAATGCTTGCATTGCCTTGCCGGCGAAGTAGTCGCGCAGGTCCATGCCGTGCTCGCCGTCGGCCAGATCGAAGTGGGCGGCTGGGAAGGCCGGGCCGCCGGTGTTGCGGTCGGTCATGCCAGGGCCTCCTCGCATTGGGCGCGCAACGCCGCCAGGGTGTCTTCGCAGCGGCGCGTGCCGGACAACTCGATCAGTTCGTCGGGCTCGCCGTCCTCGGTGACCCGGCCGATGTCGGCGTAGATGGCGAACTGGCCGCCGATGTCTTCCATTGAAATCCGCACGCCGTGCTGCTGGAAGAACTGCTCGTCTTCGGGGTGCACATGGCGGCAGTCGATGACCTCGGCGCGGCCGTCGGGGCGCTTGTAGATCGTGACGTTCATGCCAGCACTCCCGTGGCGGCCAGCACGGCCAGGGCGATGCCGGCGGCCGCGCAGGCCCACATGACGATCCGGTCTTCGCGGTCGTACTGGCGCGGGCCTTCGCTCGAGTAGCCGGTGGTGAAGGTCGTCTCGGCCAGGGTGCGGGGGGTGACAAGGTGCGAGGGCTTCATGGTGGTCTCCTTGGGGTGGTGGGTGATGGGTCAGCCGCGCCAGACCGAGTACGGGCGCTGCTGGTGGGCGCATTCCGCGCAGGCCAACAGCCAAGGCAGGGCGTCGTATCCGAACTTGCGAAGGGTGGGCTTTTTCATGGTGGTCTCCTGGGTGGGTTGCTGATGTGCTCGATTCTGCCAGGGCTTTTGACGCTTGTGTCAAAACCCCAGCAAAACGTGGGGTTATTGCTCGAGTTCTTCTGGCAGCATCTCTGGCTGGTACTTGCGCAGCAGGGCCACGAGCTCGGCGGGCAGGGCTGGCGCGTCTTGGCCGGCCTCAGCCGCGTCCTGGCTGGCCTGGGCGTGCTCCTGCTCCAGTTCGTGGATGCGGGCATACGCCTGGGCGATCTCCCTGGCCGCGGCCGACAGCGGCGCGGGCTTGGGGCCGGTGGCCTGCTTCGTGCCATCGGGCAGGCGCTCGATCAAGTAGACGCCGGCCTCGCGGTCCTCCTCGATGCGGAAGGCCGGCAACTCGTGGTCGGCCAGATCAAACTCGCGGCGGGCTGCGTCGCGCAACTTCGAGACGACGACGCGCAGGGTGCTCTTGGGCACGTCGTTGGGGTAGGTGGCGGTCTCACCGACGGCGAGGCGGGCGAACGGGTACTTGGACATGGCGGGCCTTTCGTGGGGGTTGTGGCGGCTGGGGCCGACGACTGACACATCGACTGTCAGACACATCGTCTGCAGGTCGGTGAGCATTATACCCTGGTTGATTACCTTCCATTCCCTTCTGTTCCCTTCGTTTCTTAAGTAATCAACCATCCTGTAGGCGCGCTACGAATAGGGAAATGAAGGTAATCAACGGGGGTATAGAAGACCTTTTGGAAAAACGCTTGTGTCAGGGGCGATGTGTCAGGACGCGCCCTGGCCGAGGTGGGCGCAGTCGGGAAGGCGCAGGTCACGGCCAAGGATTCGGGACCGGGGGCGGTGGCCGTAGAATTGTGTCAATTGACTTTCGGAGGTGACGATGGCTGGACGGCCGAAACGGAGCGCAGACCTCGTGCTGCTCGACAGCGACGAGAGCCTGGGCGCTCGGGTGATCGAGATGCTGGGCGAGGGCAAGCAGTTGGCTCGCATCTGCTACGAGACGAAGATCGGAAAGGCGGCGCTGCTTGAGTGGCTCGATTCCGACCCGGAGCGGGCCGCCCTGGCCTCGCGTGCGCGTGCGAGAGCCGCGACCGCCCTCGTCGAGGAAGCCCGCGAGATCGCCGACGAGGTCGACGCCGATCACCCGGGCGAGCTCAACAAGGCCAAGCTGCGGATCGGCGTGCGGCAATGGACGGCCGAGCGATGGAACCGTCAGGCATACGGCGCGCCCAGCGCCCAGGCCAATGTGACGATCAACCTGGGCTCGATGCACCTCGACGCGCTGCGCTCGAGAACTGTCGGGCCGGCCGAGGAACCGCAGGGCATTGTGGACGTGACGCCACGCGCAGCCACGCAGGACGAGCTCGACGCGCTCTAACCGCTTGAAGTGTTGACGAGAATCCTGGGTTCGATTACATTGTGGTCAAGCAGACATGACCAGTCTGCGAGATTCACCGGGAAAGGATGGGAACTCAGGGACTTAGCGGGAAGAGACAGTCGGATCGTGGCGCGCTAGCAACGGCGGCGGGCGGGTGTGGCGGGGGCGCGACACCCCCCGGCCCCCGGCCTGGGACCCCCGGGCGGTGGGTAGCGGCGGACCTAGACACCCACCGACTTTCCAATCCCCCGAAACCTAGACCTCCCGAAAGGCAGGCGCAGGCGAAACCCGCAAGTTCCGAAACGACCCCCTCCCCCCGGTGCCCCTGAACGCAAGACCGAAAGCCCGAAAAAAAATCATGACCAAGAAATTCATCGCCTACTACCGCGTGAGCACCGACCGGCAGGGCCGATCCGGCCTGGGCCTGGACGCGCAGCGCCAGATCGTCACCGAGTACGTCGCCGGCCAGCCGGGCGGCTTCGTGCTGGATGAGTTCACCGACGTAATGTCCGGCAGGTCGGAACGCCGGCCAGAACTTCATGCCGCCCTGGCCGCGGCCAAGGCCTACGGCGCGACCCTGATCGTCGCCAAGCTCGACCGCCTCGCCCGCAATGCGCGGTTCCTGGGCGAGATCCACGAGGGCGACGTCGACGTGGTCTTCTGCAACCTGCCGCAGCTGCCCCCCGGGCCGGTGGGGCGCTTCATGGTGCAGGTCATGGCGTCGATCGCCGAGCTCGAGAGCGGGATGATCTCCGACCGCGTCAAGGGCGCGATTGAGCAGGCCAAGAAGCGCGGCAAGGTGTGGGGCGGCTACCGGGGCGGGGACTTCCCCAAGGAGGTGCGCGACCTGGGCCGGGCCAAGCGCACCGAGATCGCCGACGAGTACGCCAAGCAGACCCTGATTCGCCTGCGCGCCTTCATGGCCGAGGGCGTGACCAGCCGCGTCGAGATGGCCGCGCGCCTGAACGCCGAGGGCTACAAGACCCCCAGCGGCCGGGGTCATTGGTGCGGGACGTCGATCACCCGCATCCTCGACCGCCTGGAGGCGGCGGAGGCCCGCGAGATCGCCGCGGCCAAGGCGCGGGCCAAGGAGGTCTTCTCGGTCGGCGCCTTGAAGCGCGGCACGGGCCCCAAGAAGCGCCTGCTGTCCGATCGGGTGGCGGCATGAAGACCCCCCGCATCCACCAGTACCCGGCCGAGTTCTACGAGAGCACGGCCGAGTTCCGCGCCTGCCGGTACATCGCCGCGGCCCACGCCCTGGTCGCCTGGGCCCTCATGCTGGGCCTGGGGCTCGTGCTGGCCGCGGCGGCCCTGGTTCTGCTGGGATAGACCGGGAGCGGCATCAGGGGGCCGGATGGGTGATAATCCGGCCCTATGACTGCACCGCAGCCCACCAGCAACCCCTTCGAGGACTGGCTCAACCGATACCGGGACAACCCGGTGCTGTTCGTCCGCGAGGTCTACGGCCAGGAGCCCGAGGAGTGGCAGGTCAAGGCCCTCGAGGCGATCGCGTCGGGCGAGCGGCGCGTGTCGATCCGCTCCGGCCACGGTGTCGGAAAGTCGACGTTCGCCAGCTGGGCGGCCGGGTGGTACTTCCTCACCCGCTACACCTGCAAGGTGGTCATCACCGCCCCCACCTCGAGCCAGCTGTACGACGCCCTCTTCGCCGAACTGAAGGCCCAGCTGCGCCGCCTGCCCGAGAACCTGCAGCAGCTGTTCGAGATCAAGACCGAGCGCATCGAGCTCAAGGGCGCGCCGACTGAGGTCTTCATCTCCGCGAGAACCAGCCGGGCCGAGCAGCCCGAAGCCCTGCAGGGCGTGCACGCCGACAATGTGATGCTGATCGGCGACGAGGCCTCCGGCATCCCCGAGGCGGTCTTCGAGGCGGCCGCCGGCTCCATGTCCGGCCACAACGCCGTGACCCTGCTCCTGGGCAACCCCACCCAGTCGACGGGGATGTTCTACGACACCCACAACCGGCTGCGCGACAGCTGGTGGACCCTGAAGGTCTCCTGCGAGGACGTGCCCAAGCGCGTGTCCAAGGAGTTCATCGAGGAAATCCGCGAGACCTACGGCGAGAACTCCAACGCCTTCCGGGTGCGCGTGCTGGGCGAGTTCCCCCTGGCCGACGACGACGCCGTCATCCCGATCGACCTGCTCGAAAGCGCCAAGCAGCGGCCCATCCTGGCCTCGCCCTCGGCGCCGGTGGTGTGGGGCCTGGACGTCGCGCGCTTCGGCTCCGACCGCACGGTCCTCACCAAGCGCAAGGGCCCGCGGCTGCAGGAGGCCCAGCAGATCAAGCGCAACCTCGACACCATGCAGGTGGCCGGCTGGATCGTGAACGAGTGGAACTCGACCCCGGGCCACCTGCGGCCCATCGAGATCTGCGTCGATTCGATCGGCCTGGGCGCCGGCGTGGCCGACCGGCTGCGCGAGATGGGCCTGCCCTGCGTCGACGTGAACGTCTCGGAGGCCCCGGCCTTCGGCGAGAAGTACACGAACCTGCGGGCCGAACTGTGGTTTCGCGGCAAGGAGTGGCTCGCCCGGCGCAACGTCTCACTCGAGCACGCCGACGGCCGCCTCATCGACGAGCTAGCTATGGTGAAATACGGGTTCACCAGCAACGGCAAGATCAAGGTCGAGTCCAAGGACGAGATCAAGAAGCGCACGCGGGACAAATCGAGTCCCGACTTGGCCGATTCGTTCCTGCTGACCTTTGCGGGTCAAAACGGGATCACGATCGCCCAGGCCGGCACGAGTAAGCATGCCTGGGGCCGACCCCTGCGCCGCAATTTCAGCCGCCGGAGCTAGGTTATACTGACGAAAGTGTCAAGAAAGGCCCGAAATGGCTGCTGAATACGAAGATCCGGCGCAGGAGGCCGAAGAAGACGCGGTAACGCCCGACGAGCAACTGCCCGAGGGCCTCGCGGCCGCCGTCGCCGACGAGGTGACCGACGCGATCTCCTACATGGACGAGACCATGTCGGAGATGCAGGCGCGGATGACCGACTACTACAAGGGCGACCTGCCCGCGGTCACGCAGGAAGATCTGGACGACAACCGCAGCGACATCGTGAGCCGCGACGTGCATGACGCCGTCCAGGCCGTGATGCCGGACCTCGTGCGCACCTTCCTGGGCAGCGAGCACGTCGTCGAATTCAAGGCCGCCGGCCCCGACGACGAGGCCATCGTCGAGCAGGCGACCGACGCGATCCGCCACATTTTCGAGAAGGACAACGACGCCTTCACCCTGATTCACGGCGCGCTCAAGGACGGCCTCGTGCGCCGCTACGCCGTGGCGACGTGGTACCACGAGGAGAAGGATCTCTCCTACGAGAAGGAGTACAGCGGCCTGGACATGGCCGCCGTGACGGTCCTGATGAACGAGCCCGGCACCCGCGTGCTCGAGATGTCCGAGGAGTATTCCGAGGACGTGATGCAGGAGGGCGAGGCCCCCGACGAGCCGCCCGGCACCTACGAGCTCAAGCTCCTGCACGAGCGCACCGAGCACCGCTACTGCGTCGAGCTCGTGCCGCCCGAGGAGCTCATCGTGGCCCGCAAGGCCCGCACGGCCAAGGGCGACCGATTCGTGGGCCGCCGTCGCAACATGACGGTCGACGAGCTCGTCGACATGGGCTTCGACCGCGAGGAGGTCGAGCAGTACGCCGGCAGCGGCGGCGACGCCGTCCTCACGAACAACGAACTGGCCTACGCCCGCAACCCTGACGCGGCCAACTTCGGCCCCGACCGCGGCGACGCTGGCGGCAAGGACGTGCTCTACGTCGAGGGCTACATGCCCTGGATCGTGGACGACAAGCTGCGGCTCGTGAAAGTCTGCGCCCTCGGCTCGGCTCACGAGGTCAAGAAGTGGGAACTGGTCGACGAGGTGCCGATGGCCCTCTTCACCCCCGACCCCGAGCCGCACACCCCGATCGGCGAGTCCTACGCCGAGAAGGTGGCCGACATCCAGCGCATGAAGACCGCCGTGTGGCGTAACGTGCTGGACAGCCTCGCCGAGGCCCTGGTGCCGCGCACCGAGGTGGTCGAGGGTCAGGTCAACATTGACGACGCCCTGTCCAACGAGATCGGCGGGCTGGTGCGCGTGCGGGCCCCCGGCATGGTGCGGCCCATCTCGCAGCCCTTCGTGGGCCAGCAGGCCATGCCGCTGCTGCAGAAGGCCGACGAGATGCGCGAGGAGCGCGTGGGCGCCTTCCGCGCCGCCGACGGCCTCTCAGCCGAGGCGATGCAGTCGA
>JACCDQ010962042.1_pt1 | contig 16901 bp, 12 predicted proteins | sample 7446031 | NCBI WGS metagenome assembly JACCDQ01 (sample SAMN15323442, study PRJNA562643) | freshwater metagenome | isolation source: river surface water | place: USA:Blue River Watershed | collected 2017-08-17
GCATGATCCGTCGACACCTCATTTCTCTGGCCGCATTGAGCACTTGTGCCTTGCTTGCACCCGCCGCCATGGCCCAGGGCAAAGACATCAAGATCGCCCACATCTATAGCAAGACCGGCCCACTGGAGGCCTACGGCAAACAGACGCAAACCGGTTTGATGATGGGCCTGAGCTACGCCACTGGCGGGACCATGGAAGTGGCCGGCCGCAAGATCGTGGTGATCGAAAAAGACGACCAAGGCAAGCCTGACCTGGGCAAGAATCTGTTGGCAGCTGCTTATGGCGACGACAAGGTGGATTTGGCTGTGGGCCCGACCGCATCGCCCGTGGCGTTGGCCATGCTGCCTGTGGCCGAAGAATACAAAAAGATTTTGCTGGTGGAGCCCGCCGTGGCCGATTCCATCACTGGCGAGAAGTGGAACAAATACATCTTCCGCACCGGCCGCAACAGCAGCCAGGACGCGATTGCCAACGCCGTGGCGGTGGACAAAGAGGGCGTGAGCATCGTCACCATGGCGCAGGACTCGGCTTTTGGCCGTGACGGCGTGAAGGCCTTCAAGGACTCGGTCAAGAAAGCCAAGCTGGTGCACGAAGAGTACCTGCCACCCGCCACCACCGACTTCACCGCCGGTGCGCAGCGCATGATCGACAAGCTCAAGGGCCAGCCCGGCCGCAAGATCATCTTCATCATCTGGGCCGGTGGCAACCCGTTCAAGATCGCCGACATGGACCTCAAACGCTATGGCATCGAGATCGCCACGGGCGGCAACATCCTGCCCGCTATGGTGGCCTACAAGCAGTTCCCTGGCATGGAAGGCGCGGCCTACTATTATTTCGGCATGCCCAAGAACCCGGTGAACGACGCCATGGTGGCCTCGCATTACCAGCAGTTCAAGACACCGCCTGATTTCTTCACCGCAGGTGGGTTCTCGTCGGCCATGGCTTTGGTGACCGCATTGAAGAAAACCAATGGCGACACCAACACCAACAAGCTCATCAGCACCATGGAAGGCATGAGCTTTGACACGCCCAAGGGCAAGATGACCTTCCGCAAGGAAGACCACCAAGCCATGCAGAGCATGTACCACTTCAAGATCAAGGTCGATCCGGCTTTCGCCTGGGGCGTGCCTGAGCTGATCCGCGAGATCAAGCCCGAAGAAATGAACGTGCCGATCCGCAACAAACGCTGATGGACAAGCTGTAGATCGACGGCATGTAAAGGGTCTTGTAGGTCGGTGGCTTTAGCCCCGACATGTTGGCTTGGCGCAGGCCTGTGTCGGGGCTGAAGCCGCCGACCTACAACCTTATCCCCGACATCCTGCTTGTGCGAAGGCGCTTGTCGGAGCTGAAGCTCCGACCTACAAAAATTGAATTGACTCATGCTTGAAACCCAAAACCTGACCGTGCGGTTTGGCGGTCATGTGGCCGTCAATGCGGTCTCTTGCCGCTTTGAGCCCGGCACGCTCACGGCCATCGTCGGCCCCAATGGGGCGGGCAAAACGACCTACTTCAACCTGATCTCGGGGCAGCTGCCTGCCAGCGCTGGCTCGGTGCACCTGAACGGGCGTGCGCTGACCGGCTTGCCCGCATCGGCGCGCACCCGCGCTGGCTTGGGCAGGGCGTTTCAGTTGACCAACCTGTTTCCCAATTTGTCGGTGCTCGAAAACGTGCGCCTGGCGGTGCAGGCCACGAAAGAAGGCGCGCACCGCCGGGGCCTGAACCTGTGGAGCATCTGGAGCGACCACGCGGCTTTGACGAACCGCGCGCTAGAAATTTTGCAGTCCGTCTCGATGACCGCGCAGCAAGACGCCCCGGTGGCCAGCCTGCCGCACGGCGACCAGCGCAAGCTGGAGGTGGCGTTGTTGATGGCGCTGGAGCCTTCGGTCTACATGTTCGACGAGCCCACTGCCGGCATGAGCCACGACGAAGCGCCGGTGATCCTCGACCTGATCCGCCAGCTGAAAAAAGACAAGACCAAAACCATCTTGCTGGTCGAGCACAAGATGGACGTGGTGCGCGAGCTGGCCGACCGCATCATCGTGCTGCACAACGGCACCTTGGTGGCCGATGGCGAGCCGAATGAGGTGATTGCTTCGCCGATTGTTCAGGAAGCCTACCTGGGCAAAGCGAAGGAGGCTGCGTGAGCGAGAACCTGTTGACCCTCGAAGGCGTGCACACGCACATCGGGGCTTACCACATCCTGCACGGGGTGGATCTGGTCGTGCCGCGTGGCGAGCTGACCATGCTGCTGGGCCGCAACGGCGCGGGCAAGACCACCACGCTGCGCACCATCATGGGCCTGTGGGCTGCCTCGCAAGGGCGCATCACCTTTGGCGGTGAAGACATCACGGCGCTCAACACGCCCGCCATTGCGCAAAAGAACATCGCCTATGTGCCCGAAAACATGGGCATCTTCTCGGACCTGACCGTGAAGGAAAACATGCTGCTGGCTGCCCGCAGCGCCAAGAACGCGGCGCAGATGGACGAAGCCCGCTTGAAGTGGATTTTCAAACTCTTCCCGGCGGTGGAAAAATTCTGGAACCACCCGGCGGGCAAGTTGTCTGGCGGTCAAAAGCAGATGCTGGCCGTGTCGCGGGCGATTGTGGAGCCGCGTGATTTGCTGATCATCGACGAGCCCAGCAAGGGCCTGGCCCCGGCCATCATTCAGAACATGATCGACGCGTTTCAGCAGCTCAAGGCCAGTGGCGTGACGATTTTGCTGGTCGAGCAAAACATCCACTTCGCCCAGCAACTGGGCGACAGCGTGGCCGTGATGGACAACGGCCGCGTGGTGCATGCGGGCCGCATGCAGGCGCTGGCCGAAGACACGGCTTTGCAGCAATCCTTGTTGGGGCTGGCTTTATGAAATTTTTCGAAGACATCGATACGCGCCCCTTGCTGTTGGTGCCAGTGCTGGCTTTGCTGGCATTTCCGTTGATCGGCTCGGGCTCGACCTGGCTCACGCTCACCGTGGCGGGCCTGGCCATGGGCATGATCATCTTCATCATGGCCTCGGGCCTGACGCTGGTGTTTGGTCTGATGGACGTGCTGAACTTTGGCCATGGCCTGTTCATCGCGCTGGGTGCATTTGTGGCCACCAGCGTGCTGGGGGCCATGGGCGACTGGACGGGGTCTGGTGAGTGGTGGCGCAACATGGTGGCGGTGTTGCCTGCCATGGCTGTAGCCATGGCCGTGGCCGCTGCGGTAGGTCTGGCGTTTGAGCGCTTCATCGTGCGGCCGGTGTACGGCCAGCACCTCAAGCAGATCCTCATCACCATGGGCGGCATGATCATTGGCGAGGAACTCATCAAGGTCATCTGGGGCCCGCTGCAAATCGCCTTGCCCTTGCCTGAGGCCATGCGTGGCGCGGTGCTGTGGGGCGATGCCGCGATTGAAAAATACCGTCTGCTGGCCGTGGCCGTGGGCCTGGCCGTGTTTGCTGCGCAAATGTGGGTGCTGGGCCGCACCAAGATCGGCCTGCTGATTCGTGCTGGCGTACAAGACCGCGAGATGGTCGAGTCGCTGGGCTACCGCATCCGCCGCCTGTTTGTGGGCGTGTTTGTGGCGGGCAGTGCGCTGGCGGGCCTGGGCGGCGTCATGTGGGGCCTGTACCAGCAGAATGTGGTGCCGCAGATGGGCGCGCAGGTCAATGTGCTGATCTTCATCGTCATCATCATCGGCGGTCTGGGCTCGACCGGTGGGGCTTTGATCGGTGCCTTGCTGGTGGGCCTGATGGCCAACTACACCGGCTTTCTCGCGCCCAAGCTGGCGCTGTTTTCCAACATCGCGCTGATGGCAGCGATTTTGCTTTGGCGTCCGCAGGGCGTGTACCCGGTGGCCAACCGCTAAGGAAATTCCAATGTTGAACCGTTTGATTTCCAACGACCAGCCGCGCAGCCGCCTGCTGGCCGCTTTGCTGATCGTCATTTTGCTGGGGCTGGCGTTTGCGCCGTTCCTGTTCCCCGGGGTCAAGGCCTTGTCGGTCGCGGCCAAGGTGCTGATTTTTGTGGTGCTGGTGGCGGGCTTTGATTTGCTGCTGGGCTACACCGGCATCGTGAGCTTTGCGCACACCATGTTCTTTGGCATCGGGGCCTATGGCATCGCCATCTCGTCCAACACCTGGGGGCCGACCTGGGGTGCGATTGGGCTGGGCTTTGCTCTGTCGCTGGCGCTCACGCTGGTGCTGTCGCTGGCCATTGGCTTGTTTTCGCTGCGGGTGCGGGCGATCTTTTTCGCCATGATCACACTGGCCGTGGCCGCCGCTTTCCAGACCCTAGCCTCGCAGTTGTCTGACTTTACCGGCGGTGAAGACGGTCTGAGCTTCAAGCTGCCTGAGCTGCTGCTGCCCAGCACCGAGTTCAGTGAAGAACCTTTTCTGGGCGTGTCGCTCGATGGTCGCTTGCTCTGCTATTACCTGCTGTTTGTGCTGGCGGTGGGCATGCTGCTGTCGCTCTTGCGCATCGTCAACTCGCCCTTTGGCCGCGTGCTGCAGGCCATCCGCGAAAACGAATTCCGGGCCGAAGCCATTGGCTACCGCGTGGTGGTCTACCGCACGCTGTCGAGTGTGTTGTCGGCGCTGTACGCTTGCGTGGCCGGGGCCATGCTGGCGCTTTGGTTGCGCTACAACGGGCCGGACACTTCGCTCAGTTTTGAAATCATGATGGACGTGTTGCTGATTGTGGTGATCGGCGGCATGGGCACCATTTATGGCGCGGCCATCGGTGCGGTGCTGTTCTTGCTGGCGCAAAGCTATTTGCAAGACTTGCTGCGCCTGGCCAGCGAAGCCACCTCGGCGTTGCCTTTGTTGTCGGCACTGTTGTCGCCTGACCGCTGGCTGCTGTGGCTGGGTCTGCTGTTTGTGTTGTCGGTTTATTACTTCCCGACCGGGGTGGTGGGGCGCTTGCGCAGCCGCGCAGCGCTTGTTCTTGCGCAGCGTGCTTGAGGTGCCCATGACTTTCACATCCAACTACATCACCTGCGCCGGTCTTGAAATCCATTACACCGACTGGGGCAAGGGTGACAAAGGCACGGTGATCGCCTGGCACGGCCTGGCCCGCACCGGGCGCGACATGGACGAGCTGGCCGCGCACCTGAGCGCGCGCGGCTGGCGCGTGATTTGCCCCGACACGGTGGGCCGTGGCTTGTCGCAGTGGAGCCGTGCGCCCGAGCAGGAGTATTGCCTGGCGTTTTATGCCCGCATTGCCCGTGAACTGATGGACGGCCTGCAGCTGCGCGCCGTGCACTGGGTCGGCACCTCCATGGGCGGCGCGATTGGCACGCTGTGCTCGGCCGGGCTGGCCGAGCCCAGCCTGAAGCACCGTATCCTGAGCCTGACGCTCAATGACAACGCACCCGAGCTGGCGCAGGCGGCCATCGACCGCATCAAGGCCTATGCGGGCACGCCGCCTGCGTTTGCAACGGTTACCGAGCTCGAAGCCTTTTTGCGCCAGGTTTACAAGCCCTTTGGCTGGCTGAGCGATGCGCAGTGGCGGCGCATGGCCGAGACATCGACCCGCCGATTGCCCGATGGCCGCGTGACGCCGCATTACGACCCGGCCATGGCGATGCAGTTCACCGCACACCCCAACGACTACCTGATCTGGGAACATTACGATGCCCTCAAGTTGCCCGTGTTGCTGTTGCGGGGCATCGCATCGGATCTGGTCCTGCCCGAGACCGCCCATGAAATGCGACGCCGTGGCCCCGGTGTGTTGGGCTTGCTCAAACACATCGAAGTGCCCGGTTGCGGTCATGCCCCTGCCCTGAATGTGTTGCAGCAACTGGAGTGGGTGAGCGATTTCATTGAGGCGGCTTAAGCGCTGGATGTGCAAGCTGTTGCCGTTCCTTTGGACTTGTAGGTCGGAGCTTCAGCTCCGACAACAGTCTGGGCATGTCAACGAATGTGGGAACTGAAGCTCCGACCTACAGACATCACGTTACTGCGCCGTGCGCCAAAGCCCGCGCCCGGCTGGCGGCCAGCGCCGCAGCATCTGGCGCTGACAAATCCCAGCCCTGCATGTGGCCCAGGCTGATGTCGGCGAGCGCCTCGATCCACTGCGCGTGGTTGTTGAGGCAGGGGATGTAGCTGAAGCTTTCGCCACCCGCATGCAAAAACGCTTCTTGCGCTTCTTGCTGGATTTCTTCCAGGGTCTCCAGACAGTCGCTGGTGAAGCCGGGGCAGATCACATCGACTTTTTTGAGTCCTTGCTGGGCCATGGCCACCAAGGTGGGCTCGGTGTAGGGCTCCAGCCATTTGGCTTTGCCAAAGCGTGACTGGAAAGTGAGCTTGTATTGGTCTTTGCTCAGGCCCAGCGCTTCGGCCAGCAGACGGCCGGTTTTCATGCATTCGCAGTGGTAAGGGTCGCCCAGGTGCAAGGTGCGTTCGGGCACACCATGAAAGCTCATCACCAGTTTTTCTGCCTGGCCGTGGGCCGCCCAGTGCTCGCGCACGGTTTGCGCCAGCGCGGCGATGTAGCGCGGGTCGTCGTGGTAGCGGTTGACAAAGCGCATCTCGGGGATGAGGCGGGTTTTCAGTCCCCAGCGGTAGACGGCGTCGAACACGCTGGCGGTGGTGGTGCCGCTGTACTGCGGGTAGGCGGGCACGATCAGCACGCGCTGCACGCCCTCGGCCTTGAGGGCATTGAGCTGCTCGGGGATGGACGGCTGGCCGTAGCGCATGGCATAGCGGACGGTGACGCTGTGGCCACGCTCTTGCAAGGCGGTGCCCAGCGATTGGGCTTGTTGTTCGGTGAAGACTTTGAGCGGTGAGCCGCCCTCGGTCCAGATGCTGGCGTATTTGGCGGCCGATTTTTTGGGGCGCACGCGCAAGATGATGCCGTGCAGGATCAGCCACCAGATGGGCTTGGGGATTTCGACCACGCGGCTGTCGCCCAGAAATTCGGCCAGGTATTGGCGCAGGGCAGGGGCTGTGGGTGCGCTGGGCGTGCCCAGGTTGCAATACAGAATTGCCGTGCGGGCGACCTGACCATGCTGGAAGGAAGGTTCTTTTTGGAATGCCATGCGGTATTCTCCCTCACCATGCTCGACCTCTCCCGCATCCGCGCCATTACCCTTGATCTGGACGACACCTTGTGGCCCGTCTGGCCCACCATCCACCGCGCCGAAGCGGTGCTGACCGACTGGCTGACGCAGCACGCGCCCGCCACGGCGGCGCTGTCCAGTCAGCCCGAAGTTAAAAAAGCCGTGCGCGCCGAGATCAACGCCCGCCACGCTGACCGGGCGCACGATTTGTCGTTTTTGCGGCTCGAAGCCATTCGCGCCTTGTTGCAGCAAGCCGGTGACCCGGATCATTTGGCCGAGCCTGCGTTTGAGGTCTTTTTTGCCGAGCGCCAGCGGGTCAATCTGTTTGACGATGCCTTGCCAGCCCTGGCGTTCTGGAGCCAGCGCTACCCGGTGGTTGCGCTGTCCAACGGCAATGCCGACGTGCACCGCGTGGGCATCGGCCAGCACTTTCACGCCAGCGTGAGCGCCAAGTCCATGGGCGTGGCCAAGCCTGACCTGCGCATTTTTGTGGCCGGAGCCGAGGCCGCTGGCGTTGCGCCGCACGAGGTGCTGCATGTGGGCGACGATGCCCATGCCGACTGCGTTGGTGCGCTGGCCGCAGGCATGCAAGTCGCCTGGCTCAACCGCGAAGGCCACGACTGGCTCAGTAGCGACACCCGCCCGCACCTGGAGGTGCGAGACTTGCATCAACTCTGTGCCCACTGGCCCGAATACGTTTTGTAGGTCGGCGGCTTCAGCCCCGACATGGCGCCGTACCGCCCCAAAGATGTCGGACCTGAAGGTCCGACCTACGAGTAGACATCTGGTAGGTCGGCGGCTTTAGCCCCGACAACAGCTTGCGCCAAGACCACCCATGTCGGAGCTGAAGCTCCAACAGGAACATATGAAAAAGGAGCCTGACATGACTTTGAAAATCTACGGCATCGGCGCATCACGCGCTGTGCGCCCCATCTGGACCGCGTTGGAGCTGGGCATGCCATTCGAGCACATCGCGACGCCTTACCAAGGCGGTGCCACCCGCACGCCAGAGTTTCTGGCGATCAACCCCAACGGCCACATCCCCGCTTTGGTGGACGAGCGCCCCGAAGGCGCGGTCACCGTGTGGGAGAGCATGGCCTGTGCGCTCTACATTGCCCGCGTGCATGGCCGACCCGACGGTCAATCGATCACGCCCGCCTCCCCTCGCGAAGAAGCCGAAGCCCTGCGCTGGAGTTTCTGGACAGTGTCTGAGTTGGAGGCTGACGCGCTCACGGTATTGATGCACCGCATGGCCATGCCCGAAGACCAGCGCAAGCCCGAGCTGGCCGATAAAGCCGAAAGCCGCTTGAAAGTGCCGTTGGCCGTGCTGGACAAGCACTTGCAAGCCCAGCACGCCAAAGGCGAAGCCTACTTGGCCGCCAACCGTTTCACCGTGGCCGATGTGTGCGTGGCCAGCGTGGCCAGCTGGATTCGTCCGGCTGCTGCATTGCTGGCGCAATACCCGGCGGTGGCCGCTTGGCTGCACGGCTGTGTAGAGCGTCCTGCGCAGAAGCAGGCGCGAGCGATGAAGTAAAAAGAGGGGGCGGTGTGGTGGCTTAAAACCGCCCCAACGCCTGCATCTTCCAAGCCAGCCACAGCTTGCGCAGCGGGGTTAGCGCAATCCGCTGGTGCAGCACCTGAAAGCCCGATGCCTCGATCTCGCGCAGCAGTGTGCGGTAGATGCTGGCCATCATCAGGCCGGGTTTTTGGGCGCGGCGGTCGGCGGCGGGCAGCATGGCCAGGGCCTCGTCGTACAAGGCGTGGGTGCGTTCGGTCTGGAACTTCATCAGCGCGGTGAAGTTGTCTGAATAGGTGCGCTGGATCAGGTCTTGCGCCTTGACGCCAAAGCGTTGTTGTTCGTCCAGTGGCAGGTAGATGCGTCCGCGCAGGGCGTCTTCGCCCACGTCGCGGATGATGTTGGTCATCTGAAACGCCAGGCCCAGTTTGTGGGCATAGGCCGTCGTCGCTTCGTCGGTTTGACCAAAGATGCGGGCGGCGACTTCGCCGACCACACCGGCTACCAGGTGGCAATATTTTGTGAGGCCTGCAAAGTCCAGATATCGGGTCTGGTTCAGGTCCATTTGGCAGCCGTCGATCACGGCTATCAGGTGGCGGCTTTCAATGCCAAAGGGCTGGGTGTGCGGCATCAGCGCGTGCATGACCGGGTGGGTGGGCTGGCCCGCATAGGCTTGCAGCACCTCCTTTTGCCACCAGCCGAGCTTGGCGGCGGCCATGCTGGGGTCTTTGATTTCGTCGACCACGTCGTCCACTTCGCGGCAAAACGCATAAAAGGCGGTGATGGCCGCACGGCGCTCTGGCGGGAGGAAAAGGAAGGCGTAATAAAAGCTGCTGCCCGAGGTGGCGGCTTTTTGCTGGACGTAGTCTTGCGGGGTCATGGGTGGGGATTTTCTCACTGCTTGTCCGGGGCCTGGCTGGTCAAGGGGCTTGAGAGGCGTTCGAATTCGCGGCGCAAGGCCTTGGGGCTGACCAGGCCCCAGGCCAGTCGCCACAGCAAGCCCCGCACTTCGCGGCGCGGCATCTTCACCCGCTGGCTCAGGGCCTGCGGCCCGGCCTGGCGCAGCAGGACCACGGTGCGGACCCCGATCAAGGCGGGCAAGGCGCTGGCCAGCCGCAGCCGCCAACCGTTCAAAGCGCAGCTGTAAAGCAATCCGTCGTTCAGTTGGGCCTGCGTCTGGTCCAGCCAGGCGGTCCACAAGGGGCCCAGCGCTTGGCGAGTAGACGGATCGTAGTCGCATGCACAGTCTGCCAGCGCTTGGGGGCTCAGGCCTGCGGCGCCCAAGGTGTCCTCGGGCCAATAGCAGCGGCCTGCGATCAGGTCGGCCCCGGCATCGCGGATGATGTTCAGGCGCTGCAAGCCCATGCCGTAGGCGCGGCCCAGCGCCATCATGTCGGGGGTGGGCAGCCGGGCAAAACCTGGCAGATGCCGGTCGCACAGCTTGGTCCAGAACTCGCCCACGCAGCCGGCCACCAGCCAGGTGTAGTCGGTGAGTTCGGCTTCGGTTTGCAGGGCCTGCAGGCCGGTGCCAAAGCGTGTCATGTCCAGTGATTGCCCCCGCGTGATGTGGCCCAGTACCGTGCGCACGCTGTCTTGGTCGGGCGCGCTCAGCTGGTGCAGCCAGGCCAGGCATTGGGGCAGGGCCTGCATCAGGGCTTGTTCGTGCGGGTCTTTTTGTTGCGCGGCAAAGGCTTGCGCCTGTGCACTCAGGGCGGCTGTTGCGGACTGTTGGCTGGCAATGGCTTGGGTCATCGCGTCCAGCAGTGTTTGGCGCTCGGCAAGGGGCAGGGCGCTCGTGTCGGCCACGGTGTCGGTGGCGCGTGCCAGCAGATAGCCCACCGCAACGGGGGCTTGCAAAGCCTGCGGCAGCAGGCGGATGGACAAGTAAAACGAGCGCGAGACGCCTTGCAGCAGTTTCAAGTGTTCATGTTTTGGCCCGGCATGTGTGCGGGGGCTGAAATGGGCTTGGTCTTGCATGGGCTATCGCTATTGTCGCTTGACATGAATCATGGCTTTGTTTAGATTACTAACCAGTCAGTCATTAATTTTCGACCGGATTTCCATGAACCATCTGTCTTCGCCTACCCCTTGGGGCCATGGGGCGTGGCGCCTGAGCGCCATTTCTGCGGTCTGCGCCGCCTTGTTCCTTTCAGCTTGCTCGCGACAGGAAGCCGTTCAGGAGCCGGTGCGCGCCGTCAAGTTGCTGACCGTGGGTGGTTCTGATCTGAATGTGCAGGGCGAATACGCCGCCGAAGTGCGTGCCCGTGTGGAGTCGCGCTTGGGCTTTCGGGTGGGGGGCAAACTGGTGCAGCGTCAGGCAGAAGCAGGTCAGCGTGTAAAGGCCGGTCAGGTGCTGGCGCAAATCGATGCGCAAGATTACCAATTGGGTGCTCAAGCGGCACTTGCGCAGGTCGCTGCAGCCCAGACGCAGCGCGATTTGGCCTTGTCGGACTTCAAGCGTTACGAATCCCTCAAAGCCCAGAATTTCATCAGCGGTGCCGAGCTGGAGCGCCGCGAGACCACTTTGAAGGCCGCTGAAGCGGCGCTGGCGCAGGCCAAGGCGCTGGCGCAGACGCAAACCAACCAGGCGGGCTACACCCATTTGAATGCCACCGCCCCCGGTGTGATCACGGCGGTGGATGCGGAAATCGGCCAGGTCGTGTCTGCCGGGCAGCCGGTGGTGCGCTTGGCGCACGACGGCCCGCGCGACGCGGTGTTTTCGGTGTCCGAACAGGCGGTGTTGGCTTTCAAGGCGGGGCAGGACATGCAAGCCCAGCTGGGCAGCACCGGTCAGCTGTTGAAAGGCCGCGTGCGTGAAGTGGGGGCCAGTGCAGACCCTGTGACGCGCACCTATGTGGTCAAGCTGGCGCTGGACAAGGCCGAGCAGCTGCCTTTGGGGGCCACTGTGAATGTGCTGGCGGCTCAGTTGCCGGGCAGCCAGGCCGGGGCGCTCAAGCTGCCCACCAGCGCCTTGCGTCAGGACGGTGCAGCCACAGCGGTGTGGGTGCTGGACGAAGCCAGCATGACGGTGCGCTCGCAAGCGGTTCAAGTGGGGGCCATCGATGGCAACGAGGTGGTCATCGCTTCAGGCCTGAAAGCGGGCCAGAAGGTGGTCAGTGCCGGTGTTCATGTGTTGACCCCGGGCCAGAAGGTTTCTGAATACGCTGCGGCGGCCAAGCCCGCAGCAGCGGCTGCATCCAACGCGGCGCAGCGGTGATGCCCATGCAAGAGACCGACAACACCCGTTTCAACCTCTCGCGCTGGGCGCTGGAGCACCCGGCTCTGACGCGTTACCTGATGGTGGCGCTGATGGTGTTGGGCATGGCGTCTTATTTCCAGCTGGGGCAAGACGAAGATCCGCCGTTCACCTTCCGGGCCATGGTGGTGCGCACCTATTGGCCTGGTGCCACGGCGCAGCAGGTGGCCGAGCAGGTGACCGATAAATTGGAACGCACCTTGCAAGAGGTGCCTTACGCCGACAAGATCCGCAGCTACTCCAAGCCGGGTGAGTCGCAAATCATTCTGGAGTTGAAAGACTATTCCAAACCCGGCGAGGTGCCGCAGGTCTGGTACACCGTGCGCAAGAAGGTGGGTGATATGCGTGCCACCTTGCCGCAGGGCGTGCAGGGCCCGTTTTTCAACGACGACTTTGGCGATGTTTATGGCGTGATTTATGCCTTGAGCGGCGAGGGCTTCACCCCGGCCGAAATAAAGTTTCAGGCCGACCGTGTGCGGCAAACGCTGTTGCGCGTGCACGATGTGGCCAAGGTGGAGCTGTTCGGGGTGCAGGACGAAAAAGTTTTCATCGACATCTCGCAAAAAAAGCTCGCCCAGATGAGCTTGGACATGAGCGCAGTGTTGGCCCAACTGGGTCAGCAAAATGCGGTGGAGTCGGCCGGCAACTTGCAGTCACCACACGATGTGGTGCAAGTGCGTGTGGGCGGTCAGTTCCAGAATCTGGACGATTTGCGTGCCATGCCGATTCGGGGCGCATCGGGCGCGCAGTTGCGGCTGTCGGACATTGCGCAGGTCAGCCGTGGCTATGTTGACCCGCCTTCGGTCAAGGTGCGCCACGAAGGCCAAGAGGTCATTGGCTTGGGCGTGAGCATGGCCAAGGGCGGAGACATCATCGCCTTGGGGCATGCCTTGCAAGCCAGCGTCAAAGAGATTGAAGTGGGTTTGCCGTTGGGTTTGACGCTCACGCAGATCCAGGACCAGCCATCGGCGGTGTCCAAATCCGTCAACGAATTCATCAAGGTGCTGATCGAGGCGGTGGTGATCGTGCTGGCGGTGAGCTTTTTGGCGCTGGGTTTGCACAAGCGGCCCGGACACAACCCCTTGTGGAAGCGCTGGATCTTGGACATCCGGCCGGGTTTGGTGGTGGGCATCACCATCCCGCTGGTGCTGGCGGTGACTTTTCTGGCCATGAACTACTTTGGCATCGGCCTGCACAAGATATCGCTGGGCTCGCTCATCATCGCGCTGGGCTTGCTGGTGGACGACGCCATCATCGCGGTCGAGATGATGGTGCGCAAAATGGAAGAGGGCTACGACAAATTCCGCGCCGCGACCTTTGCCTATGAGCTGACGGCTATGCCCATGCTGACGGGCACGCTGATCACGGCGGCGGGCTTTTTGCCGATTGGCATTGCCAAATCGGTCACGGGTGAATACACCTTCGCCATCTTCGCGGTCACCGTGATTGCGTTGATCGTCAGCTGGGTGGCTTCGGTTTACTTTGTGCCTTACTTGGGCGCCTGGTTGCTCAAGCCACCAGCGCACGCGGTGGCGGCATCGCACCACGATTCGGCCGAGATGTTCGACACTCTGTTTTACCGGCACTTTCGCCAGTGGGTGACCTGGTGCGTGACCCACCGCTGGAAGACGATTGGCATCACCATCGCCCTGTTTGCCTTGGGCATTGTGGGCATGGGCAAGGTGCAGCAGCAGTTCTTCCCGGATTCAAGCCGCCCCGAAATTTTGGTGGACCTGTGGTTGCCTGAAGGCGCACCCTTTGTGGCCAGCGAAGAGGTGGCCAAGCGCGTGGAAAAGCGCCTGGCACAAGAGGAGGGCGTCAGCTCGGTGACCACCTGGGTGGGCTCGGGTGTGCCGCGTTTTTACCTGCCGCTGGACCAGGTCTTCCCGCAGACCAATGTGTCGCAACTGATTGTCTTGCCCAAGGACCTGAAAGTTCGTGAGAGCCTGCGGGTCAAACTGCCTGCTTTGCTGGCGCAAGAATTCCCGGAGATCCGTGGCCGCGTGAAGTTGCTGCCCAATGGCCCGCCTGTGCCTTACCCGGTACAGTTCCGCGTGGTGGGCACCGAGCCTGCGGCCCTGCGCGAAAAGGCCGAAGAGGTCAAGGCCGTGATGCGTCAAAACGCCAGCACGCGTGGCGTCAACGACAACTGGAACGAGTCGGTCAAGTCGGTGCGCCTGGAAGTGGACCAAGCCAAGGCCCGCGCTTTGGGGGTGACCAGCCAATCGATTGCCCAGGCTTCGCGCACCTTGCTCTCGGGCGCACCGGTGGGCCAGTACCGCGATGGCGACAAATTGATCGACATCGTGTTGCGTCAGCCTCTCAACGAGCGCGATGCCTTGTCGGATTTGGGCCAGGCCTATGTGCCGACCGCTTCAGGCAAATCGATCCCGCTCTTGCAAATTGCCAAGCCTGTGTTGGGTTGGGAGCCGGGCGTGATGTGGCGCGAAGGCCGCCAGTACGCCATCACGGTGCAGTCTGACATCTCCGAAGGCGTGCAGGGCGCTACGGTGACGGCCCAGCTGCAGCCTGAGCTGAAAAAGCTGCAGGCCGCTTGGGTAGCCAATGGGCAGGCCGATTACCGCATCGAAGTGGCCGGGGCGGTGGAGCAAAGCTCCAAAGGTTCGGCCTCGATTGCAGCGGGCGTGCCGATCATGCTGTTCATCACCTTCACTTTGCTGATGCTGCAGTTGCAAAGTTTCAGCCGCTCGGTGCTGGTGTTCTTGACCGGCCCCTTGGGCATGGCGGGGGTGGCGGCGGCTTTGCTGGCCTTGAACCGTCCCTTTGGTTTCGTGGCCTTGTTGGGTGTGATCGCGCTCATGGGCATGATCCAGCGCAACTCGGTCATCCTGATCGATCAGATTGAGCAAGACCGCGCCGCAGGCGTCGAGCCCTGGCTGGCGATCGTTGAGTCGGCGGTGCGCCGCTTGCGGCCCATTGTGCTGACGGCAGCCGCTGCCGTGCTGGCCATGATTCCGCTGTCGCGCAGCGTGTTCTGGGGCCCGATGGCCGTGGCCATCATGGGCGGTTTGATCGTGGCCACGGCACTGACTTTGCTGGCGCTGCCTGCGATGTACGCGGCCTGGTTCCGGGTGCCACGCCCGGCCCATGGGCCTTCAAGCCTTTGAAACGGGTCTCGAGAGGGGAAAACCAGCACCGTCCGGTCCCGAAATCGGGGCCCGGAACGGCTAAAATAGAAAGTTGACCGATTTCAAACGGGCGGTCAGGCCAGCGGGTGGTACCCATCCCGGCCTGTTCGCCCTTTTTGTTTGGACCCGCGCGGGTGGCGAAATTGGTAGACGCACCAGGTTTAGGTCCTGACGGTGGCAACACTGTGCGGGTTCGAGTCCCGCCCCGCGCACCAACCGACTTTGGGCCACAGGGGCAACCCTGAGGCATGAGAGAAATTCATTTAACCGAGAACGACGATGACAGTGACTGTTGAAACCCTTGAAAAGCTGGAACGCAAGATCACCCTGACTGTGCCCGTGACGGCCATCCAGTCCGAGGTCGATGCACGCCTGAAGAAAATGGCCCGCACGGTCAAGATGGACGGTTTCCGTCCAGGCAAAGTGCCCATGAACGTGGTGGCTCAGCGCTATGGCTACTCGGTGCAGTACGAAGTGCTGAACGACAAAGTCGGCGAAGCTTTTGCCGTGGCCGCCAACGAAGCCCAAGTGCGCGTGGCCGGTCAGCCCCGTATTTCTGAAAAAGAAGGCGCCCCCGAAGGCGAGCTGAATTTTGAAGCCATCTTCGAGGTGTACCCCGAAGTCAAGCTGGGCAATCTGGCCGACACCGTGGTCGAGAAATTGACCGCTGAAGTGTCTGATGCCGCCATCGACAAAACGCTGGACATCCTGCGCAAGCAGCGCCGCACCTTCGCCCAACGTGCACAAGACACCGCTGCACAAGACGGCGACCGCGCCACCATCGACTTCGAAGGCAAGATCGACGGTGAAGTGTTCGCCGGCGGCAAAGCCGAAGACTTCCAGTTCATTCTGGGCGACGGCCAGATGCTCAAGGAATTCGAAGATGCCGTGCGTGGCATGAAGTCGGGCGAAAGCAAGACCTTCCCCCTGGCTTTCCCTGCCGACTACCACGGTCAAGACGTGGCCGGCAAAACTGCTGATTTCCTGGTCACCGTCAAGAAACTCGAAGCCGCCAACCTGCCCGAAGTGAACGACGCTCTGGCCAAGTCCCTGGGTATCGCCGACGGCACCGTTGATGGTCTGCGTGCTGACATCCGTAAAAACCTCGAGCGTGAAGTCAAGTTCCGTCTGCTGGCTCGCAACAAGCAAGCGGCCATGGACGCTTTGGTGGCCAAGGCCGAGCTGGATCTGCCCCAGTCCATCGTGCAAAGCGAAATCGAGCGACTGAAAGAAGGCGCCCGTGCCGACCTGAAGCAGCGCGGCATCAAGGACGCTGACAAGGCCCCGATCCCTGACGACATCTTCCGTCCTCAAGCCGAGCAGCGCGTGCGCTTGGGCCTGGTGGTGGCTGAAGTCGTGCGTGGCAACACCTTGCATGCCAAGCCTGAGCAGATCAAGGCCCACATCGAAGAGCTGGCTGCCAGCTACGAGCGTCCAGAAGACGTGGTGCGTTGGTACAACAGCGACAACCAGCGTCTGGCCGAAGTCGAAGCCGTGGTCATCGAGAGCAATGTGTCCGATTTCGTGCTGGCGCAAGCCAAGGTTACAGAAAAGGCCATCTCTTTCGAAGAGTTGATGGGTCAACAAGGCTGATCGGTCTTTGAATCCCTGAAGAATGGGGCTTGTGCCGGGCTTGCAGTCTGGCAAACAAGCCCCATCTCATTGGTGGGTTTGAAACTCGGGTTAAAGTCACCTTAGAAATTCTTGGAGAAAAGATGAGCGCACTGGACATCACAAATTTGGGCATGGTGCCCATGGTCGTCGAGCAATCGGGCCGTGGCGAGCGCGCCTACGACATCTATTCGCGTTTGCTCAAAGAGCGCGTGATCTTTTTGGTGGGCGAGGTCAATGACCACATGGCCAACCTGATCGTGGCCCAGTTGCTGTTTTTGGAGAGCGAAAACCCTGAAAAGGACATCTCGCTGTACATCAACTCGCC
>JACCDQ010547778.1_pt1 | contig 16896 bp, 16 predicted proteins | sample 7446031 | NCBI WGS metagenome assembly JACCDQ01 (sample SAMN15323442, study PRJNA562643) | freshwater metagenome | isolation source: river surface water | place: USA:Blue River Watershed | collected 2017-08-17
ATGGGCTGGAATATAAAAACTTCCACTCGCAAGACGGCCTTGGTCTGAAAATATTACGCAATACAGGCATACAGATGGCAATTATCACTGGACGCACCTCAAATGTTGTCGTCAAACGTGCTGAAAACATTAAGATAAAACATATTTATCAAGGTGTAGAAGACAAGCTAGAAGCCTTTGAAAAATTGCTACAAGACTTTTCTGTGACCCCTGAAGAATGTGCTTTTATGGGCGACGACGTGGTCGATTTGCCTCCCATGCGTCGCTGTGGTTTATCAGTGACAGTGCCGCATGCCATGCCTTTAGTCAAACAATACGCCCACTATATTACTAGCCGCGAAGCTGGTCACGGTGCAGTGCGAGAGTTATGTGAATTGATTATGCAGGCACAAGGCACTTTTGACGAACAGATGGCGGCATTCCTCAAATAATTTATTCGGCGATGAAGAACTTACGTTTCTCTCTGACCCTTCCCATGCTAGTGCTAGCAGTACTGGCCTTGCTAACTTTTTGGATTGATCGATATGTACAAGTACCAGATAAAATCAGCTCTAAACAGAAAACTCATCATCCAGACTACTTTATGGAAAACTTTGTGAGTAGTAAAACAGATAATAGTGGCAAACTAAAAACCATGTTGGCTGCAGTAAAACTTGAACACTATCCAGACGACGATAGCTTGCATCTAGTCAGACCCCGCATGACGCAATTCACTGACAACGGTGGCTTCAGTCAAATTGAGGCTCAACGGGGTGTCATCAGTGGCAATGGTGATCTAGCAGAATTCTATGATCATGTAGTTGTGCACAGACCAGCTACAGGGGATGGTTCAGATATGCAATTGCATACCGATTATTTGAAAATACTTCCAGAAAAACAACTGGCGACCACGAACCAAGAGGTTCTTATTAACCAAGGCCCATCTTCTTATATGCGTGGTGTTGGTATGGTATATGACAGTGCAAATCATGAGATTACTTTGAAAAATAAAGTGAGAATTCACTATGTAAAAAGTAAGTCGGCACCAATAGCAAAAAAATCAGCAGTAACAAAGTCACAAGAAAAACCCCAACGAAAACCTATTACTAAACATTAGGAGTGAGTATGCACCCCCTCAAATTAATTTTTACCTTGCTATTAGCCTTGCTTAGCATACAAGCACTGGCAGAAAAAGCGGACAGAGAAAAGCCAATAGAGATTGAAGCAGATACCGTCACCTCTAATGATGCCAAAAAAACCAGCATCTACTCTGGCAATGTAGTTCTAATTCAAGGGACCTTGCGTATCAAGGGCGATAAGCTTGTTGTGCGTGAGGATTCCGCAGGATTTCAACATGGCACCTCTTATGGCAACCCAACCACTTTCCGCCAAAAACGTGAAGGCAAAGATGAATATATAGAGGGTAGTGCTCAGCGTATTGAATATGACGGCCGTATGGACAAGGTGCAATTATTCACAAAAGCTTGGGTAAAGCGCGCAAGCGATATCGTGCATGGGGATTACATTATGTATGACGCGAATGCTGAATATTCTGAGGTAATTGGCGGCGGCCCCAAAGCAGCCACGCCTGCAACTCCTGGCGGTCGTGTCAAGGCGATTATCCAACCTAAAAATCAGCCGGATAGCAAATAAAAATGACTGAGCTCGTTGTTGTAGGACTACAAAAACGCTACAAATCTCGCCAAGTGGTGCAAAGCATTTCTTTGCAAGTAGAGAGTGGACAAGTTGTAGGGCTGCTCGGCCCAAATGGTGCGGGCAAAACCACAAGCTTTTATATGATTGTTGGATTAGTAAGTGCTGACGCGGGCAAAATCATTCTGAACAATAAGGATATAAGCCGCTTACCTATTCACCAACGTGCGAAGATGGGTCTTGCTTACCTACCACAAGAGCCCTCCATTTTCAGAAAAATGACTGTGGCTGAAAACATTCTTGCTATTTTGCAATTACATAAGCTGTCACCCACTCAAGAAAAACAAAAGCTGGAAGAGTTGCTAGAAGATTTGCACATCACGCATATACGTGACAGTTTAGGGATAAGTTTGTCAGGGGGTGAACGCCGCCGCGTAGAAATAGCGCGCTGCCTCGCCTCAAACCCAAACTTTATTCTGCTCGATGAACCATTTGCGGGTATCGACCCTATCGCTGTGTTGGATATTCAAAAAATAATTGGGCTCCTCAAAGAGCGCAATATTGGTGTGCTGATTACTGACCATAATGTTCGTGAAACCTTAGGGATTTGTGACCAAGCATATATCGTCAATGAGGGAAGAATTTTTGCCTCTGGCACCCCTTCTGAAATTGTAGAAAATGAGAGCGTGCGCGAGGTTTATCTCGGTAAAGACTTTAGACTGTAATGCGGCAAGGTTTTCAACTTAAATTTTCTCAACATCTGGCGCTTACTCCGCAGCTTCAGCAGTCCATTCGTTTGCTGCAATTATCTTCGCAAGAACTGAATCAAGAAATAGAAACGCTGTTACAAGAAAATCCTTTACTTGAACGTGGCGATGCGAGTGAGACAGAGACTCAAGCAGGCCATACTCAAGACGATCAACAATATTCAGAAGAACAGTTTACGCCTGCGGACAATTCCTCAGAGAGCGAATTCAATGATCCACTATTGGATGATTACTACAATCAACAGCAACGTTGGGAAGAGTCTAGTTATCTCGATGAAGATAATGACTTTCAATTCCAAGAGGCCGATACTCCCACTTTGCGCGAGCATCTAATTCAGCAAATCCGATTAATGCCTTTGTCGCTGCATGATCAACGCTTGGCTTTGTATTTAATCGATGCCATCAACGAGGATGGCTATCTTGAGCAATCTTTAGCGGAATTGGTAGAACAACTTCCCGCTGAATTAGAAATTGAATTGCTAGAGCTTGAAACTGCACTAAAACATGTACAGCATCTTGACCCAGCCGGCGTTGCTGCGCGCAATTTATCTGAATGCCTAAGTTTGCAGTTGCGCATTTTGCATCAAGACCATCCCTTTGCTCAAAAAGCCATACAGTTGGTGGAAAAACATTTAGATTTACTCGCTGGGCGCGAGATGAGTAAGCTGTGTAAATTACTAGGGGTCAAAGAAGCTGAGTTACGTGAGATTCATCAATTAATCAAACAACTCAATCCTAGACCGGGCAGCGACTTTAGCCAATTAAGTCACGGCCATTTCATCCAGCATGAAGTCATCGTCAAAAAAGTACGTGGCCAATGGCTAGCCAGTCTCAACGATGATGCCATTCCAAAGCTACGTATCAATCAAATCTACGCCGATATTCTGAAACGAAATCGCAATAGCGATGGTCAATATTTGAGTAGTCAGATGCAAGAAGCAAAGTGGATGATTAAGAATATACAGCAGCGCTTCTCCACCATATTGCGTGTTGCACAAGCGATTGTGGACCAACAAAAAATGTTTTTTGAGCATGGCGAGATTGCCATGCGTCCTTTGGTATTGAGAGAAATTGCCGATGAATTAGGTTTGCATGAATCAACGGTATCGCGTGTTACCAACAAAAAGTATATGCTCACCCCAAGGGGCATCTATGAATTAAAATACTTCTTCGGAAGTCATGTTTCTACAGAAAATGGTGGTGCGTGTTCCGCCACGGCGATTCGGGCGCTGATTAAGCAACTGATCGCCGAAGAAAATCCCAAAAAACCGCTTTCGGATAATCAACTGTCCGCCATTTTGGGTAAGCAGGGCATCGTCGTGGCTCGCCGCACGATAGCCAAATACCGCGAGGGATTAAACATTCCTGCGGCTAGCCAACGCAAAGCTCTGTAACTAAAAACGATGACATAAAGGAGTTCAACATGAATCTACAGTTAACCGGCCACCATTTGGAAGTCACTCCTGCTTTGCGTGATTACATCGCCAGCAAACTGAGCAAAATCAGCAATCACTTTGATCATGTGATTGATATCAAAGTCACGCTGAGTGTTGAAAAACTCTCTCAAAAAGTCGAGGCCACGGTTCATGTGCCGGGCAATGATTTACATGCAGAATGTAGTAACGAGAATATGTACAGCGCAATTGATTTATTGGCGGATAAATTAGACCGTCAAGTGTTGCGCTTTAAAGAAAAAATCAGCGACCACCACAAGGTAAACGGTGCGGTAAAACACCAAGCTACAGAGTAAAAGATGGCACAGATTAGCGTCTCCCAACTATTCAAAGATACCCACAAAAAGCTAAAACTGAGCTGGATGGCGGGTAAGAGCGGTGGCGCTAATCTGCTCACCAGCGAGACAGTGAGTAAGCCATCGCTGGCATTGATTGGACATCTAAATTTTGTGCATCCCAACCGCGTTCAAGTGCTCGGTTGCGCAGAGATGGATTATTTGCGGCAACTCGATGCAGCCGCTCTCAAACTCGCGATCAACCACTTATTCTCTACTGATTTGGCCGCTATTATTGTAGCCAACGGCGAGAGCACTCCTGAAGTATTGATAGATACTGCTGAGCAATATCAAACACCCCTATTTACCTCCCCTTTACGCAGTCCAGAGTTGATGGACATTCTAAGCCATTACTTGGCACAAGCCGTGGCGGAATCGGTCAGTGCGCACGGGGTCTTTATGGAGGTACAAGGGTTTGGCGTGTTAATTAAAGGCAACCCTGCGATTGGTAAAAGTGAATTAGCCTTAGAGCTGATTTCACGCGGCCATCGATTGGTCGCTGACGATATTGTCGATTTCTTTCGCATCTCTCCAGAACGTATAGAAGGTCGGTGTCCTGCCTTGCTACAAGACTTTCTTGAGGTGCGCGGACTCGGCGTACTGAATATTCGCGCGCTGTTCGGCGACAGCTCCGTAAAACCCACCAAACCTTTGGATTTGATTATCCAACTTGAGCTAGCGCAAGAGCTGAAACCGCAAGCCTTGGATAGACTGAATATCAAAGCGCAACAAGAGACGGTATTGGGAGTGCGTGTGCCTAAAGTTTGCATCCCTGTCGCGGCAGGTCGCAATATTGCGGTATTAGTCGAGGTCGCCGTGCGTAATCATATGTTGTTATTACGCGGCATCAACAGCACTAAGCAATTTATGGAGCGTCAGCAGCGCGAAATGCGTGCGCAGATGAAGAAAAACTAATGCAACTGATTATCGTCACCGGCATGTCCGGCTCTGGTAAAAGTGTAGTGTTACGCTTGCTAGAAGATATTGGATTTTATTGCGTCGATAATTTACCGGCCACGCTTATTCCGCAGCTCATCGATAAGCTTAACCCCAGCCAAACACGCATCGCAATTAGCATTGACACACGCAGTGAGGGGCTAGAAACGCTACCAAATCATTTAGATGATATGCGCCAACGTAGCATAGCGGTGCAGATGATTTTCCTAGAGTCCAATCAAGAAACCTTGGTCAAACGCTTTAGTGAAACGCGACGGCGCCACCCGCTCAGCAAAGGTAATATGACCTTGGCCGAGAGCATACAAAATGAACGTAATTTGCTGGCACCGCTGGCAAGTCTAGGCCACCACATTGATACCAGCGACTTAAGCCCAAATACCTTGCGGCAATGGGTTCGTGATCTTGTCACCCATGACCACCATGGTATGACTTTGCTGTTTACTTCTTTTGGTTTTAAGCATGGTGTACCTTTGGATGCTGATTTTGTCTTTGATGTTCGTTGCTTACCCAACCCACATTGGGACGCCAAGCTCAGGCCCTTATCTGGTAAAGATTTAGCTGTACAGGAATTTCTCAGTAAAGAAACCCTCGTCGAAAAGATGTATCAGGATATACAACAATTTGTAAATCGCTGGTTGCCCCATTTTGTTAAAGAGAATCGCCACTATCTAACGGTGGCTGTAGGATGTACCGGCGGTCAGCATCGCTCGGTATATTTAGTTGAAAAACTTGCAGCGCAATTTCAATCAGACCAGCAGCAAGTGCTGATAAGACATCGAGAGTTGGAAATAAAACTATGATAGGTATTTTGATCGTCGCCCACGGCAATTTGGGTGATAGCTTGATTCAATGTGCTACCCATGTCATGGGGAGTCGACCTCCGCAACTTGAGCAATTTGGCATCCAAACTAACGACGACCCTTGTGCCATGTTGCCGCAAATGCAGGCAGTGGTGGCACAACTAGATCAGGGTGATGGAGTATTAATTCTGTCGGATATTTATGGCGCTACGCCTTGTAATATCGTCAGCAAATTACTCAAAACAGGCAAAGTATTGGGCGTAGCTGGTGTCAATTTGCCTATGTTAGTCCGTGCCCTCACTTATCGAAACGGCGATTTGAATGCGCTGGCAGAAAAAGCCTTGAGTGGTGGGCAAGAAGGTGTGATTAATTTTACCGAGCAGGCATGCAGAGAAGCACAATCATGAAAACCGATATCGAAATCATCAATAAATTAGGCTTGCATGCTCGTGCTTCCACCAAGCTAACCCAGACTGCTAGTCAGTACGCCAGTGAAATTTGGATAGAGCGTAATGGTCGTCGCGTGAATGCCAAAAGCATTATGGGCGTGATGATGTTAGCCGCTAGCAAAGGCAGTGTCGTGACATTGGAGGCACAAGGCCAAGACGCTGATGCCGCCATTCAAGCCTTGGTGAATTTAATTCAAGATCGCTTTGGAGAGGCCGAATAATGAGTTTCTCTGTCCATGGGGTTGGAGTATCCAGTGGCATCGCTATAGGCCATGCACATCTGGTATCTCACGCCCTATTGGAAGTGGTGCACTACATGGTGCCAGAGAATTTGCTTGATCAAGAAATTGCCCGTTACGACCAAGCAATACTGACAGTACAACAAGACTTGCATCATGTCAGTCAGCACTTACCTAGCAAAGCTCCTAAAGAGCTAGAAGCGTTTATTCATACTCATCTGTTGTTGCTGAACGACCACAGCATACGCGATGACCCTAAGCAAATTATTCGCAATGAACGTTGCAATGCCGAATGGGCCTTGAAACAACAACTAGAAAGCATCGTAGAACAGTTTGAGCAAATTGAAGATGAATATTTGCGAGAGCGCAAACAAGATGTGATTCAAGTAGCTGAACGTATCATCAAAGTGCTATTGGGAAGACCAAGCCAAGTCCCTGTGCTGGAACAAGAAAAAGCCATTATTTTGGTGGCGCATGATATTTCACCAGCCGATGCTATCCAATTCAAACAACATCAATTTGCTGCCTTTGTCACTGATGTTGGGGGCGCCACATCGCATACCGCCATTTTGGCACGAAGCCTCAATATTCCCTCTATCGTCGCCTTGCATAGAGCGCGTTCATTGGTGCGTGATGGCGACTTGATTATTGTCGATGGAACACATGGTGTGCTCATCGTCGATCCAGATAAAACCACTCTTGCCGAATACAAATTACGCCAAGAGCAATGGCAACTCGAGCAGCAAAAACTCAAGCGTTTAAAGAATACCAAAGCGGTCACTTTGGATGGTATTGATGTTGAGATATATGCCAACATCGAAGTGCCAGAGGATGTCACACAAGTTAACGCTGCGGGGGCCTCTGGCATTGGCTTGTACCGCACTGAATTTTTGTTTATGAATCGTCGTGAAGCACCCAACGAGGAAGAACAATTTCAAGCTTATCGCTTGGTGGCAGAAACCATGCAGGGTAAACCTGTGATTATCCGTACACTGGACTTGGGTGCCGATAAAGAAATCAGCGCAGATGTAGAACGCAGCTGTACCAATCCAGCATTGGGTCTGCGTGCGATACGACTTTGCTTGGCAGATCCGCCTCTGTTTCATACCCAGTTACGCGCACTGTTACGCGCATCGGCCTTTGGTAATATTCAAATTTTGTTACCTATGCTGTCTTCGATTAGCGAATTGCGCCAAGCTCTACTTTTTATTGAGCGCGCTAAACAAAGCCTGCGATTAGAAAAAGCCGCATTCAATGAAAAAATTCAGGTGGGCGGCATGATAGAAATCCCCGCTGCGGCAATATGTGCAGAGGCCTTTGCTCGTGAATTAGATTTTCTCTCTATCGGTACCAACGATTTGATTCAATATTGTTTGGCGATTGACCGCACCGACGACAGTGTTTCGCACTTATATAATCCAGTGCATCCCGCCGTATTGCGTATGATAGAAATGACCATACGTGCCGCTGATAAAGTGGGTAAAAAAGTTTCGGTGTGTGGTGAGATGGCGGGCGACACAAAACTCACTAAGCTTTTATTGGGACTGGGCTTAAGACAATTTTCCATGCACCCTGCGCATATTTTGAATGTCAAATATTTAGTATTGAATAGCGAGCTTTCTAAACTGCAACCGATTGCCAAGAAGATTGTGCAAACCCAGGATGTAGATAAGATTGAACCTTTGATTGCTAAATTGAATCATTAAGTTGTACAAAAATTTTTCTAGGTATCCACGTGAACTCAACTATGCAAAACCCATTACTCGATTTTTCTGGTCTTCCTCAATTTGACCGTATTCAGCCTGAGCACATCACGCCAGCGTTAGATACGCTTATTCAGCAAGGCAAACAAACCATAGAGCAACTCGCCATCAGCGATGCGGCACCAACATGGCAAAACTTCGCTGAGCCGCTGGAGCAAATTGAGGAAAAATTATCACGTGCTTGGTCGCAAGTTGGCCATATGAATGCAGTGGTGAATTCGCCAGCATTGCGCGAGGCGTATAACGATAATCTGCCTAAGTTGACCGATTTCTATTCTGATCTGGCCCAAGATGAGCGCTTATACAACAAGTTCAAAGCACTTAAGGCGAGTCGCGAGTATGCCTCGCTCACACAAGCGCAAAAGAAAATTATTGATAATGAAATACGCGATTTCAAATTAGGTGGTGCTGAATTACCACCCGCACAAAAACAAAGATTCAAACAGATTCAGGAACAACTCTCTAAGCTGACCACGAAGTTCGAAGAGAATATTATGGATACGGTGGATGCGTTTCAGCATATTGAAGCCGATACAGCTCATTTGTCGGGTATTCCACAAGATGCTTTAGCCGCAGCAAAGCAAGCGGCGGAAACAGTTGGTCAATCAGGCTATTTATTTACCCTGCATTTCCCCTCTTACATGCCCGTATTGCAATATGCTGACCACAGACCTTTGCGAGAAAGTTTATATCGTGCCTATGCTACTCGCGCCTCTGAATTAGGTGCGGCAAAATGGGACAACTCTGGCCTCATGCAGGAGATTTTAGCTTTACGTCATGAAGCAGCTGTCATGTTAGGTTTTAGCAACTATGCTGAAATGTCCTTGGCCACCAAAATGGCTGACAGCCCGCAACAAGTCATCGACTTTTTGCAAAATCTTGCGCAACGCGCCAAACCCTATGCACAACAAGATATGCAAGAGCTGCAAACGTATGCTGCCAAGTTAGGGATTTCTGATATGCAGGCTTGGGATGTGGCTTATGTGTCTGAGAAATTACGCGAGCAAAAATATGCTTACTCAGATCAAGAGGTCAAACAATACTTCCCTGAAGCCAAAGTATTACAAGGCCTATTCAAGGTAGTTGAGAGTATTTTCAAGGTACACGTGCGCAAAACACAAGCACCGGTTTGGCACACAGATGCTAGCTTTTATGAGATACGCGATCAGCAACAACAGTTGATTGGTCAATTCTATTTAGATCTATATGCACGCAATAACAAGCGCGGTGGGGCTTGGATGGATGAGGCTATTACCAGACGGGTTCATGATGGTCAGTTAACTACGCCAGTGGCCTATCTGACCTGTAATTTCTCTGCTCCTGTCGGTGACAAGCCTGCACTGTTTACCCATGACGAAGTGATCACTTTGTTCCATGAATTTGGCCATGGCTTGCATCATATGCTGACCCGCGTTGAAAGTTATGGTGTCTCTGGCATCAAGGGTGTCGAATGGGATGCCGTCGAATTACCAAGTCAGTTTATGGAAAACTTTTGCTGGGAATGGGATGTGGTAAAACACATGACCAGTCATGTCGACAGCGGCGAACCTCTACCGCGCAGCTTGTTCGATAAAATGATAGCCGCCAAGAATTTCCAATCAGGCATGCAAACTGTTCGCCAGATTGAATTCTCCTTGTTCGATATGCGCTTGCATCATGAATATCGCGATCACAACAGAATCGATGTTTTGCAATTAATCGAACAAGTGAGAGATCAAGTTGCGGTCGTCAGACCTCCCAAATGGAATCGCTTCCCGCATGCTTTCTCCCACATATTTGCTGGTGGTTACGCGGCAGGTTATTACAGTTATAAATGGGCCGAAGTGTTGTCCGCAGATGCCTACAGTATGTTTGAAGAAAATGGTGTGTTGTGTGCCGAAACAGGTCAGCGCTTTTGGCACGAGATATTGGCGCAAGGTGGTTCTCGCCCAGCGATGGAATCCTTTGTGGCATTCCGAGGTCGTACCCCAGATATTGAGGCCTTGTTACGTCATCACGGTATGAGTGCTTGATGAAGATTGCAACCTGGAATGTCAACTCCTTAACAGTGCGTTTGCCTCATGTGTTGGATTGGCTTGCCAGCGCAAAACCAGATGCACTTTGCTTGCAGGAAACCAAACAAGAGGATGGCAAGTTTCCCTACGATGCATTGCGTGAAGCTGGTTATCATGCCATTCATAATGGTCAAAAAACCTACAACGGAGTCGCCATCATTAGTCCTCATGCAATTGAGTCAGTGAGTGCCAACATAGCTGGCTTTGAGGATGAACAAAGACGTGTTATCAGCGCTACCGTCAATGGGGTACGCTTAGTTTGTGCCTATATTCCAAACGGGCAGGCAGTAGGCTCAGATAAGTATCAATATAAACTCCAATGGCTGAATGCCTTTACCAGTTGGTTAAAACAAGAGCTACAGCAATACCCTCGTCTTGCAGTATTAGGCGACTACAATATCGCACCCCATGATATCGATTGTCATGATCCACAAGCTTGGCAGGGTCAAGTATTGGTGAGTGAGGCCGAGCGCGCTGCTTTTCAGCAACTATTGTCTTTAGGCTTGCACGACGGTTTCCGATTATTTAATCAAGACAGTGGTCAATATAGTTGGTGGGATTATCGTATGGCAGCCTTCCGACGTAATCTCGGAATGCGTATCGATCATATTTTGGTGAGTGATAGCCTTAAGCCGCAATGTCAGCAAAGCTATATTGATAAAAGCCCAAGAAAACTAGAGCGCCCGAGTGATCACACCCCGGTGGTGCTTGAGCTGGCTGCCTAAGCCCAAGCGCATGAACGCTTTCGCATCCAATCCGCAAATCATTGAATGGCAAGTGGCTGAGCAGTCATTTTCTGCCGTATGGCATTCAGAAGCAGGGGTGACAGCGCCACAAAAAATTCTGGCAGTGGATGACAGTTTAAGTGCCGACCAAGCCTATCAACTCGCCAGTCAAGGCAATGACTTGCTGTGGTTAGGTGATTTCCATCAGGCTAAACAAGTACTCAGCGCTATGGCAAGGCGGCATGATAAGAAAATGCAGGCCGGTAAAAAAACACCTATCAACACTACAAACAAGGCTAAATCCGTTAAGCCCAGCAACCAAGCCAATATCTTAGGCCACGCTAAAGTACTTAGCGCAGAAGACTTTCATCGCTATCGCATGGCGCAAGCGCAACGCGCTCGCATCCTTGGCAGGATATTAATTCCATTACAAGCAGACAACATTATTCCATTGCGCCGAGCGCCAGATGTTGCACTCGCATGCACACAAGTATTAGACCCCAGCGATACGATGCGAGTACTTTCCTTGCGCGAGATGCTGAGTATTATTGCGGCTTTTGAGTGGCGAAAAAAAGGCGTATGGTTGGAGCCTTTGCAGGCGCGTGTTTATCCTCACTATGGGGTATTTTCTCCCGTACGCGGCGAGTATTTGTCGCTGCTCGCAAAAGCGCCCTTGCACAAGATAGATAGCGCTTGGGATATTGGCACCGGCACCGGCGTAATTAGTGCCTTACTAGCACAGCGCGGAATCAAACAGATTATTGCCACGGATAATGACCCTCGCGCGCTGTCTTGTGCGCAAGAAAATCTCGCACACATGGGCATCTCCACCGTGCAACTTGAAATAGCTGATTTATTTCCAAACAGCAAACAACCGGCAGATTTAATCGTGTGTAATCCGCCTTGGTTACCCGCCAAACCCAGCGCACCAATAGAGCGTGCTGTGTATGACCAAGACAGCCAAATGCTGACCAGCTTTCTTAGCGGAGTAGGCACTCACCTTTCCTCCGGTGGAGAAGCGTGGCTGATTATGTCTAATCTCGCAGAATTGTTAGGATTACGTGAACCAGGACTATTATTAGAATGGATTTCACAGGCAGGCTTATATGTCATCGACAAAATGGATATACAGCCGCAACACGGAAAAGCCTTTGATCGCTCAGATGCGCTTTACTTAGCTAGGGTAAAAGAAGTGACTTCCTTATATCGTCTCGGACGAACGAAGTAGCGGATTGACTATTTAATTTTGATGCCCAACTGTTTCAGTTTGCGATATAAGTGGGTGCGTTCCATCTCAACATTCTCCGCAACCTTACTCATATTGCGCTCGGCTTTTTGAATGTGATGTTCAAAGTATAAACGTTCAAAAGCGTCTCTGGCCTCTCGCAATGGCTGATCTAAATTCACCCCAGATGTAGCCCCAGCATCTTGCTTTGCCTCATCAATTTCTGGCTGGAATTGCAGCATGATGCGCTTCACATCATCTTCTGTGACCCGCTCACCCTTGCTGGACTGCATTAAGGTGCGAATCATATTATCAAGCTGAGAAAGATTGCCTGGCCAATCAAATTTTCTTAAAGCATTCAATGCTGCCGTATCAAAATCACGATAAGGCAAACTATTACTTTCCCCTAACATCACTCCAAGAGCGCGCACAATATCGGGAATATCATCTTTGTGCTGATTAAGTATGGGCAATTGAATGGCGTTCGCTGACAAAATTTGTAGCAATTGCGAATCTAATTGCTGTTCTAAAAGTGCATTTAAACTGAGGGCTGTGGCACAAATGACTCTCACTTGATGCTTTTCTGCATTAGCGATTAATAAATTCAATCCTTTTTGTTGGGTTCGACTCAACTCTGCAAGTTCAGAAATCAGCAAAACCCCTTGTTCCAGCTCTTGTAATAACGCCAACGGCTCGCTACTTAAACGATCCAGTTCGTCTAACACCATCCATGGTGTGTCATGTCTATGGAAGAATTTTGCGTATAAATGTGTACCTGCAAATTGCTCTCCGGATAACAGCACTGGAGATTTATGCAGTGCCAATGACTCAAAGCTGGCACGTAATTCGTTAATCAGTGCGCTTTTTCCCAATCTTAAGAAATGGATATCAGACTTAGGCAACTGCTCACTGTGTTTCAACGCCGCACTCACAGTTTTTAATAGCTTTTGTAAAGCGATAGGTTTTTCAAGGAAATCAAACGCGCCAATTCTTGTCGCCTCGACCGCAGTATCAATAGTGCCATGCCCTGACATCATGACCACTGGCATGGTAAGTAATCCGCTATTACCCCACTCCTTGAGCAAGCTGATGCCATCACAATCTGGCATCCAAATATCCAATAGGACTAAATCAGGTGTGAATTGTTGGCGATATTCACGCGCTTGCGCAGCATTTTCAGCCAAACGCACTTGATAGCCCTCATCTTGCAGTATGTCACGCAGCAACTCGCGGATGCCGACTTCATCATCTACAACGAGTATTTGTCTTGCACTCATGACGTCACCCGTTTGGATTTAACTGTTGAGGTTTTCTTGGGCTTGTTATTAGTCTTTTTGCTCTTGCTTACAGAGCTGGAGGGGGAGGACATCTCGCTAGCTAATGGTAATGAAACTATTACCTGCGCGCCTGAAACTTTTTTCTGTTGATTGAGATTATGCAAACTAATCTGTCCTTTATGTTCTTCTATCATTTTTTTCACAATAGCTAAGCCTAAACCAGTGCCATGGGGTTTACTTGTGACATATGGCTCGAATGCTCGCGTCATCATTTCTATTGGGAAACCACTCCCATTGTCACTCACTGAGAGAGTGACATGTTGTGCTTGGATGTCAGTGCGCACCTCAATCACAGGCTTGGCAACACCATCCAAAGCATCTTGCGCATTTTGTAATAAATTATGCAGCACTTGTCGTAACATCACCGCATCCCCCATCACTTGCGTGCTTTGATGACACAAATCTGTGACTATCTGGATATGCTCTGGTTGATACAATTCCAACACATCACGCACCAAATCATTGATATCCACCAATGCTAAATTCACCACAGGCGCTCTGGCATATTCACTAAATTCATTCACCATAGTTTTCATGGCGCCCACTTGTTCTACGATTGTTTTGGTAGCACGTTCCAAAATACTTCTATCAGACTCGGTCAATTTGTCCGCCAGCTTAAATTCCAAACGCTCAGCAGACAGTTGAATCGGTGTGAGTGGGTTCTTAATCTCGTGGGCAAGTCTTCGTGCCACCTCGCCCCAGGCTGCATCACGTTGGGCTTGCACCATGGTAGTAATATCATCAAACATCAACAGATGTCCGCGGTCTTGATTACCAGGCAGACGCGAACCATGTATCATCAAAGTGCGTTTGCCTTGTGCCGTTGTGGTTTCCAGTTGCAAGTGCCACTCACCCATAGGATGTAGTGAATATTGTTCGGCAATGGTCTGGACAAAAGACTTGAGTGCAGCTTGCTCTTGCGCTAAAAACTTTAGACTTTTGCTAACATAAGGATGCAAATTCAATCCCAAAATATTCGCTGCCGCCAAGTTGTATGTTCGAATTTCATCTCGTTCATTGAGTGCAATCACACCTGTAGATAGATGTGCCAAAATCAGTTCTAAATAAGCGCGTGCAGCTTCCACTCTCTCTCGATTGCGATTAGCAGCTTGAGTCGCTTCGGCCAACTGCTGTGTCATACTATTGAATGATTGCACCAAGATACCCAACTCGTCTCTGCCTTGCGCGGGCAGTTGTTTGCCATAATCGCCACTGGCAATGGCCCTTGTTCCTTCGGCCAAAACACCTATGGGTGCGGTAAATCTTCGACTCAGGAAGAAAGCGATAGACATCGCCGTGAGCAATGTCAGCATCAACACCAAGGTCAAGGTCAATGCAAATACCTCTTTCATGGACTGACGTCCAAGCGATAATTCTTGGTAATCTTGATAGACTGCTTGGACTTCTTCAGCGGTACTCGAGAGTTGTTTAGGAACGGGTTGAAGCAGTTGAAGGATGCGTGGCTCAGCAGCTACATCATTATTATTGACTGGCACAAGCACTCTAAGATACAGACCTTTTCCACTAATCGGCTCAATATTGCCATAGGCCTTTAATTTTGCCTGACGCAGTTGCTCCACACTTGGCGTATTAGGCAGGAAACTACTCGACTCAGCACTTGAGAAAGCTAAAATCTTACCTTGTAGACTTAATAAAACTGCGTCTTGCACGCCTGTTTTTTCGCGTAAATCACTTAACACTGTCACATGCATAGCTGAAGGCTGAAAGGCGAGGTTCAATGCCATACTTTCACCCTTTTGTTTAACATCTTGCATCAGCGCATCCAAAGCACTTTGGCCCAAATGCACGCCACCCTCCAGAGCTGCCTCAACTTTTACGTTAAACCATGACTCGATAGACTGTGTAAGAAAATTGACCGAGACCAAATACACAATCAGGCCAGGAATAATGGCAACTAAGCTAAATGCTCCCAGCAATCTTCTTGTAAGACGCCCACCAATCGCACTCGCCTTAATTTGACGATACATACGAACAATCTGAACACCAATCAGCAGCAGTAATAGCAGAGCCAAACAAATATTCAGCACTAACAGCAAAGTATAGTAGTTACCGGAAATAGGGCCCTGAGAGCTGGCTTGCGACAGCAAATACAGCAGCACAGCTGCCAGCACAATACTAAGAGATACGATATATTTCATTTATAAATTTAGGCTTGGAACCCAACGCATACGCTCAGAATACATAGCCCAGTCTTCTGAACTTGCAGCTTCGGCTTGAAGTGCTTTAGGCAGACGAGCTTGATCCAGTCTGACTCTGAGTGCAGCCTGATACTGCTCACCTTTTTTAAGCACGGATTTATCGAATACCATCCAATCTTTAATTTTGCTGAGCGCCTCTTTCGCTTGTGCAAAATTTGCAAAAGATTGCTGATGTTGCTGACGATTGATTAAGTACTGCCGAGATAGGGCATGATAACTAATAGTGACACGTTGTGTATGAGTGACTACCTCTTCATCAAACCAATACTTTCTTGGTTGGCTTAATTGAAACTCGTACAAAAATGTCAGAGGGACACCTTTATTTAAAGCATCCTCTAAAGCAGTATTAAATTGAAAATCTAAATCCATATTTAAATGGAATTTATCCTCAACAGCCACTAGTTCAACGTTTTTCACATTGATTTGAGCTGGGGTGGCTTGTACAGCCATAGGCAATAATAATAAAAGTAAAAGGGCTCTACGCTGCGTGAACAGTGACTTCGCTTTTAAAGAAAGACCTAGTGCGGTGGAAAGCCAGCACATCCAAACTGTCCTAATGTTTTTGCAAAAGTGCATAAAATAAGCCGTCATGATATTCATTCGGAATAAATTGTCCTTTTTGGATTTGCAAATTATGCGGCAACTCCAGCAAGGGTAAGTGTAACGCGTCAGCGTGTGTTTGCAAAAAATTATTGATTTGCAGTTCATTCTCTTCTGCGAAAATCGAGCAAGTCACATACAGTAATTTACCGCCTTGTTTAAGCAAAGACCAAAGTGCTTGCAGCATTTCTTTTTGCTGGGCAGCGAAGCTTAATATATCACTCTCACGCCTCAACCATTTGATATCCACATGGCGACGAACCACTCCAGATGCAGTACACGGAGCGTCCAACAAAATTCGATCAAATAATTGCCCATCCCACCATGCATCAGTTTTTGC
>JACCDQ012081844.1_pt1 | contig 16896 bp, 22 predicted proteins | sample 7446031 | NCBI WGS metagenome assembly JACCDQ01 (sample SAMN15323442, study PRJNA562643) | freshwater metagenome | isolation source: river surface water | place: USA:Blue River Watershed | collected 2017-08-17
GGCTCTGTGCTGGCCACAGCACCGGATAAGAGTGTGAAGATGAAGCTCCCCGACCTCCACGATACAGACATTACCTGGCTGGAGGAGCGCATAGATAAAATGAACGAGGCCCTGCCAGAGATGCGGTCCTTTATACTGCCCGGTGGCAACCTCGCAAGTTCCACCTGCCATGTGGCCCGATGTGTTTGCCGCAGGGCAGAGCGCATTTGTGTGGCGATGCAGGAACAGCAGGAAGAGATACCGCCGATCGTTATCCAATACCTGAATCGCTTATCAGATATGCTGTTCGTACTGGCGCGCTACATAGGCCACAAAAACAACGCGCCAGAGATACCCTGGCGCGCTCGTGTATGACCTTTAGGAGATAAGTCTAGAACTGCTTGTACCTCCAGAATATCTTATTACGTGTAGGCACCTTGTAAGAGAACAGGATGGAGAACGTAGAGTAACCATCGTTATTATCCGGATTGCCCCTGAGCACGCCCGCTGTATTGGGCAGTGCATTGTTGTAATACGGAGTTTTGTCTGCTACCTGTATCGCTTTCTTAGCTTCTGTAGGTCCCAGGTTCTGCTCGAACTCGAACTTGCTCACATAAGCGCCGCTTACACCGTCTATATAGTCGCACATGGTCATGCGGTACATGTACTCGATGCCGAGGTTCAGGTGCTGGCCGATATCCCAGCGATAGCCGATAGCCAGTGGTATGGCAGGCTGCCACAGGGAGTTCTTCTTAGGATAACTGCCACCCCATCCTTGTCCTTCCAGCGACAGGTCGTGTGTTTTCACAAATGTCTCGGAGTTGGCTACAGTGCTGTAGGGGGTGTAGTGCATGATAGCGATACCACCGGCCAGGAACGGCTGTCCGCGACGGTATGCGCCGCCGAGGCCTGCCAGGTTGTAACGGAGTGGTATGAACTCGAACATAGCGCCCGCCTCGAAGATGGTAGCCTTGGCGGTCTGTGCACGCAGGTAGCGCTGCACATAGTCCGTACCTTCCAGCAGCGATGCGCCGGTCACACCATCATAGTTCCACGCATCGGTCGCATATACACTGCCAAAGTTGAGCATAAAACGAACGGCTGCTCCCGGGTGAAAGGAATACTTACCGAACATACCGCCCATGAACGTGATCTTATCGAGATACTTGCTGTTTGAGTAATGGTCTACAAAAGATTTTGTGCCTACGTCGCCCCACAGGTCGCTCATACCCAGGTTAGTGCCTACAGACCAGCCATCCTGGTCTACCTGCACCCGGTAAGCCGGACCCTTTTGGGCCGATGCCGTGAGGCTCATTGCCGCTGTGATAGATAATATTGATAAGATACGGATCACCTTCGACTGCATACTGAGAATTTAAAGGTTGAAGATATAAATTATTTTCCTTTAAAAACAGGTTTTCTTTTTTCGAGAAATGCAGCCGTTCCCTCCTTCATATCCTCGGTGGCAAAACACTCGCCAAAACGGGCTATCTCATTGTCGAAACCGGCAGCATCACTGGCTGCGGCCTCGTTCACACACGCTATTATCTTGGCAACGGCCAGCGGAGATTTGGTGTGTATCTTTTGCAATATATCCTTCGCCTTTTGCAGCATTTCCTCGGGGGCGGCCACATGGTTCACCAGGCCCACGGCCTTAGCCTCTTCGGCGCCCATGAGCTCAGCGGTCAGTATCATTTCCATGGCCTTGCCCTTGCCCACCAGGCGGGTGAGGCGCTGGGTGCCGCCATAACCGGGTATGATGCCCAGGTTGATCTCCGGCTGGCCGAATTTGGCATTGGTAGATGCCACCCGGAAGTGGCAGGCCATGGCCAGCTCGCAGCCACCGCCCAGCGCAAAACCGTTCACGGCCGCTACTACGGGTTTGTGGCAGTTCTCTATCTTGTCGACCACCAGCATCCTTCCCTTCTTGGCCAGCGATGAGCCGCCATTCTTGTCCAGCGACAGGAACTCGCTGATATCAGCACCCGCCACAAATGCCTTCTCGCCACTGCCTGTAATGATGGCCGACTTTATCTCGTCATTCTTATAAACTTCTTCCAGCGCTTTTCCCAGGTCCTCTACAACGTCTTTGTTCAGCGCATTCAGTTTGTCAGGGCGGTTAATGGTGATAATGAGTGTTCCGTTCTCTAATTGTGTCAGCAACGTTGTGTACATCTCGTATCTGTTTGTTTTGTTGTCAAATTTGTTGACGGCCATGGCCGCCGGCTAGAGCAATTCTTTCCGGTGCTCCACTACCCAGCCGGTAATGTAGCCTGCTATCTCGGTGGTGGGGGTACCCGGAGGGAATAACCGGCCCACACCCATGGCCTGCAGCTGCTTCATATCCTCGTCTGGTATGATGCCGCCGCCGGTAAGCAGCACATTGGTCAGGCCCCGTTCTTTCATCAGCTCCATCACCTTGGGGAACACCGTCATGTGTGCGCCGCTCAGAATGCTGATGCCCAGGGCATCCACATCTTCCTGCAGCGCAGTGCTTACTACCATTTCGGGGGTCTGCCGCAGTCCTGTATAGATCACCTCCATTCCTGCATCACGCAGGGCGGTGGCTATCACTTTCGCACCCCGGTCATGCCCATCCAGCCCAACTTTGGCCACCAGCACGCGCACGGGGCGCTTCAGTTCATTGCTCATAACGTTCTTTGAGGGGTCAAAAGTAAGGATTTATGGTAGGTTTGCCTACGAACCCCGACGACAAAGTAAAATGCCCGGCGGCGGGTGCGTTTGCAGCCCTTTCCCGGCTGAAGATAGCGCACCCCGGCGGAAACAAAACAAGCTTAACACCTTGTTTGTAACAAGATATACATACAGGATGTTAACAATAAATATCAGGGGTCAGACAGCGAAACTGTCACCACAGCCGCAGCTACGGCTGGCGTTGGGGTTGCTGAAATGGAAGCCTTTACCATTAAGGCCGTCGGAGAAATCAAGGGTCGTATCGCACAGATACAGGAAACTCTTCAGGTCGGTCACCACTTTTACGCCATGGTCTTCGAATACCTGGTCCTTCGGTTGGGCTTCGTTGTCAAAGTCGAGCTTATAGGACAATCCGGAGCATCCGCCCCCTACCACACTCACACGTAGGAAATAGTCATCACCCAACGAAGCTTCCTGCTTCAGCTGGGTCACTTTTTCCTTCGCTTTTTCGCTCACGTATATCATTACTTATTTCTTTTGGTATTTGGTCTATAGCAGATAGTATATCGTCACGTTTTGCGTCTATATACTATCTACTATTTACCATCTAAGCCATTAATGCGCCTTTTTTTCTGCTACCAGCTCGGGCAGGCCATTCTTCACCCGGTAGTCGTTGATAGCCGCTTTGATAGCGTCTTCTGCCAGTACCGAGCAGTGTATCTTCACAGGTGGCAGGTTCAGCTCTTCTACTATGTCCATATTGTCTATGGCCAGCGCCTGGTCCACGGTCTTTCCTTTCAGCCACTCTGTGGCCAGTGAGGAAGAAGCGATGGCCGAGCCGCAGCCAAAGGTCTTGAACTTGGCATCGCTGATCACGCCACTCTCTGCATCCACCTCTATCTGCAGGCGCATCACGTCGCCGCACTCTGGTGCGCCCACGAGACCGGTACCTACATTTTGCTTCGACTTGTCCAATGTTCCCACGTTCTTGGGATTGGAGTAGTGGTCGATCACTTTTTCTGAGTATGCCATTTTTATCTGATTTGCTGATGAGCCAGGTAGCTGATATGCCACGGATCACCCAATTAAATTAATTTTCTTGAACATGTCACCGATCGGCCAGCCGATCAGCACATTAATGATGCGCCCACTCTATCGTGTTCAGGTCGATGCCTTCTTTATACATCTCCCACAGCGGGCTCATTTCGCGCAGCTTCAGTACGGTATTGCTGATGGCGTTTATGGTATAGTCTATCTGCTCCTCGGTAGTGAACCTGCCCAGTCCGAAGCGGAGGGAGCTGTGAGCGAGGTCGTCGCCCAGGCCCAGCGCCTTCAGTACATACGAAGGTTCCAGCGATGCGGATGTGCAGGCCGACCCGCTCGACAGGGCGATGTTTTTATTAAAGCCCATCATCAGGCCCTCACCTTCCACATATTTGAATGATATATTGGTAGTATGGGGCAGGCGGTGCTCGCGGCTGCCATTCACATACGACTCTTCCAGTTGCATCAGCCCTGCTTCCAGCCTGTCGCGCATAGCGCTCAGGCGCTTGCCCTCACTTTCCATTTCGTGCATGCACAGTTCGCACGCCTTGCCGAAGCCTACGATACCGGGTACGTTCAGCGTGCCGCTGCGCATACCGCGCTCGTGGCCGCCGCCGTCCATCTGCGATGTCACCTTCACCCTAGGGTTTTTGCGGCGCACATAAAGGGCGCCCACACCCTTGGGGCCATACATCTTATGACCGCTGAAGGCCATCAGGTCTATGCCGTCGGCCAGCACGTCCACAGGCACCTTGCCTACGGCTTGCGTACCGTCCGTAAAGAACAGAACGCCATGCTTGCGGGCTATCTTGCTTATCTCGCGCACCGGCTGAATAGTGCCGGTCTCGTTATTGCCATACATGATGGCGATGAGTATCGTCTTGTCGGTGATGGCGGCTTCCAGCTGGGCCAGGTCTATCAGGCCTTCGTTGTTCACCTCCAGGTAGGTCACCTGGCCACCCGTTTTTTCTATGTGCTTGCAGGTATCCAGCACCGCTTTATGCTCGGTGGTGCAGGTGATGATGTGGTTGCCTTTGGAGGCATACATCTCATACACACCCTTGATGGCCAGGTTGTCGGCCTCGGTAGCGCCCGATGTAAAGATGATCTCCTTGGGGTCAGCATTGATCAATTTTGCCACTTGCTCGCGCGCATAGTCCACCGCTTCCTCAGCTTCCCAGCCAAAAGAGTGGTTGCGGCTGGCAGCATTACCGAATTTCTCTATGAAATAAGGCATCATTGCTTCCAGTACACGCGGGTCCATTGGCGTGGTGGCATTATTATCGAGATATATTGGCAGTTTCAGTTCCATACAAAGTCACACCCCACTGGGATTTTCAAGCAAAATTACGCCAAATTGATAACTTTACCGTCCCGGCAGTGTTTCCGGCTGCCTATGAAGCTATACTCAAAAACTATATTGAATGATACGAATAGAACACCTCGGCATAGCAGTAAAACAGCTGGATGTATCGGTACCCTTATATGAGCAATTGCTCAATACTCCGTGCTACAAAAAAGAAGAGGTAGAGACAGAAGGTGTGAGCACTGCGTTCTTCCGTACCGGCGAGTCGAAGATAGAATTGCTGGAGGCGACCAATGAGAACAGCCCGATAGCAAAGTTCATAGCAAAAAAGGGAGAGGGTATACACCATGTTGCCTTTGAGGTAGAGAATATAGAGGCAGAGATGCGTCGGCTGGCGGCGCTCGGGTTCGAGCTGCTGAATGAAACACCCAGGAATGGGGCAGATAATAAACTGGTGTGTTTCCTGCATCCAAGGACGACCAACGGCGTGCTGGTAGAATTGTGCCAGGAGAAGAGGTAAACTATAATAATAAGTTGACCACACTCTTTCAATAAGTTACACACAATACATCTCCGGTATGTGGAAACAGTGGACCTGTGCATTTGCTGTTGCTGTGTTGGCATCGTGCAATGGTGCCGGAACCGGTGCGACGACCGACGCCAACAAAGTAAATGCCCACGATACAGGGACGCCAATAATATGGCGTGAAAGGTTATTCGACACAAGTACCGGGGATACCGTAAGTGCGCTCATCGTGAACAGAAGGTACCTCGATCAGGCACCTGATCAGGTAAAAGCAGCCATTGGCTTTGTAGGCACGTTCATTGGAAGCGAATGTGATTGGGATGGCCAGGCAAATGATAGTATGACCGATCTATCCTGCAAGCTGATCAAGGCCCTGGGCTGGGGCTACCAGTGTTCTTCGACCCATCTCGGCATTCTACGGCGATGGTTGCGAAATGAAACTGAACTGCTCAAGGAACTTGACGATTGTCCGGTGATCCCTTATACAGCTTCGCGTCAAACTACATTCGATACAATGTCTGTTGAGACGAATGGCGATACGATCACTGTTCGATTCAAGGCCAGCGGCATCAATATGCCAATGGAAAAGTCGTGGCAGTGGCATGGCATTTATCAGTTCAGGTCTTCCGGCGATGAGCTGCGCTTGGTACGCAAAGAGGAGTCCGAGCCACAATATTCGACCTTTGGTGAGTAAACATTCGTTATATTGCTTTCCCTTTCGTGACAAACAGCCATAACATGAAGAAGATAATATTGTCATTGTCGGCAATGCTGTGCCTCTCAGCAACCGTTCTCGCGCAGAAAAACAAGATCAGGATCGAGACCGAATACGGCAAGATCACCATCATGCTCTACGATAATACCCCGCTCAATACCAATAATATGGTGAAGCTGGCCAAAGAGCATTTTTATGATAGTACGCTTTTCCACCGCGTCATACCGCAGTTCATGATACAGGGTGGTGATCCGGATTCGAAGCAGGCCAAGCCCGGCCAGATGCTGGGCAACGGCGGGCTGACCTATACCATACCGGCCGAGATAAACGATGTGAACTACCACAAACGCGGCGCACTGGGTGTGGCGCGCGACAATAACCCGGAAAAAGCAGGCTCCGCCACGCAGTTCTATATAGTGGTGGGTAAGACCTTTACCGATGCCGACCTGGACAATATGAGCAAACGCAGCGGCCGCACCTACACAGCCGAGCAGCGCCAGGTGTATAAGACGCAGGGCGGCACCCCGCACCTGGACGGTGGCTATACAGTGTTCGGCGAAGTAACGGAAGGCATGGACATCGTGGACAAAATAGCCTTGGAACCCCGCGACGGCAGCGACCGCCCCAATAAGGACATCCGCATGCTGAAAGTGAGGTTCATCAAGAAGAAGAAGTTCCTGTTCTTCTAGCGTCAACACACATACTGACCGCCTTTTCATCGCTCAGATCGTGTTCAGACAAATAGCCTTACTTTTGCGCCCACATAAATAAAGACATGACATCAACGATCAATATACAGGTAGAACTGGCCGAGGACAAAATGCCCGAAGCCATTAGCTGGACAGCACCCGATGGCGGCGTGGCCGACTGGCAGAAAGCCAAGGCGCTGCTGCTGGGCCTGTGGGACGGCGACGAGAAGTCGGCGCTGAGGATAGACCTGTGGACCAGCAAGATGATGGTGGACGAAATGAACGATTTCTTCTACCAGACCCTTTTCGGTATGGCAGACACTTACCACCGCGCTACCCGCAATGAAGAGCTGGCCAATGAGCTGAAGACCTTTGCCAAAAGCTTCCTGAAAAAGGCCAGCGACGCGCTGGAAAAAAGTGAAAGCTAGTTGATAGGCGGAATTGGGAATTAGGGATCGGGAATTAGGAGGTAAGTGTGTACCTTTAATATGATCCTGATCACAGTTCCCATTCTCAAGAACCAAATTCCCAATTACAAATTCCAAACCACAGATACTATGTCGCTCGAAGCAAAAGTGATGGACGAACTCAAGAACGCGATGCGCGCCAAGGACGAGGCCGCACTGCGTACACTGCGTGCCATAAAAGCTGCCATTATCATTGAGAAGACGGCCGAAGGCGCCACCGGCGAGATAACCGAGGCCATGGAAACAAAGATGCTGCAGAAGCTGGCCAAGCAGCGCCGCGACTCCATCGACATCTTCGACAAGCAGGGCCGTACGGACCTTGCCGACAAAGAGCGTGAAGAGCTGGCCATCATCGAGCGATTCCTGCCGAAGCAAATGACCGCCGACGAGCTGAAGGCCGAAGTAAGCGCCATCATTGCGCAGGTGGGCGCCATATCGCCCGCCGATATGGGCAAGGTGATGGGCGTGGCCAGCAAGCAACTGGCCGGCAAGGCCGATGGCAAAGCCATATCAGAGATGGTGAAGCAGTTGCTGGCGCAATAATTTGCCGTTACCTGCGTTCATATATGGTCAAACATATATGCTATGCTTCGCAAGACCTTTACCCTGCTTGTGCTCATTCCGGTGGTGCTGCTGTTCATCGCCATTGGTTGGTCGTGTATCGAGCGCACCATTTATGAGGATGTTTATGTAAAGGATATCACCTTCTCCTGCAATGGCCACGTGCGGGACACCGCCCGTGTCACCACTGAGGCGTTGTTCGATGTAGTGGTAGAAGGTAAGAAAGAGTGCTGCATGCGCAGTATGCCGTTGGTATCGTCGGCCTATGCCACCAACCTGCAGCGGACATGGAAGACCACCCTGCTGCAGCCTTCGTTCCACTTATCCTTCGACCGAGACATCATGGTAGACAGCGTGACCGTACCTGCCCATGCCAACCTGCTGGATAACCCGCGCATCCGGCAGATAGCCTTCTGGTCGAACAATGACATCCACGCCCCCATATTGTATTATGCGCTGACACTGCGCGACTCCACCCTGGTTCATATGCAACTGGACACCTTGCCTTACCGGGTGAGTTTTAGTTGCACCAGCACATCTGGCACGCCATTCAGCCGGGAGATACCCGTTATATTCAAAAGGTAGCACCTATTCCTTACTTTTACCCGGCAATGACCCTCGACGTTGTAGGTATCATCCTCATCATTTTATTTTTCATCCGCGGCTACATGAAGGGATTCATCGTAGCAGCCTTCTCTGTTATTGCCATACTGCTGGGCATACTGGTGGCCCTCAAGCTATCCCAGGCCTTTGCCGCATGGATGCTGGCCAATGGCTATGTGTCATCGCCCTGGGCGCAGGTGGTGAGCTACCTGGTGCTGTTCATAGGCGTGGTGCTGCTGGTGAGGCTGGTGGCCAGGGTGATAGAGGGTGCCGTAGAAGGCATGATGCTGGGCGTGATCAATAAGCTCATGGGCGGTATCCTGTATGCCTTCCTGGGCGCGGTGCTGTGGAGCTCCCTGCTTTGGATAGGCGCCAGGGCGCACATCATATCGCCGGAAACGATCGCGGCTTCCAAAACATATGGCAGCCTCTCGGGCCTGGCGCCATGGTTCTTCGAGCAGGCAGGCAAGCTGCTGCCTTTCGTGAAGGACACCTTTGAAAAACTGGAACACTTCTTTGATTCCGTAAACGGGCAGCCGGCCAATGTGGGTACTCATTGACAATTACGACTCCTTCACCTGGATACTGCAGCACTACCTGCTGCAGGCAGGTAGCGAGTGCGCCGTATATCGCAATGACGAGATCACCCTCGACCAGTTAAAAGCCCTCGATCCCTCACGGCTCATCATTTCCCCCGGACCGGAGACCCCCTTGCAGGCGGGCATCACCATGGAGGGCATAGCCTACTACCACGACAAGATACCCATACTGGGCGTGTGCCTGGGCCACCAGGCGCTGGGTATGTTCTTTGGCGCACGGCTGGTACACACATCTTACCCCATGCACGGCAAGACCAGCGAGGTGACCCACAACGGGCACCCGCTTTTCGCAGGCATACCATCTCCCTTCACCGCCATGCGCTACCATTCGCTGGCCATAGAAGGTCTGCACGGCACCGGCTTGCAGGCCATCGCCCATACAGCAGATGGCACCATCATGGCACTAGCCCACGACCAGTACCCATGCGTAGGAGTGCAGTTCCACCCGGAATCGGTGGGGACCGAGTGGGGGCTGCAGTTGCTGAAGAACTGGGCGGATGAATGCTTCCCGAAAATTTAATGTTCTATTAAAGTAGATATTGGGTACCTTTGCACACATTTTTGCGGGGAGGCGCTCCCCATTTCACCAAATCTTAAATGCATGAGCGGTATTGCTGGCAGTAGACATGCGGGAGACAAGTGTGGTGGTCGACGTTACCGAGTTGCTGCGCCACAGTGGGGATGAAGACTTCCCGGCTGAGGTAGCCATTCTATTGCAGTCATTTACCAATGAAGAGGCCACTGGCGTCTTCCTTTCCCTACCCGAAGCCACACAGGCCAGCGTATTCCCGTTCTTCGACCACGTATTGCAACTGGCCATCGTGGAGGAGATGCCAAAGCCGCAGGTATCGGCCATCCTCAATAACCTGGAGTCGAACGACCTGATCGCGTTCTTTGAGACGCTGGATGGCCTGGAGGTGACCGAATACCTGAACCTACTGACGGATAAGAATCGCCTGGCCACCTATGACCTGCTAGGCTACCCGGAGCAGAGTGTGGCGCGCCTTATCAATACCCGGTTCACTACCGTGCGCAAAGAATGGACCGTGGGGCAGGCGGCCGAGCACATCCGCCGGTTCTATAAAGACAATGCCACCGCCAACATGGTGTTCGTGGTAGACAATTCGGGCAAGCTGGTGGATGACTTCCACATCCGCCGCCTGGTGCTCAATGACCCCAACAAAAAGATAGAGGAGATCATGGACGGCTTCTACGTAAAGCTGGACATACAGGACAGCATAGACGATGCCATCCAGAAGTTCAAGGAGTATGACCGCGTGGCCATACCTGTTACCAACAGTAATAACGTGGTGATAGGGGTAGTGACCATCGACGACGTGATAGATGAGGCAGAAGAGAAGGACACCAAGGACATGCAACAGTTCGGTGGTGTGGAATCGCTGGACCTGCCGTATGTGAAGACGGGCTTCTTTACCATGATACAGAAGCGCGTGGGCTGGTTGATCATCCTCTTCATAGGCGAACTGTTCACGGCAACGGCCATGGCATTTTTTGAAAAAGAACTGTCTAAGGCTATCGTACTGCAACTTTTCGTGCCGCTCATTATTTCCAGCGGCGGCAATACTGGCTCACAGGCGGCCACACTCATCATCCGCGCCATGGCCCTGAAGGAGCTCTCCTACCGCGACTGGTGGTATGTGATGCGCCGCGAGATACTGTCGGGCTTCACGCTGGGTATCATCCTCGGCTTCATTGGCTTTGTGCGCATCGTCATCTGGCAGCACATGGGCTGGTATAACTATGGCGCGCATTTCCCCTGGGTGTCTGTGGCGCTTACCGTTTGTGTGTCGGTGGTAGGCGTGGTGCTGTGGGGTACGCTCACGGGTTCCATGATACCCATGATACTAAAACGTTTCAAGCTAGACCCCGCTACGTCCTCGGCACCCTTCGTGGCCACGCTGGTGGATGTGACCGGCCTTGTCATCTACTTCAGCATTGCCGCCATGATACTCGGCATATAGTGCATTGGAGTATATTTGTTCCACTTGAATAGTTTTGCCAACGATACCATCGGCGCTCCCGCGCCCCTGAACCTGCCACTGCTGTTCGGCGGCCTGTGGGCGCTGCTGTTCGCACTCTACTTCCCGGCAGCACAGGCAGGCTTCGTGGCCGACTTCACCGGCTGGCTCGACCAGGTGCAGCACTACAGCTTCTCTGAGTATATCAACCGTACCCATTTCAAAGTAGTAAGCCTGTACCAGTTCACGCAGCTTGTTACCTGGGTGTGCTACAAGCTGTTCGGCATCAATGCATGGTTATGGCATCTGCTGTTCATTACCCTGCATGCGGTCAATGGTTGCCTGCTGGCGGTGCTATGTGGCGGCATGATGCAGGCTGCCGGCATTCACAATTACAGGACCATTTGCTACACCGGCGCCGCGCTGTGCTGCATCACTCCCTATATCTCCGAGGTCATTGTTTGGGAGCCTTCTTTCCACTACTTGCTGGGACTGCTCTTGCTGCTGGTGGTCATGGTATGTGTGCAGCGTTATATACTCTCAGCGCAGCGCAAATATGTTATTGGAGCATGCATCGCTTATGTTCTGTCCACGCACTCAATCGAGGTCTTCTACCTCACTCCTTGGTTGGTATTGTCGCTGGCGCTGTTCTATCGTAGCGAGACGGCTCAGGGGCGCGAGCAGTTCCGCAAGGTGATGCTCTTTTGCGTCCTGCCGCTGCTGGCCGTCTTTGCACTGCGCATGGTGGAGTTCCGTATGTTGTATGGCGGATGGGTATCCCGCATCGGCTCACAGACGGTATTGTCGGCTCAGGAGACGGGCCTTGGCAAACCAGCCAAATACCTATTTCACCTGCTGTTCCTCGGCCGCTTCCTGCCGTTCGAGGCTGTGAAGGAAAAAGTGTACACCTTCTGCGACTCGACACTCGGTATAACACTGTTCTACCTGTTATTCATTGGCGACATCATTTGGAGCCTGGCCGTTTATAAGCGCATGGGCGCGCGCCAGCGGGTGGCCATTGTGCTGGCCATATGGGTGCTGCTGGCGCTGCTGCTGGTCAGTCCGCTCTGGTTCGGCAACCTGCTGCTGGTCATCTACGACCGGTACACTTATTTCGCCTGTGCCTTCCTCTTTATGGTGGTGGCTATCGGTGTCTGGAGCATACCCAATAAGTATCTGCGTTTATCCGTGCTCACCATTATCGTGTTGGCCAACCTCCGTTTTGCGGTGCAGGCCAGCCGCTATTGGGGAAAGGCTGCCAGTGTGACCAATAGCCTGCTTCGTAACTTGCCCGCGCACGATGGCAAGACAATAGTGTTGCTGAATGTACCCGAATCGATGCACGGCGTGCCCATGATAGGCGCATGGCAGCAGAGCGAGTACAAGCTGATGCACGACCTGCTGGTGCCGGGGAACGCTATCAATGACACCGTACGCGAAGCGCTCTCCTACAACATGGTGACACCCGACGACGGAGCTCATGTGCAGATGCTGAACGATAGCACCCTGCGTGTGACCCTGAACCAGTGGGGCACCTGGTGGTGGTATGAAGGCCAGGGTGGCCGCAGCTATGACAATGTAGACTACAAGCTGAACATGATAGACGGTGGCCACTTCTACGAAATGACCCTCAGGCACCCAGCCAGCCAATACCTCCTCCTTTACCAGGTAGGCGGCCAGTGGAAGACAGTGGATGTGAGCAAGACCTACGAACAGTATTAAGCAGGCAGCGCATGTTTGTCGGCGAACAATTCCCGTACCTTTGCGCCTGTGACCGACTTTTCTTCTGAGATAACATTCAAAACAGCACGCAGCGGCGGCAAGGGCGGCCAGAACGTGAACAAGGTGGAGACCATGGTGGAAGCGCTGTGGTCTGTAGCCGCGTCGCGTTTTTTCACCGACGAAGAAAAAGAACGTATAGCTGCGAAGCTGGCAGGTAAGATGAATAAGGAGGGCTATGTCGCCGTAAAATGTAGCGAGACACGCTCACAACTGGAGAATAAGGAAATAGCCGTGCAGAAACTGCTTCAGCTCGTTGCGAAAAGCCTTGTGGTACCTAAAAAGCGAAAACCCACCAAACCCACCAAGGCTGCCAAAGAAAAAAGACTGGATAGTAAAAAGCGCGAAGGCATGAAAAAGGCGCTACGTCGCCTGCGCCCGGAATAGTTATTTGCTCGCTACAGCTATGATCTCCTTTGCTGCATTGTCTGATGCCTGGCTACCGCCCAGCTTATCCCATAGTTGCTTATAGTCGCTGCTCAATTGTGCCTTATGGGCGTCATCGTTAAGCAGCTTGCTTAATGCAGCCTCTATGTTATCAGGCGTCAGGTCGTTCTGTATCAGTTCTGTCACTACCAGTTTATCCATGATCAGGTTCACCAGCGATATGTACTTCACTTTCACCAGCTTGGTGGCCAGCCAGAAGGAGAGCGCATTGCCCTTATAGCACACCACTTGCGGCACACCAAAGAGGGCCGTCTCCAGCGTAGCCGTACCGCTTGTTATCAGCCCTGCCCTGGCCTGCTTCAGCAGGTTGTAGGTATGTCCCTTTGCCAGCAGCACATTTGCTGTGCCGATGATATCCTGGTAGAGCGCATCCGGCTGTGAGGGCGCTTGTGCTACAATGAACTGGTATTGCGGGAACCTATCCACCATTTGCAGCATGATGGGCAACTTCACCTTTATCTCCTGTGCGCGGCTGCCGGGCAGCAGCGCAATGATAGGTTTGTTGGCCAGTGGTGTGGCAGGTATATTTTCTTTTTCATTGCGCACCACTTCTATCAGCGGATGGCCTACATAGGTCACGGGATAGTCCCACTTGCGGTAAAAATCCACCTCGAAGGGCAGTATCACCAGCATCTTGTCCACGTCACGTTTTATCTGCTTCACGCGGTTCTCTTTCCAAGCCCAAACCTGCGGCGATATGTAGTACACCACCTTTATCCCCTGCTGCTTTGCCCACTCCGCTATGCGCAGGTTGAAGCCGGGATAGTCTATCAACACCAGCACATCGGGTTTGTATCCGGTGATGTCCTTTTTGCAGAAGGCGATATTGCGGAAGATAGTGCGCAGGTGCATCAGCACCTCTACAAAGCCCATAAAGGCCAGCTCGCGGTAGTGTTTCACCAGCGTAGCGCCGGCAGCTTCCATCTTGTCGCCGCCCCAGCAGCGGATATCAGCAGTAGCGTCCTGCCGGTGAATGGCTTTCACCAGGTTGCCCCCATGCAGGTCGCCGCTTGCCTCTCCGGCTATAATGTAGTAACGCATTGTTTTTACCAGACGAACATGACCAGCACTATCAGCAGGGCATACAGCATTGTGGCGATCACTATGCCACGCATCGTATAGTCGAGTCTCTTGGAATTGCAGTAAACGAAGGGCACCAGGTTGATGAGCAGGCTCATGGTGAGCACACGCGAGGCCATCTTATGATCGTGGGTCATGGCATTGAGCACGGAACCCAGCTTGGAACCCCTGAACCATACCATGTACATAATAGCGAAACCCAGTATAGGCAACAGTAAGCCGATAATGAAACCCACTATGGGCACGTTCTTGCGCATAAACGTTAAATTATGGTGCAATATACGCTGCCACAGCGCATTATTAGTGTTAAAAGCCGGGATCAATTATCTTTGCGCCAAGCCACTACAACACATATACATGAATTTTCCACTAAAGAATATCCCCCAACGCACCACAAAACCACGCACTTCCGGCCTCACTATGGTGATGGACAAAGGCATGGGTCTTGATGGTGTGCGCGACTTCTTGTCGGTAGCTGCCCCATATGTTGATATCGTGAAGTTGGGCTTCGGCACCAGCGCCGTAACGGCTAATCTGCGCGAGAAGATAGAGATATACAAGAGCTACGATATCCCGGTATACTTCGGTGGTACCCTGTTCGAGGCATTCCTCATCCGCGACCAAGTGGACGACTACATCGCCGTGCTCAAGGATTATGGCCTGCAGCATGTAGAAGTATCTGATGGTTCCATCACTATTCCCCACATCGAGAAGTGTGGCTACATAGAGAAGCTGGCCAAGCAGTTCACTGTTTGGTCAGAGGTGGGCTCCAAGGATGCCACCCACATCATGCCGCCCTATAAGTGGATAGAGCTGATGCGGGCCGAGCTCGAGTCTGGCTCCAGCTATGTGATCGCTGAGGCGCGCGAGGCGGGCAATGTTGGTATCTACCGCGGATCGGGCGAGGTGCGTGAAGGCCTGGTGCAGGAGATACTTACCCAGATACCGGCAGCGAAAATAGTATGGGAAGCGCCACAGAAAGCGCAGCAGGTCTACTTCCTGGAACTGCTGGGCGTAAATGTGAACCTCGGCAACCTGGCCCCTGCAGAAATGATACCGCTGGAGTCTATGCGTATCGGCCTTCGTGGCGATACCTTCCACCTGTACCTGGGCAATGGCCAGAAGAGCGTTCCTACAGAATAAGTATCCAACTCTTTTTGATAGACTGAGGTACACCACGGTGTGCCTCTTTTTTTTGTCACAGCCACCCCGTGCTTACCACCTGGCTATCCGTGTTCCAACTCCTTTGAGAGTCCGGTCAATATCAAGCCACAAGAACAAACAAAAGAGAACCACAGGAAAGAAAACCTACACCGAAGTATACCGCAGCCGTGTGCACGGGTTTGCTACCATCTAAAAAATGCAGCAGGTCGGAGCTAAGTGCCAATAACAGGTAAGCGAATACAAGCGACAGGATACTACCCGTAACCACGCACAATACCCTGCTCCGGAAGATCAATGGCAGACAGAACAGAACGTAAGCACAATAGAATACCATGTTTCCAGAATGGTGATACAGGTCCATGATGCCGCTGGATAGGCCGAGTATAGCAAAATACGAGTGTGGCACATAAAGGAACCACTTGTGTCTTAGCGGGTACATCATGAGGATAACGACGGCCTGCCGGTAATTATTTTTTGCTATGTAGGAAAAATGTCATCTTTGCATCACAAAGTACTTTCTCATGGTACAGCAAAATAAAGAGGAAAGCCTGGAGGCCCTGCGGGACATACGCAACATCATGGACCGCTCTGCAAGGTTCGTATCGCTCAGCGGGTGGAGCGGCGTATGGGCCGGCTCAGTGGCTTTGGCTGGCTCTGTCATAGCCTATATGTGGCTGCAGCAGCCAGGCTACAAGGACATCGGCAGCACGCTCTACGCTTCGTCCGAGCATTTCGACAGGTACATCAACAACTTCATCTACCTCGGTGTGGCGGTATTCCTGCTGGCTATGGCGGGCGCTATATTCTTCACCTATCGCAAGGCCCGGAGGCTGGGTCTCACCATCTGGAACAATGCTTCGCGCCTTATGGTCGGGCAATTGTTCTACCCCATTTTTGCCGGAGGGCTTTTCTGCTTCATGTTCATCTATTATGGCCTGGGTATGTTCGTGGCGCCCACCTGCCTGGTATTCTATGGGCTGGCATTGATCAGCGCCGGCAGGCACACGCTGTCTGATATCCGCTACCTGGGCATGCTCGATGTGGCCCTCGGCTGCACGGCCATGTTCTTTCCAGGCTATGGGCTTATATTCTGGGGCATCGGTTTTGGGGTGCTGCATATTTTCTATGGCGCCATGATGTGGAGCAAGTACGATAAATAACGAGCGAATGAGCAACCCCATAGGATCATTGAACAAGGTGTTCGACAGCCGCATACGCATCGGTATCATGAGCGCGCTCATGGTCACCGAGGCTATGAATTTCAATGAGCTGAAAACGCTCATGGACGTGACCGATGGCAACC
>JACCDQ010180392.1_pt1 | contig 16892 bp, 15 predicted proteins | sample 7446031 | NCBI WGS metagenome assembly JACCDQ01 (sample SAMN15323442, study PRJNA562643) | freshwater metagenome | isolation source: river surface water | place: USA:Blue River Watershed | collected 2017-08-17
CAAGCGGCTGTAGCTCAGTTGGATAGAGTACTTGGCTACGAACCAAGGGGTCGTGGGTTCGAATCCTGCCAGCCGCACCAATCTGTAAGCCCTGCAATCTTAACCGGTTGCAGGGCTTTTCAGTTTTTGGCGTCTGCGCACACTGCTACCGGTACGCGTTGATGGCCGCGTTGCCCTATCTGCTGCAACCTGGCTTTCGCCAAATTTTCACGAGACTGTCACACCGATTTGAAAAAATCGATCTGTGAAGCAACAGGTATCGTCGTTCGTGGAGCCGCTGTCCGGTGGCAGCGGTGGGTCATCCGCAGGTTTTCGTCCCTTGGGCCAGCGCTTGGCATGGCAGTGGGTCAGTGCAGGTTTGGCCGCGACCTTTCTGGCGGGCTTGTTGTGGTTCACCTGGCAGCGCTACGACGCCGAACGCGAACTTCAACTGAGCAGCGCACAAGCGCAGCAGGTCAGCCTGGTGGTCATCCTGGCTGAAAATCTGACGCAGCTGGTGGACCGCGGGCGCTTCATGTCGATCGCCGCGACCGAGTGGTTTGAAGGCGATCGTGCCAAGGCCGCCGCCCGCCTGGAGACAATGCTTGGCCAGGACGATCTGTTCGTGCGAGCGTCGTTGTTCGACGCGCAGCTGCGACGGGTTTACGCCTCATCGCCTTCGGGCGATGCCGAACAATGGCGCCAGTTGCTGGCGCGCCGACTTCAAGCCGAGCAGGCCGATCCACCGCAGGAGGTGCAGTTGGTGGAGGGCGCCAACGAGGTGGGGGGCATGTGGCAGGTGCCGCTGTTGTTTCATGTGCCCGATAGCCTGGGCCGGCACCACGGCTGGCTGTTGCTGATGGTGGACATGGGATATTTCTTGCGCCTGTACCGCAATGTCGATCTGGGCCCGGGCACGGTGATCCACGTGATGGACACCCGGGGACGGTTGATGGCGGAGGCCAACCGGGTGGGTCTGGTCGGAACGTCTGGCATGCAGCGGGCGTTCGACAGTCTGGACTTGTTCTACACCTTGCGCCCGGCCGAGCGGACGCCGTTTCTGGTGGCCGTCAGCGTGCCGGCTAGCGAACTTCAATCGGCGTTGTGGGCGCGGCACAAACGCATCTGGGCCATGACCGCCTTGTTCAGCGCGCTGTTGATCGTGGCCAGCTGGGCCTTGTTCAAGGGGTTGCAGCGCCAGCACCAGTTTTTCGATGCCTTGCGGCGGGCGGACGAGGAAAAGCACGAACTCATTGAGCAGCTGGAGCGGGAAAAGGCCCGTGCTATCGAGTTGGCTTCGTCTGACCATTTGACCGGGCTCCACAACCGCCGGATGTTCACCCAATTGGCGGTGAGCCACTTGGAATATGCCAAGCGCAGCCGCAAACATTACGCGCTGGCGTACCTGGATCTGGATCGGTTCAAACTCATCAACGACAGCCTGGGGCACCATGTGGGCGACCGGCTGTTGTGCGCGGTGGCCAGCCGCTTGCGTGACAGCGTACGCAGTGCCGATGTGGTGGGCCGCATGGGGGGCGATGAGTTTGCCATTCTCTTTACCGGGCTGGACAAGGATGAGGACATCGACGGCATTGCGTCTAAGTTGCTGGAGGTGCTGGCCGAGCCGTACCACAACCTGGAGGGGCACGACGTTCAAACCGCTGCCAGCATGGGCATCGCGTTTTTTCCGCGCGATGGGCACGACATCAGCACCCTGTCGCGCTATGCGGATGCAGCGATGTACCAGTCCAAGCGCGCGGGGCGGGGGCGCTACAGCGTCTACGACGTGGGGATCAGTTCCACGGCCGAACGACGCAACACGCTGGAGCGCCAGATGCCGGCCGCCTTGGCCGCAGACCAGTTTGTGTTGCACTACCAGCCCAAGTTGAGTTTGTGCAACTTCCGCATCACAGGGTTTGAAGCACTGCTGCGCTGGCGCCATCCGCAGTTGGGGTTGGTGATGCCGGGGGATTTCATTCCGCTGGCGGAGCAATCAGGGCTGATCGTGGAGTTGGGCAACTGGGCCCTGGCGGCCGCGTGCAAGCAATTGGCGGCTTGGCGCGCGCAGGGTTTGCAGGGCTTCAGTGTCGCCGTCAACGTGTCGCCCCGCCAACTGCGCGATCCGGCGCTGGTGGATTTCGTGGCGGGCTTGCTGCGCCAGCACGGCCTGCAGCCGGCAGACCTGGAGATCGAGATCACCGAGAGTTGTCTGGTGGAGCCCCTGGAGCAAGCGCTGGCGGTGCTCAATGGCCTGGAGGCTTTGGGCGTGTCGATTGCGCTGGATGATTTTGGAAGCGGTTTTTCCAGCTTGAGTCAAATCCGGGACTTGCCGGTTCAGACCCTCAAGATCGACCGCAGTTTCGTCGATGCGTCCCGCAGCGGAGATGACGCGCGGGTGATCGTGACCTCGATCATCACGCTGGCCCACAACCTGGGCATGCGGGTGGTGGCAGAGGGCGTGGAGCTGAAAAGCCAGCTGGTGTTCTTGAAGACGGCCAACTGCGACCAGGTTCAAGGCTATTACATCAGCCGCCCATTGCCGCCCGACGAGGCCGCGCGTTTGTTTGAACAGCCCTTGATGGAGGATGTGTGATGAACTGGATGTGGCGCACGGTGCTGACCGTATCGATGGCACTTCACCTGAGCGTCGTGGCGGCCCAGGCCCGTTGCGACGATCCGCGGCCGTTGCGGGTTGGATTCATTCCCAAGTCCGACGCGCAGCATCTGCGCGACATGTACAAGCCCTTGCTCCAGCGGCTGCGGCTGGAGCTGCAACGCCCGGTGGAGCTGGTGCCCGCGTCGTCCTATGGCGCCGTCGCCGAAGGCTTGTTGGCAGGGCACATTGATGTGGCCGAGCTGGGGCCTGCCACTTACGCCATGGTGATGCGGCGCCAGCGCGACGCGGTGGCGCCGTTTGCTGCGGTCGCTGCGCACGGCGCGCCGGGGGTGGCGAATTACCACGCCGTGTTGGTGGTTCATGGCGACTCGCCCTGGGACACCGTGCAGGCCTTGCGCGGCCGCAGTGTCGCGCTGATCGATCCGGCCAGCACCTCGGGGGCGCTGTTGCCTCGTCAGGCGGTGATGGAACTGACGGGGCGCGACATGGACCAGCATTTCAAAAGCCTCACCTACACCGGATCGCACGATCGGGCGATTCAGGCGGTGAGCAAACGCTTGGTGGACGGGGCCTTTGTGTCCAGCACGCGGCTGGCCGAGGCCGAGCGGCTGGGCCACCTCCCGCGCGGTGAACTGCGGGTGATCTGGCGTTCTGTGCCAATACCGAGAGACCCGTTTGTGTACCGCATGAAGCTGTGCGCGCCGGTGCGCGAAGCGATTGCGCGCACCTTTTTCTCGGGTGACCCGGGCTTGCGGCCTCTGCTGGACGCGTTGGACAGCCCCACTTTCGTCCCCGTTGGGGACAAGGACTATGCGGCCGTCAGAGAGCGGCTGGACGCGTTGAGGTGAGCGGCCGCCGGCCACTCTGGGGCTCAGTGCGCGTGGCGCATGCCACAGTACTTCCCCAAGGCCAGGCCTTTGCAAGCGGTTTGCAGCTCGGCCATGCACACTTTTTCGCCTTTGCCGGCTTCCAGGCATTTGGCCGCGCCTTCGTGCGCCGCCGCCATGGCGCGGTGGCGTTTGACGTCTTCCTGCACTTCGGCGGGGGTGTGTTGGGCCATGGCCGGCAGCAGGGTGGCCCACAGGGCGCAGGCAACGAACAGGGAACGCATGGGTAAAACTCCTTGGTAAACACAAGCCCAACTGGGCTCGCTTTCAGCGTAGCAAAGTTGTCAAGCCCCCATGGGCGTGAGCCGAGGGGTCATCGCGGGCGGCGGATGGGCGCCATCGGTCTGGCCGTATGCCAGGTGCAGCCGCTGGGGTTAAGCTTGATACCCATGAAAGCCTACCGCGCAAGCCTGCTCTGGTTCGACCCCGCCGCTGACCACGCGGTGCCTCGCTACGAAGCCGATGGCTTGCTCGTCACCGGTCCTGGCCCGCAGGGTGCCCGTGGCCCTCGCCTGGTGCGTGCCATCGGTGCCTACCGCGACCTGATTGACCGCTATCCCGGCGTCAGCGTGGAGCATTTTTCGGGGCGACTCATCGCTCCGGGGTTTGTGGATTTGCACATCCATTACCCACAGACCGACGTGATCGGCTCGCCGGCCGAGGGCCTGCTGCCGTGGCTGGAGCACTACACCTTCCCGCACGAAGCGCGCTTTGCCGACCCCACCTACGCGGGGGAGGTGGCCGATTTTTTTCTGGACGAACTGCAGCGCCAGGGGGTGACCACCGCGCTGGCGTTTGCCACGTCGCACCCGGCCTCGGTGGATGCGTTGATGAGCCGCGCCGAAGCCCGGGGCCTGCGGCTGGTGGCGGGCAAGGTGCTGCAAGACCGGCACTCACCCGACGGCGTGCGCGACCAGACCGAACAAAGCCTGCTGGACACCGAAGCCCTGATTGCGCGCTGGCACGGGCGCGGGCGTTTGGGCTACGCCATCACGCCGCGTTTTGCGCCCAGTTGCTCTGATGCCCAGATGCGCGGTGCGGGGGAATTGGCGGCGCGTTACCCTGACGTCTGGATTCAATCCCACGTGGCCGAGAACGTGGACGAAGTGCGGTGGGTGCAATCGCTGTACCCGCAGGCCCGCAGCTACCTGAGCGTGTACGAGTCGTTTGGCTTGTTGCGCGAACGTGCGGTTTACGCGCATTGCATCCACCTGGACGAGGCGGACCGCCAGTTGATGCAGGCCACCGGCGCCGCAGCCGCCATCAGCCCGACCAGCAACCTGTTTTTGGGCAGCGGCTTTTTCGATTACCAGGCCGCCCGGGCGGCGGGCATGTTGCATGGCTTGGCCAGCGATGTGGGCGGCGGCACCAGCTTCAGCCCGTTCCAGACCATGCTGGCGGCTTATTACGTGGGGCGCGCCTCGGTCACCGGGGGCGGCTTGACCAAGCAGGGCGTGAGCCTAGCCCCGGGCGACCTGTGGTGGCAGCACACCGCGGGCGCCGCGCACGCCATGGGGTTGGATGGGGTGGTGGGCAACCTGGCCCCCGGTTGCGAGGCCGATTGGGTGTTGCTCAACCCCGCGGCCACGCCCTTGCTGGCCCGCAAGGTGGCCCAGGCCAGTAACCTGGACGAGTTGTTGTTTGCGCTGATCGTGCTGGGTGACGACCGGGTGGTGGAGCGCGTGTGCGTGGCAGGCAGCAGCGCAGATTGACGCGAATTTACATGGTCTTTACCGGTCTGTCGCAGCAACGCAAGAGGGTTGCGACACACTCTACCCTTGACAGATTGAATTGGGTTTTCAACCAGGGGTCACATGCCGGTGTCATTGTCTGTTTCTTGGAGGATTGCTCGCGGTGGAGCGAGCGCGGCGGCCTGGCTCGCGCTGGCCGGTTGCGCCACCGGGCTTGGGGCTGATGGTGCTGCCGAGCGGGCGGTGACTGTGCCCGCCACCTGGACCGCTGCGCCGGCCGAATGGGCCATCGGGCAGTCTGCGGAAGATTTGGCCCAGTGGTGGTCGCGCTTCAACGACCCGTGGGTGACCACGCAGGTGGAGCGCGCCTTGCGCGAACACACCAGTGTGCGGTTGGCCCAGGCGGCGTTGCAGCAAAGCCGGGCCCAGCGCGATATTGCTGCCGCCGGCAACCTGCCTGCCGTGGGTGCGAGTGGTTCGGCCCAACGCAGCCAGAGCGGCGACAACGCCTCCGCCAACACCTTCCGCGCCGGTTTTGACGCCAGTTGGGAGCCCGATGTTTTTGGCGCCCGTCGCATGACGCAAGCGGCCAGCGAGGCGGATGTGCGGGCCGCGCAAGCCGCAGTGGCCCAGGCGCGCGTCAGCCTGGCGTCCGAGGTGGCGCTCAACGTCATCGAACTGCGCGGCTTGGCCCTGCGCGAACGGTTGGCCCGCGAGAACCTGGCGCGCCAATTGGAAACCTTGAGTTTGACCGAATGGCGGGTGCAGGCAGGGCTGGCATCCACGGTGGATTTGGCCCAAGCGCGTACCACGGTGGAACAAACCCGTGCCGCGTTGCCCAGTTTGCAGAGCAGCCTGCAGCAAACCCTGAACGCGCTTGCGGTGCTGACCGGCCAGCCGCCCGGTGCTTTGCAGCAAGATTGGGCGGCCCAACCCGAGGCAGGCGTCCCGCAGCCCCCCGAAAGTCTGGCCTTGCGATTCCCGGCCGATACCTTGCGCCAGCGACCCGACGTGCGCACGGCGCAAGAGCGGGTGCAGGCCGCCTGGGCGCGCGTGCAGCAGGCCGACGCCAACCGCTACCCCAGTTTCAGACTCAGCGGTTCGCTGGGCCTGAGCGCGCCGCGTTTGAGCGACCTGTTCGATGCCTCTGCACTGACCCGCAGCCTGCTGGCCAGCGTGTCCGCTTCACTGTTTGACGGGGGGGCGTTGCAAGCGCAGGTCCGCGTGCAGCAGGCGGCACTGGAACAAGCGCGACTGAACCACGAAGCGGCGGTGCAAACCGCTTTGCTGGACGTGGAAAACGCGCTGGTCGCCTTGCAAGCCAACCGCGAGCGGCTGGCCCGCCTGCAAGCCGCTGCCGCCTCGGCGGGCGAAGCCGAATGGCTGGCGCGCCAGCGCTACGCCAGCGGGTTGATCGATTACCGCAGCCTGCTGGACACCCAACGCACCTTGCTGTCGGCACAAAGCGAACTCGCCAGTGCCCAGGCCACCGCCAGCGCCGACCACGTGCGCTTGTACAAGGCCCTGGGCGGTGGCTGGCAGCCCGACACGGCTGGTACCGATGCGCCGGCCCCCGTTTCCAACCGCCTTTTCCCATGATGGTCATGCCCGACAAATCCACAACTTCTGACGATGTTCAAACCCTGCTGGGCGGTGAGACTCGCCCCCGTTGGTGGCGCCGGCCGCTGTTGTGGGGTGGTGTGGCAGTGGTGTCGCTCGCGGTGGGCGGCGGCTACCTGTACCAATTGCGGCAAGCCGAGCAAGCTGTGCCGGCCTACGTCACCGAGTCGCTGCGGCAAGGCGACATCACCCTGACCGTGACGGCCAACGGCACCTTGCAACCCACCCGCTTGGTGAACGTGGGCAGCGAGCTTTCGGGCACGGTGCGCGAGGTGTTGGTGGACGTGAACGACCGCGTCACCAAAGGGCAGGTGCTGGTGGTGCTGGACACCGCCAAGCTGCAAGACCAGGTGAGCAGTTCCCGCGCCGCGGTGGCCGCTGCGCAGGCGCAGGTGAGCCAGGCTGTGGCGACGCTGAAAGAAGCGCGCGCCGTGCTCGCACGGCAGGAGGAAGTGGCCCGGCTGTCCGGCGGCAAGGTGCCGTCGGCCGCCGAGCTGGACACCGCCCGGGCGGCGGTGGACCGGGCCGAAGCCAGCGAAGCCAGTGCCCGCGCTGCCGTGTTGCAGGCGCAAGCCACCCTGGCCACCAACGAAACCAACCTGTCCAAGGCGTCCATCCGTTCGCCGATTGACGGCGTGGTGCTGACCCGTTCGGTAGACCCTGGCAACGCCGTGGCCGCGTCGCTGCAGGCGGTCACCTTGTTTTCCATCGCCCAGAGTTTGGGCCAGTTGCAGCTGGAGGTGTACGTGGACGAGGCCGACGTCGGATCGGTCAAGGTGGGGCAGAAAGCCAGCTTCACCGTCAGCGCCTACCCCAGCCGGCGCTACCCGGCCACCATCAGCCGGGTCAACTTTGGCTCCACCAAAACCGAGAACGTGGTGACCTACGTGACCACGCTGGAGGTGGACAACGCCGACTTGAGCTTGCGCCCCGGCATGACGGCCAACGCCAGCATCGTGGCCACCGAGCGCAAGGATGTGCTGTTGGTGCCCAACGCCGCCCTGCGCTTCAACCCGGCCAGCGGTCAGTCTGGCGCGTCGGGGTCCGACAGCGTGCTCTCGCGGATGATGCCCCGCCCTCCGACCAGCGGCGCCAAAACCGCCCGCACCGAAGGGCGGGGCGGTTCGCGCCAAATCTGGGTGCTGCAAAACGGCCAGGCCGTGGCCCAACCGGTGGTCACCGGCATCAGCGACGGGCGCAACACCGAAGTCCAGGGCGAGGGCCTGAAGCCTGGGCTGGAAGTGATCACTGGCCTGCGCAGCGCGGGGGGCGCGCGATGAGCGATGCGCCGTTGATCGAACTGCGCGGCGTGACCAAAACCTATGGCGAGGGCGCAACCGCGTTCCAGGCCCTCAAAGGCGTAGGCTTGTCGGTGGCGCCGGGCGATTTCGTCGCCATCATGGGGCCCAGCGGATCGGGCAAATCCACGGCCATGAACATTCTGGGCTGCCTGGACACGCCCACCACCGGCGATTACTTGTTTCGCGGGGTGCCGGTGCAGGCGATGTCGCGCGACCAGCGCGCGCTGTTGCGTCGGCGCTATTTCGGCTTTGTGTTCCAGGGTTTTCACCTGCTCGCGCGCACCAGCGCCCAAGAGAATGCGGAGCTGCCCCTGGTGTACCGGGGCGAGCCGCGCCAGCAGCGCCACGAAGCCTCGCGCCGCGCCTTGGCGGCCGTCGGCTTGAGGGACTGGGCGCACCACACGCCGGCCGAACTGTCGGGCGGGCAGCAGCAGCGCGTGGCGATCGCGCGCGCCATCGTCACCGAGCCGCAGGTGCTGCTGGCCGACGAGCCCACCGGCAACCTCGACTCGCAGCGCGGGCACGAAATCATGGAGCTGATTCAGCGGTTGAACCGCGAGTTTGGCATCACTGTGCTGATGGTGACGCACGAGCACGACATTGCCGCCTACGCCCAGCGGGTGGTGCATTTCCGCGATGGCGTGGTGGACGTGGTGCAGGAGTCCAGCTGATGTTCTACAACACCTTGGTGCTGGCGCTGCGCTCCATTCGGCGCAACTTGTTGCGTTCGTTTTTGACCATTCTGGGTGTGGTGATCGGTGTGGCTGCCGTCATCACCATGGTGACGCTGGGCAACGGCGCCACCATGGCCATCCAGAACCAGATTGCTGGGCTGGGCACCAACCTGTTGCAGGTGCGGCCGGGTCAGCGGCTGGGGCCTGGCGGCGGCAGCTTCGGGGCGCCATCCTTCAAGCTGGGCGATGCCGAGGCCATCGCCTCGCAAATTGGTGGCGTCCTGGCCACCGCGGCCGAAACCCGTTCCGGTGGCGCTGTGGTGGCCATGGGACGCAACTGGTCCAGCAGCATCATCGGCAGCACCAACGAATGGCTGCTCACAGGCAACTGGACCATCACCGACGGGCGCTCGTTCACCGACGACGAACAGCGTGCGGGCGCGGCGGTGTGCCTGATCGGCGAGACGGTGCGGCGCGAATTGTGGGGCACGGTGTCGCCGGTGGGCAGTGGCTTGCGGGTGCGTCAGATGTCGTGCGAGGTGATTGGCGTGCTGGGCTCCAAAGGGCAGGGCGCGTTCGGCAACGACCAGGACGATTTGGTGATGATGCCCATCAACACCTTGCACCGGCGGGTGGTGGGGCACAACCGGGTGCACACGCTGCTGGTGTCGATGGTGGATGGGGTGGATGCCGATTCGGTGAAAGCGGGCGTGCGCGACCTGCTGCGCGAGCGCCGCAAACTGGCCGACACCGACGAGGACAACTTTAACGTGCTGGACACCAAGCAGCTGGGCGAAACCCTCTCCAGCACCACGCGCGTCATGACCATGCTGCTGGGCGCGGTCGCAGCGGTCAGCCTGCTGGTGGGGGGCATCGGCATCATGAACATCATGCTGGTCAGCGTGACCGAGCGCACCCGCGAAATCGGCTTGCGTCTGGCCATAGGCGCGCTGGAGCGGGAGGTGCTGATGCAGTTCCTGATCGAGGCGGTGGTGTTGGCGGCGCTGGGTGGCCTGATTGGGATGGCGCTGGCCGTGGGTGCCGGGCTGGGCCTGTCGTCGTTGATGAGCGTGCCGTACGTCTTCAACCCGTCCATCAACTTGCTGGCGTTCGCGTTCTCTGCTGGAATCGGGGTGCTGTTCGGTTATTTCCCAGCGCGGCGCGCGGCCCGGCTCGACCCGATCGAGGCCTTGCGCCACGAATGACACAAGAGCACGCCATGGCACAGCCCGCCCCCACGTTCACCCTGGCCCCGCACGCGCGCCAGCGCCGTTTGTGTTTGACCGGTTCGGCCGCCGCGCTGGTGGGCGTGGCTGCGGGTTGGGTGCGCCCGGTGCTGGCCGCCCCCCTCACGCCCACGCCCAGCCAGACCGAAGGGCCGTTTTACCCGCTGCAATTGCCCGCCGACAGCGACGCGGACCTGCTGCGCACCGGTAGCCTGGCTTACCGGCGTGGCGCCGAGCTGGATTTGCAAGGCACGGTGGTGGATGTGGACGGTGTGCCCGTCAGCGGTGCGGTGGTGGACATCTGGCAGTGCGACGAGCAAGGCCATTACCACCACCCGGGCGATGGCGGCCGTGCCGACCCGGCGTTTCAGGGTTTTGGGCGCGTCAGCATTGGGCGCGATGGGGCGTACCGTTTTCGCACCATCCGCCCGGCAGCGTACAGCGGGCGCACGCCACACATCCACTTCAAGGTGCGGCTGGGCCCGCACGAACTGCTGACCACCCAGATGTACGTGCAGGGCGACCCGGGCAACGAGCGCGATGGCCTGTGGCGCCGCTTGTCTGCAGCCCAACGCGCCGCGCTGACGGTGCCACTGACCCGCAATGGGGCGGGGTGGCAGGGGCGCTTCCCCATCGTGGTGGTGGCCTGACCCCTGGCGGCTGGCTTTTGGGTACGATGGCGGCCATCATGAAAGACACCACCGTCATCTACCACGCCGATTGCCCCGATGGCTTTGGTGCCGCCTACGCCGCTTGGCTGGTGCTGGGCGACCGCGCCGACTACGTGCCCTGCCAGCATGGCGAAGTACCACCCGACGTGACCGGGCGGAACGTGTACATCCTGGATTTTTCGTTCGACGCCGAGGTGCTGGAAACCTTGCGCACACAGGCCCGTTCGATCACGCTGCTGGACCACCACCGCACCGCGCACGACAAGCTGCGTTGCCTGCAGTGCGGCCCCGGCTTCCAGTTGCTGTTCGACATGGATCGCTCAGGCGCCCGCCTGGCGTGGGACCATTTTCACCCCGGGAAGCGGGTGCCGCACCTGATTGCGCGGATTGAAGACCGAGACCTGTGGCGTTGGCAATACGCGGACAGCCGGCCGTTCCTGACGGCGCTCGATGCCTTGCCGTACGACTTTCAGGCTTGGCAGCGCTTCCATGCGGCCACCGACGATCCGCAGGAACTGGCGCAGGCCGTGGCCCGTGGGCAGGCGGTGGTGGAGCGGTTTGACAAGCAGGTGCGCCAGATCGCCGAAGGTGCGTTCGAGACCACGTTCCTGGGCCACCGGGTGTACGCCGCCAACGCGCCAGGCGAGTTCACCAGCGATGTGGGTAACCTGCTGGCCGAACGCTCGGGCAGCTTTGGGATCGTGTTCCGGGTGGATGGGCCGGACGTGGTGAAGGTGGGTTTGCGGGCCCTGCGCCACTTTGACGCCAGCGCGCTGGCCGTGCGCTTTGGCGGAGGCGGACACCCGCAGGCCTGTGCGTTCAAACTCAAGCTGGCGCAATTGCCAGCCCTGTTGAACGGAACGTTGGAGCCGGTGCGGTAAGTACCGCCAGGTGCTGGCGGAAGCTCAGACCGCTAACGGCATGTCTAACGCTGTCCAAAATAATCAAAAAAACTATATAAAACAATAGCTTGCGAAGTGTTGGTGTCTAGTGGTGTCTTGACTTGTTCAGCCAAATCCAGCTACCATTTGATGGTCATTTTGATGGTTGAAGTAGCATGGCACGGACAATGGGCAGACTGACAGCCAAGGGCGTTGAGAAGAAAACGACCCCTGGTTATCACGGCGATGGTGGTGGGTTGACCCTTCAGATCACTAAGGCCGGGGTCAAGTCCTGGCTCTACCGGTACATGATAAACGGCAAGGCCCGCTGGATGGGCTTGGGGCCAGTTCACAGCGTTTCGCTTGCTGAGGCGCGTCAAAAGGCTGCGGAAGCTCGTAAGTTGGTGGTCGAGGGCATCGACCCACTTGAAGCCAAAGACCAGCGCAGACTAGAGGCTGAAGTGGCAAAAGCCAGGCTGGTGACTTTTGACCAATGTGCGAGCGCCTACATCCAGGCGCATCGTGCCGCATGGAAAAACGCCAAGCACGCTGACCAGTGGGTGAATACCATCGCTACTTACGTCAGTCCCATCATCGGTACTTTGCCTGTCGATCAGGTTGATACTGGTCTGGTGGTCAAAGTGCTCACCCAGGCCGACGACCAAGGGCGGCAGTTGTGGCAAGTCAAAAACGAAACAGCCACCCGGGTAAGAGGGCGGATCGAATCGATCTTGGGGTGGGCCACCACCAGTGGCTACAGATCCGGCGACAACCCTGCAAGGTGGCGTGGTCACCTAGAGAATCTACTGGCTTCGATCAGCCGAACGCAGCGCGTCAAAAACCATCCGTCGCTTGAATGGCGGCGTACGGGGGCGTTTGTTCAAGATCTGAGATCGCGAGAGGGTGTGGCTGCCAAGGCCGTTGAGTTTGCCATCCTGACGGCTTCACGGAGCGGCGAGGTTCGAGGCGCCCGCTGGTCAGAAATCGACCTTCATGCGAAGGTGTGGACGGTGCCAGCTGAACGAATGAAGGCCAAGCGAGAGCATGAAGTCCCGTTAAGTACCGCTGCCCTGGCGCTACTCAAAGAAATGCCTCGGATTGATGGAACAGACTTGATATTCCCGGGCGTCAAGGGCCAACCCTTGTCTGACATGAGCTTGACTTCTGTCATTCGACGCATGAATGCCACGACGCAAACATGGGTAGACAAGAACGGCGACCCCATCACCGTTCATGGATTTCGAAGCACCTTCAGAATGTGGGCAGCTGAATCGACCAACTACCCTAGAGATGTAGCTGAACATGCTCTGGCACACCAGTTGCCCGATGCGGTTGAACGCGCATATCAGCGAGGCACTCTGTTCAACAAACGTGCCGCCATGATGAACGATTGGGCGAAATTCTGCGGCATGGCAAGTGGCGAGGGCGCTGAAGTGGTGCCGATTAATCGCATTGTGTGACGATGACCTGTGAGAAGCGTCAGTCGCCAAGCGCTAGGCGGCGTAGTGTCTTGGCCTCGTACCGAGGTGCGCCAGTCATCGATACAGAAGATTGAAACCTATAGTTTTCATAGAAAGAGATATTCAAGTTGTCGCCTGGGCGTGTCCGAATTTTTGTGTAAACGTGACGGACTTCAGTTGATGGAGATGCGGTCTCATAACTGAATATTAAATCGGGTAAGGGCAGCCTTCCAATCCCGGGTGGGTATGGTCCACATCTGGCTGATATAGCGCATGGCCAAGTAGAACAGTGTAGTCAGTGCATCGTCACTGGGGGGGGCACGTTTGAGACGGATATTTCGATTGGCACTTTAGTCTTCGAAAAGTACAGGCGCATGGCCCTTGCTTTGCCCACTCCGCTTCTTACCGAAAACTCATGTCCTTCCAAAGAAGCTCATCTCGCCGACCGGTTCTTGAAGATAAATTTTTGCGCAATATATATTGCGCATACAAAGAAGTAGCGATCTTCTCACGCTGTTGGTCTGAAAAGTTTTGCCAAAGCTAGATGTCATGAAAGAAAATTCAAAAACTCATGAGGGTGTCTGGATTTTTAAAATTGCTCACTGGTTGTAAAGCGCATCTATTTCTTTGAGCTTTTTTCTTATATAGTGTCCGTGACTTTTTTCGGCCAGCAAAAGAATTTCCAATATTTGGGATTTTGTATATCTGTGCTTCGCTGACAAGTCTTCAAGAATTTTTATACAGTCAGATCTCAGGGCGATGTTGCACTGTTTTTTTCCAGAGGATTTTTCTCTGTAAGTTTTTGTGTTCCATGCTTTCTTGAATTTCTCAATGTTTAGCTTTACTTCTGCGATCGAGTTAAATGTAATGTCGTAATAAATTTGAATGAACTCTGCGTCTAGCAGGTAAAACGGCTGCAGATTCCAGGTGGATATAGATGGTTGGTTTCTTATCCATTCCTTAAAGTATTCCAATTTCTTCTCAGAATATTTGGACTTGAACCAGTTGTACATGGTATCTGCAACAAGATGGTTTGCCCATGCTGTGCGGAGATCGGCTAAAAGATTTCGTCTGTCGACTGCATTTAAGTCGAGGGTGTCCAGTTTTGCAATGAAGGCTTCCTCTGGGGTGATATTCAATCCGGGAGGGGCGGTAATGGCGGGGATATTTTTGGCAATACATTCTGCCTGTAATATTTTCTCTAGAAAAAGTGTTTGTCTTAATCTTTGGTTTAAAAAATCCAGTTCATCATTCCTTGCTATTTGGTCATATTTATTTTGAATGTGCTCTAAGAAATATTTATCGTCCCCGATTTTATTCATCAAAAATTCCACATCTGAGATTGACGCGACATCGTGCGAAATGATTCCTTTCTTGATGGCCTCGCAGCAAATCCAAATTTTGTTTCTCTTTGATTCGTTATATATAAAGCGAATGCCGTAAATGCTATTTAAGTCCATTCCTTGCAATGCCATTTAACGCTTTCTTTATCAGCAAAAGTGACTATTTATACATGAAATTATGACGAAAATCAACTGTCATTTTTGACGAATATCTATACATATACTAGTAGTGTTACTGTGTCCATTTGTGACTTGTAGAGCTGCATCTGCCTAAGACGGCTCTTAGGGTTGCATCATAAAAAAAACTCCTACGCACTAACCCTCAAAGTAGGTCTACGAAGGACGAAGGCGGTGCTCAGTATTCTGTTCAGCGTTATGCGTCTATGTCATGACCTTCTTAGAGCACGCATCAACATCGGGTCGAAATGGGGTTGATGGGAGAATTTTTTTACCGGAGTGGCCCATGGTCTGTACAAACCACGGAGTACCGACCATGAAAGTCCTGCGACTCAAGCCAACGATGATCAAGACGGGTCTTCCCCGGTCCACCATTTACCTCTACATCAAGAACGGCACTTTCCCGAGGCCTATTAAATTGGGTGAGCGCTCAGTTGCCTGGATCGAGAGTGAGCTTGATGCCTGGCTGCAAGCGCGTCAGGATCTTCGAGCATGAGCGGTTCTTTCATTTGCCACTCTTGAATATTTCTCAGGAGTGGCTTTTCCGTCTTCCAGCCAAGAAATGCTCGGCAGTGACGGTCATTTTGATGGGTAATTTGGATCAGGCTGTTTCTGTCTGGTAATACAAATAAGTAAGTGACAAAGTATTTCAGAGGCTGACTCAGTGCGAGTCAGTCCAGTCGATCGGAAAGGATGAAGAGCTTTGGAAATGACCTCTAAAGGTCATGGCCCAGAACCAGCCGATGATCAGCGACTCACGCAAGATGAGTCTGCAAACTGATCTCGACATGGGTGTTGCAGCAAGCAACATTGAGCTGAAGACTTTCAGCAGTCAAAGGAAGTGCCATGCACGCTTTCACTAACGCCAACCAGCTGGTCAACCCAGCCAACCGCAATCAAACCCTTTTTGAGCAGGTCAGCTATGCGGGCCTGCCTGTCATGCACGACAAGGGGCCTTTCGTCACGGAGTACCTGGAGGCTTTGCTCCGTACCTTGAACAAGTCGCTCGACGACTATCCAAGACTGTGTTCCATACGCTTCGACCTGAGGTTTCCGCATAACTTCCAGGCCGATGATGAGATGACCACAAACACGGTGATTTCTCGCTTCATCGAATCCTTGAAAGCAAAAATAGAGCATGACCGAATGTGCGCTCGTCGACGCAATCCGCATGCTCACCAGACCAAGGTGCGTTATGTCTGGGCACGAGAGGTTGGGTCCGATGGTCGAGTGCACTACCACGTGGCCTTGTTCCTCAACGGAGACGCGTACTTCACTCTGGGCAAGTTCGACTCAGAGAGCGTCAACTTGGGCAAGCGCATCACTGCAGCGTGGGCCAGTGCGCTGTGGATCACAGAGAGCCATGCGGTAGGCCTGGTCCATTTCTCCGACAAAGGGGTGTACCGCATCCAGGCTTCTGATCCGCTAGCGGTGGCTGACTTTTTCCACCGAGCGAGTTACTTGTGCAAAGTCAAAACCAAAAGCTTTGGCTTTGGATATCACGGGTTTGGATATAGCAGGACCTGATAAGAATTTGCTTCCGTGTTTATACTGAAGCATATTTCCTTAAATCTTGAAGGATTTGTATGACCACTGAAAAGATGGAAGCCCCTTCTGTGAGTGATCTTGATGCCCTGCAAAGTCGTTTGGAGGCTCTTCAACGTGAAGAAAAAGAGGTGTCTGCAAAAATCAAGGCCATCAATGACGCTGAGCGTGGCAAAGTTCTAGTGGATGTGAAGGCCCTGGTTCAAAAGTTCGCCTTTACGTCACTCGAGGTCTTTGGTAAAGCCAAGGGCGCTGACGTGCCTGCGGACACCGATTCGACCAAGGCTAAGACAGCCAAACCCAAGGTCGTGATGTACAAAAACGAGAAGGGAGAAACGTGGTCGGGTGCCAAGCGAGGTCGTCGCCCCGACTGGGTCATGGCTATCTTCGCCAGCGGTGGTGACATTGAAAAGTACCGGGTGGCCGACTAAAACCTGTGAGTCTGGGCGCTGTTTCTTGCTGCCAGTGCAGTTGGGCAGAGGTCACACCGGGTTGACACAAATCTGCAGCAGAGGCGGATCCTTGTAGGCTGGAACTTCCGCTGGGCTTAGCGTGGACAGCGCACGGCCCGGGCGAACCTGGATCACCAACTGCCCTCGATCCAGAGCGGAAGCTAAAGACCTGTTGCCGAGCCGCTGCTGTTACAACACTCAAAAGCCTCGGGTTGATTCGCATGTGGATTTTGCCTATCGCGGGCGTGTCCGAATTTTTGTGTAAACGGGTCGGACTTCAATTGACGGAGATGCGGTCTCCGAACTGAATGGTAAATCGGGTCAGAGCAGCCTTCCAATCCCGGATGGGCATGGTCCACTTCTGGCTG
>JACCDQ010806323.1_pt1 | contig 16879 bp, 11 predicted proteins | sample 7446031 | NCBI WGS metagenome assembly JACCDQ01 (sample SAMN15323442, study PRJNA562643) | freshwater metagenome | isolation source: river surface water | place: USA:Blue River Watershed | collected 2017-08-17
CTGATCGTGCGCCGATTTCGGCGCATGCCAGACCAGCGGCGCGCTGAGTTCGCCGCCCATCAGCGTGAGGCAATCGCCGCGTCGCAGCCCGGCAATGTACAGCAGCTTCATCGGGTCGACGGTTTGCATCGTGCGCTGGCAATGATCGATATAGCCAACGGCACCAGCGATCGCATTGCCAGACACCATGTAGTGAGTTTCGCGCTTGCCCCCGATGATCATCAGGTTGGCGCGCTTCCACAGATCGCTGTCCGGGTGGATCTGATCGCGCAGCGCGCCGGCATGGCAGCTGAAGAGATAGATGAACGGCAGCCCGTGTGCAGGCCGGTCGACACGCAGAGGCTTGACGCCCAGCCGGTCAACTAACGTCCGAAGCAAGTCCTCGGTGGCGATCAGTGACGCATCCCCGTCGGGCAATTTGACGTGGTGCATGTCATGGCCGCCGGTTCTTGTATCGAACAGATTAGTGCCGTGGATACTCAACAGCAGATGTCCTGTCTTGTCTAACAAAGAGGCGACTTGGTCGATGGCCTGTGCTGCCGAAATGCGCCCGGCATCGATAGCCACTGGCCGAAAACTGCGCCCGATAAAAAGCTTATCAATGGCGGCCATTGTGCCCTCAGCCATGTCGCGGCCATACAGCGTGACGAATCGGGTCTGATTGGACTGAACAGCCAAGGGCTGGGTCTCCAGGGGAAGACGTTGGCGGCGGGGAATGGAATTCATGGCACCCTTCCTTCGATGAACTTATTCGACAGAACATCCATGCTTGGATGCATCGGCTGCACGATTACCGCTCACGCAATTGCGTAACCCGCCGTTGGGTGCGGTTCTGCCAAACAACTCATCGCCGGTCAGCAGTGCTGATCGGAAGCATTGCATTTAGCGAAGATGACGACAAAGACAGTGTCAAAGATAGCGATAAAACAAGCGCGATTGGCTTTGGTCACCGTGTGGCGCGAAAGGACATGTGGCAATGTCCGACGCGTCGATGAATGGGCCGCAGCCCCGAACGAGGCGCGGCCCATCGGGGCTGTGGTAACGCCGCCGTCACACGCGTACCACCTCGCGTCGCATCGACCACAACACGGCCAGCACCTCGTTACACGTGGCTTCGTCGATGCCATTTTTCTGCAGCGCATCCATCGCATCGTCGATCACGGACATGAACTCCTGCTCGCTGATGTTCATGCCCTTGTGCGTGGCCACCATGTCCTTGCCGGTGTAAGTCTCCGGTCCGCCGGTGCCGGCACAGAAAAATTCGACCGCGCGCCGCTCCAGGCGCGCCAGGTCTTCGCTGTTCATGAATCGCGTATTCACCAGTGGGTTGGCCAGGTGGTTTTTCATCAGGTCGGCCGTGATGCGGGTGATGCCCTCGCGACGGCCAAGTCGGTCATACAGGGTCGTGGTAGCTTGAGTCATTTCAATGCTCTCCTCAGGGTAGGCTGGTCTGCAGGGGTGCCATCGGGGGTGGCGGGCGATGTGCGCCTCCGGTCTTCTGTCGGGCCCGGCCTTTATCGGGCGGCGGCAGGCAGGTGAGCAGCCCAGGACGCATATTCGATCGCAACGGGATCCGGCAGCCAGGACGCATACTCGACATCGGCGGCGTAGGGCTGGCTGACGATGCTCCTTAATGTGGCCAGCGTCTCGGCGAGCGCGTGTTCGAGACCGAGCAGGAACTGGGCAGTCCGTCCTTGCGGCTGTACCGGCGCGGTGCCGGGCTCAGGATCGTCGTTGGGAGTAAGGGCGGAAGTCATTATGTTCAGGTCGTTCATCGTGGTTCTCCTCAGGTTTCGCGCCGCCGGATCGTCGCGCGGCTGCCAGGCAGATTGCCGGACCGGCGTTCCCGAAACGTTCCTGACGTTGGCAGGACTTGTCGAAGGCCCATCACTGACTTACGCTGACCAGCATGGACATTGACCCGCCCCAGCTCGCCCCCGGCAGCCTCACCAGACTCGACGTCTTCGTTCTCGGCCACTTTGCCGTCGCGATCGACGGCGCCGAGGTGCCCGGCGAGCGCTGGCCCAGCCTGCGCGCCGCACAGCTGGTGCAACTACTGTGCCTGCAGCCTCACCAGCGCATGACGCGCGACGAGGTGATCGACGCGCTGTGGCCGCAGCTTGGCCCCGAGGCCGGTGCCGCCAACCTGAGAAAGGCCGCTCACCACGCGCGCCAGGCGCTGGGGAGGCACGACGGCATCGTGCTGCAGGGCGGCGAAGTGCTGCTATGGCCGGAACGGCCCGTGGCGGTCGATGCGCAGCGCTTCGAGCAGAGCGCCGATGCTGCCCTGACCCAGCGCGACCCGGCCGCCTGCGCCGACGTCGCCGCCACCTACCCGGGCGACCTGCTACCCGGCGCCCGCTTCGAGCCCTGGGCCGAGGCGACCCGCGAGCGCCTGCGCGAACGCCAGCTGCAACTGCTGCGTGCCAGCGGCCAGTGGGAGCGCCTGACCGAAATCAACCCGGAAGACGAGGCCGCGCACCGCGCGCTGATGCAGCGCGAACTGGCCGCCGGTAACCGTTCGGCCGCATTGCGCTGGTATGCGAAGCTGCGCGAGGCGCTGCAGCAGGGACTTGGCGTATCGCCGGACGCGCAGACCCAGGCGCTGTACGAGCGCTGCATCGCCGGCCTGCAGGCCGCCGGGCCCGCCTTCGTCGGCCGTGCACAAGAGCTTGCGCAGGCAGCCGCCTGGCTGGGCATGACTGCCAGCCAGCGGCCCGGCGGAATCGTGCTGCGCGGACCTGCCGGCATCGGCAAGAGCGCGCTCGGCCGCGAGATCGCGGCGCAGGCGCAAGCCAGCGGCTGGGCGGTGCAGCGGGCGCAGGCCTCGCAATCCGGCCGAACGTATGCGGTGATGTCGACGATTACCGAAGGTCTGATCGTCGACGATCGCAGCATTCTTGACCGTATCGGCGCGCAGGCGCGAGCGGTGCTGGCGCTGCTGACCCCTCAGGCAGGACCGGCCGATAGCCTGCCCGGGCCTTTGGGCAGGCACCAGGTGGTGGGTGCCATTCACCGTCTGCTGCTGGCGGCCGCGCACGGCAAGGATGTGCTGCTCCAGGTAGACGACGCGCACCTCGCTGACGATGCAGACGTCGACGTGATGTCGCAACTGGCCGCCACCTGCAAGGGCATCTGCGTGCTACTGGCCACACGCCCGCCGGCGACAGGCTCGGCGCTGGCGACAACGCTAAGCCGGCTGCAACGCTCCGGCGTGCTGCACGTGCTCGATATCGCGACCTTGCCTGAAGACGAATGCCGTCGGCTGGTGACTCGCGCCGCGCCGGCGGGTGTGTCTGACGACGTGGTGGCAAGCGTCATGCGCGCGGCCGAAGGCAATCCGTTCGCCGCCATTGAGCTCGCCCGCAGCGCAGGCGCCAATGCGGCGGGGCGCTTGCCCGGCGGGGTGGCAGAAGCCATCACGGAACGGCTGTGCGATGTGCCGGACAGCGCTCTGAGCCTGCTGAAGTGGCTGGCCCTGAGCAGTGACGAATTCGATGTCGCCACCGCCGAGGCGCTGGCGGCCGACGCACAGGCCCCCACCCTGGAATCGCTCGATGCCGCGCTGGCCACCGGCGTGCTACTGCCGCTGGCCAACCGCTACCGCTTCCGTCACCACCTGGTGCAGCAAGCATTGATTGACCAGATACCGCCGCACAGGCGGCTGAAGATGCACGGCCGGATTGCGGTGTGCCTGACCGAACTCGACGGCGCGCCGGCCGACATCGCCCGTCACTGGATGGCCGCCGGCCGCCGGCGCGACGCGCTGCCCTGGCTGCTGGCCGCAGCGCGCGAAGCGATGGGCCTGGCCGCGTTCAGCGACGTGCTGCGCCACCTCGAGCCATTGCTGACATTTGCGCCCGACCATGCGGAAGGCCTGCGGCTGCGCGCCGAAGCGCTCGACGCGATGGGCGAACCCGCCGCGCTGGCTGCGTACCATGCGGCCGCCAACGCAGCCGGGGAACCGGAGAGCCACAACCTGCGCGCCAAGGCCGCGCTGGCTCAGGTGAAACAGGGCGACCCGAAAGGCGGGCTGATCGCGCTGGCCGGCCTGAAGCCAACGAGTGTCGAAGGCAAACTGGCGGAGGCGCTTGCCTACAGCGGCGCCGCCGCCCTGGGCGCCGGAGACCCGGCGATCGGCACAGCCAAAGCGGCCGTCGCGCGACAGCTGGCGCTGCAGTCGGGCGACACGGCATCGCTGGTGATCGCATCATGGGCACAGGCGGCGGCAGCGCATGCGCGCGGCGAGCTGCACCGCAGCGTCTGGGCCGATCTGCACGAGACTAGCCAGGTGCCGCACCTCGCGCTACGCGTCTTCGACGGCCATCTGTGCATCACGCAACGCTTCCTGTACGGAGCGCGTCCCTACGCCGACGTGATCCAGTTCGCGCAGACCCTGTCGACCGAAGCACAGCGGCTCGGCGCTGCGCGCGGCCATGCGTTTGGCGTTACCCTGCGTGGCGAGGCCGAATGGCTGGCCGGCCATCTGACCGAGGCGCGCGAGCATCTGCGCGAAGGAGCGCGGCTGCACCGCGCCATCGGCGGCCCGGTGGGCGAAGCGCTGTCGCTGCAGCGGCTGGCAGAAGTGGCGCTGCATGAAGGACAGCGAGACGAGGCGCGCGCACTGATTGACGAGGCACTGGATGTCGCGCGCCAGACCGACATCGGCTTCCACCTGCTCGACCGTATCTACGGCACCCGCATCAATCTGTATGCCAGCGACCCGCACGCCGCGCTGCACGCCATGGAGGACGCCAGCGCCTCCGTGCGCGGACCGCTGGAAACCTGTCCCGGATGTCGCATCACCTTCGCCGTTCCTGCAGCGATCGCGGCCGCACGCGCCGGCGAGCTCGCCCTGGCCGAGAAACACGAGGAGCAATGCGCTTATCTGGCCGATGTCGTGATGCGCCTGCCGGCCTGGTATGCAGCACATGACGAAGTGCGCGGCCATATCGCGGCGGCGCGCGGCGATGTGAACGAAGCACGGACGCGCTTCACATCCGCGGCCGCGCGCTTCCGCGAGGCAGGCCACCCGATCGACGCCGAGCGCTGCGACCGGTGGGGCGGAGCGAGCACCTAGCCGGTGGCCATGGCCGCCGCCGGCACGCGCTTTACAAGGTGCTCACCTGCTGGCTGACGCCGGCGATGAACTCCGCGGCAGGCAGTGCCGGCGCGTACAAGAAGCCCTGGTACTGGTCACAGCCCATGAGCTGTAATTGCTCCAGCTGCTCTGGGAATTCGACCCCTTCCGCCACCACTTGCAGCTTCAGCGCATGCCCCATCTGGATGATCGCCAGTGCGATGGCAGCGTCCAGTTCCTGCTCGTGCAGGCTCATGATGAAAGAGCGGTCGATCTTGAGCTTATGAAGCGGGAAGCGCTTCAGGTAGGCCATGCTGGAATAGCCCGTGCCGAAATCGTCGATCGACAGCGCCACGCCCAGACCGGCGAGACGCTGCAGCCTTTCCAGCGCTTCCTCGGCATCCTGAATCAGGATCGACTCGGTCAGCTCCAGCTCCAGCAAGGCCGGATCAAGCGCATGCTCCTTCAGTGCGGCCGCCACTTCTTCGACGAAACGGGTCTGCTGGAACTGCAAGGCCGACACGTTGACCGCCACCTGGCACGGCCTGCCTTGTCGGGCCCATTCGGCCGCCTGGCGCACCGCTTCGCCCAACACCCAATGGCCAAGCTTGACAATGAAGCTGGTGTCTTCTGCCACGCTAATGAAGGAACCCGGCATGACCAAACCATTGACCGGATGCTGCCAGCGGACCAATGCCTCACAACCGAGAATGCGGTTGCTGGCCATGTGTATGCGTGGCTGGTAGTACAGCACGAACTCGTCGCGCTTCAAACCTTCGCGCATCGCGTGATCGAGGCGGATACGCGACAGCAGGTCGGCATTCATTTGCGGCTGGTAGAAGCGGAAGTGGCCTTTGCCGCGCTCTTTCACCTGGTACATCGCCGTATCGGCATGCTGGATCAGCTCGTCGAGCGTGCGGCCGTCTTGTGGATACAGCGCGATGCCCAGGCTGCAGCTGAGGCTGAAATCCATGTTCTCTATGCTGACCGGCATGGCCACCGTATCAATGATGCGCCGTGCGGTCAGTTCGGCACCATAGGCGTCGGCTTCGTGCAGGTGGATCACGAACTCGTCGCCCCCCAGCCGACACAGGGTATCGGTCTGTCGCAAGCAGCTTTTGAGTCGCTGCGCCATCTCGACCAGCACGCGGTCGCCGAACGGGTGGCCGAGCGAATCATTAATGTGCTTGAAGCGGTCGAGGTCGAGGAACAGGACCGCAAAGCCTTTGTAATTGCGCTCGGATAAATGAATGGCGTGGATCACGCGCTCAGTCAGCATCAGCCGGTTGGGCAGGCCGGTCAGTGCGTCGCTGTAGGCCAGTTGCTCGATGCGCTTCTGCGCTTCAAGCTTGTCCGTCAGGTCCTTGGCGAACAAGACCGTGTGCATCACCTTTCCGTCGCTGCTGCGCAGCACCACCCAGGACACCTGCAAGGCGACTGCCGGTCCATCGGGCCGGCGGAACCAGACCTCCCCCTCCCAAAAGCCGGGTTCATGCAGCTTCTGGTCGACCTCGACCAGCCAGCCGTCCTGGCTGGCCGGGTGGTAGAACAGTTCGCGCGCGGATCGTCCGAGCAGCGTGGCTTCCTCGCATTGGGTCAATTCCAGCGCTGCAGGATTACAGGCTTCGATAGTGTGCTGAGGAGTCGTGACAAAGATGGCGTCCGGGCTGGACTGAAACACTTTGGCCGCCAGTTGCAACTGGGCCTCGGTAGCGCTGCGCTGGGTAATATCGCGGAACGCATAAACCCGACCGATCGGCCGTCCGCGTGCCAGTTGAGGCCGCGTGATGCGCTCGAGCACACGTCCGCAGCGCAGCACCAGCACATCGGTGGTTTCCAGCAGCGGTGTGCGCAAGATCTGGTGCAATCGTTCCTGATAGCGCTCATGGGTGGGCACGCTGTTGGCCAGGAACGCATGAATGGCCGCGTCATCGTCCTGCGTCAGCAATTCGGGCGGAATCTCCCACAGCTCGGCAAACAGACGATTGAACGCGCGGATCTTGCCCGTCATGTCGCACACCAGAATGCCGTCCGCCGTCGATTCCAGGGTGGCGCGCAACTCGGCCAGCAACCTCTCCAGCTTTTGTTCGGCGCTGTGCTGTTTGGTCTTGTCCTGCATGCTGACCAGGCACACGCTCTGGTGAGCGTTCACGCGAACCATGGTCAGCAGGCGATCCACCACCACGGTGGAGCCATCGGCACGGCGCAGCAGCGCATCCGAGCGCCGCCCGTCAACATTGCCGGCGGCAATCTCTTGCCACAGGTGCAGGTCTTCCAGGTTGGCACTCAGCTCTACTGCATTGGCCCCCACCACATCGTCCGGCGTCAGGCCTTGCAGTTCGGCCGCCGCAGCGTTGGCCGTGAGAATTCTCTGGGTCTTGGGGTCGACCACCCACACACCCTCCAGCATGCCTTCGATACAAGGTTGCCAGTGGATATAGTTCATTGGGAGTCGCCCACGTCCGATGCTTCGACTGCGCGCTCAAAGTAATAGCAAACTCGCTGCCGTGGCGTCAGGTACTCCAGTGCGGCGCGCGGCAACTGCTGCGGCTTCAGGCTTCGCAGTACCGTGAGATGCGGCGTCTGGTTCATGTCCAGGTAGATCGCCTCGCTCAAGGGCACGGCGTCATCGTGTACCAGCACCAGCGGCTTCAGCGGATTGGTCGCGTTGACCGACATGACCAGGCCATACCGTTCATCCGACAGCTGCACCAGCGAACCGGGCGGATAGATGCCCATCATCCGAATAAAGGCACTCAGGGTCGCTTTGTCGAAGCGGGCCTGCATACGCGCAAAGATCAGCGCCAGCGCCTCGTGCGGGGTCAGCGCCAGCACGGGATTGGGCGGATTGCACAGGTTGTCATAGCGGTTGACCAGCGCCAGCACATGGGCCGACGGCACCATTTTGTCGCCTCGGCAGGCCAACGGGAAGCCGCTGCCGTCAACCATTTCGTGGTGCTGTGCGATGGTCAGCAGTGCTTCGGGCGACAGTCCCAGCGCCTTGCCCAGGGTAACGCCCTGAGCCACGTGATCCTGATAAAGCCGGGTCTCGGGTTGGGAAAAATTTTCGTGCGGGAAGCGCACGCGGTCCGGCAACCTCTGTTTACCCATGTCGTGCAGCAGCGACGCCATGCCCAGTGCTTCCAGGGTTGAGTCCGGCAGATTCATGGCCTTCCCCAGCAGCAGGCTCAGCACGGTGGCATTAACCGAATGCTGGGCGAAGCGGTCTCCCACGTTTTCCGACAGCAGGCGGATTGCGCATTCCTCTTGCGACGTCATATCGCTCAACATGCCCTGGATCAGGGTGGTTGCTTTGGCGTAGGCCCGTTGCGGCTGGCTTTCCAGCCCTTCCATGATGCTCTGGTAACAGCGGGCGCTGTCGGCAAACTGGCGTTCGCACTGTTGCAACCCTGCTTGCTGATTGGCCAGCAGCACGCGCTTGCGCTGCTGCTCTTGCTGTACTGCATTGTTCAACGCAGCATGGGCGTGGCCTACGGCCGCACTGACAGCGTCGGCCGGCGGTGTGCCATCGTCAGCCGTTGGAAGTCCTTGCGAAACTTGCGCGGCCTGAGCGGCCTGAGCGGCCTGAGCGGCATGGGCGGTCTGGGCGGTCTGGGCGGCCTGAGAGACTTGGGGAGACCCGGACGCCTCAGGTGCCGGATCGCTCTTCTCTGGCGAATAGCGGATCTTTTGCAGACCCAGAGTGCGGATGGTGTCGATCTGCTGCTGCGACGTGATCTTGAAGCTACCCAGCGGAAAAGGGTGATCCATCCAGCCCAAGTCCAGATGTACGTACAGTCCCAGTCGCAGATCAGAGAGATTGATTTTCGGGCCGTCTGTTTTTTTCATCCAGGTCAGCAAGGACAATGAGTGAATCAATGTTGTCAAGATTATGACGGAACTTTATGTGTTTGAGATGTCACCGTGCAGTCTCGGTACGAGGTTATTGGTCTAATTCGATATTTTTTTTTAAAAACACCCCGATGCCGGCCCGATATTTACGTGAATCCGAGGATTCGAACGGAATTTGGCCGCAGACCCGCACCAAAACACCTCGTTCCAGCCGGGCCAAAGTGCGATGAAAGCTGGCGTGAATTGGCCTTTATCGGCTAGGCAAGACGCGCACCACGGCAGCCGTTAATATCGCAACCGGCCGTCCGCCGATATCGCCACCGGGAAAAAGCCGCCTCTCATTCGACATTGCACGGTCCGATTGATTCACGCCTGCCTTCACGTGCACGCACCCGACCGGGCTGTCGGTCAACGCGCCAGAAACCGCATTCGGGTTGCACCCGGCCTGGGATATGATCTGACTTTTATAACAAAATGTACTGATCTCGCTATTCGCCCGACGACAGTTCCGCACTTCATCGGCCAGGAGGCGCGCACGAAACACCGGGCGTCGGTTGGCGCGCGACAGCGGCGGAATTTCAGCGGCTCCGGCCCTGTGATCGTTGCGAATCGCCGCAGTCGCTGGCAAGTCGGAAATGCTGACGATGGTGCCGGCCTTCGGCGGCGCATATTGAACGCCATGCGATTGAGTGGCTTGTCTGACGCGAGGAAACAAGAAAAATGCTCAAGGTATTTCGTGCCGATCGCATCTGTCCGGCCATCCAGCCATGAAGCGAATCCTGATTATCGCCGCACCCTTCGGCTTCGGCCCGGCCTCTAAAGCGCTGAGCATTGCCGAATATCTGCGCGAACGCTATCTGACAGCATTCTGCACCGCAGGAAATTCGGTCGAATTTCTGCGTGGCAGCGCAGCGCGCCGCAGCAAGATCTACTCAGGAAATTTCAAAGTTCTTTTTCCGACGCGCGAAAGCCTGAAAGAATTCGACGGATTTATCGCAATTAATCATTTACCGGCGATTGCGCAACTCAGCGCCCTGGGGCTGGCATCGCGTTCCATCCTTGTGGATAGCCTTGCAACCTGGCGCTCCAAATTATCGGAACCGCCGTTGCCGGCAGATTTGTCCGCCTATGTCGTGCAAGACGAACTTCGCGAGGACGACGCGCATCGACCGAACAGGCCGGCGAATGCGCGAGTGACCGCACCCATCCTGTGGCCCGACGAGGATGAGGTGCCGCTGACTGAACGGCACGGCGTCTTGCTGCATGTCGGCGGCATGACCTCGCCGAATGCAAATGCCGATTCGGCGAAACGCATTACGTGTGAATTCATTGCGCCGCTGGTGGAAAGCCTTGCGCAGGCGAATCAGCAAACCACCATCCTCGGCAACGCGGAAGTGCTGAACTCGGTTCAATTTGCTTCGTCATCGAAGTTACTCGCGAACGTGAGCCCGCGGGCAGCGCTGGACGCAATCGGGCGGGCAAGGCTGCTTATTACGACACCGGGAATTGGTGCTATTTATGAAGCGATGTCGAAAGGAACGCCCACGATTCTTTTGCCGCCGATGAACAGCACGCAATTGAGTCATTATCAGGTGCTGACGAAAAAAGGCCTCCGTGGCGTACTGGAACCGCAGCTGCGCGATAGTCTGGGCAGACGGCTGAGCAGCGTCCACTGGTCTCAGCAAACACCGATGCTGATCAGGCTTCTATCTGCGAATGCGCCGGCGTTTCTGGCGATGTCACGCTCCGCCATTCTTCCGCTGCTGGCCGACTCGGGCATGTCGACACTGAGCTCACTCGCCAAACAAATAAAATCGATGAGATCCTGCCTGTCGGATGTATCGCCTCGAACCACGCTGATCGACGCACTCGATAAAATGGGTTGAGAGCCTGTCCGACGATACTAAAACAGTGAAAATTCGTTCGTCGGCGCGCTTCTGTCGGAGGAGTCAAATTTCCAATTCAATCCGGTTTACTGATACGTTAATTTACCCGGATCCTGTCAGGCAGTATTTTGATAGATATTCCGCATTATTTTAGGAGCACTTGCTTATATGCCTCAGCAGAAAAATCTCACTGAAGCGTTGAAGCGCCTGTCTGGACCTGGTGAGCTGGGCAAAGCGATTGCGCAATTGGATTCGGCCGTCACACGCCGACGTATCTACCTGATGGGATGCGGGCGATCCGGCACTTGGCTGCTGACGTCGCTGTTCTCAAGCTTTGGCAACGTCTCGCTCGTTGCCAAGGAATTGCCGATTGAGTATTTTGGTCTGCTGCAAACAAACGCACCCGTGCTGGCCCTCAAGCGCGATCGCCACGCTTATCAGCTCGTAGAAGAAATTCCCCCGTCGATCGAAATCGTCTGGATCGTGCGTCATCCGTTCGATGTTCTCACCAGCCATAATCCGATGGAAAATCGGCGCTATTACATTCAGCCCTGGCGCTTTCTCGGCGAAATGCTCTCCCTGAAATATCTGGTCGAGAACAAGCAAGCCCGAACGCTGATCATCAAGTACGAAGATCTGGTGCAGGATCCCGTCGGCATACAGCAACGCATTGCTGAGCGCTTTGGTTTATCGATCGGATTCCCGCCAGATCAAATCAACGAGAAATTTAACGCGCCGCTCGAAGCCGACATCGCAATGCATGGTCAACGAAAAATCGACAGCGCCTCGGTTGGCAAATTCAGAAACAACCCCGAGAATATTGAGTACCTGCGCAAAATTCTGCCGAGGATCGAACCGGTGCTGACGTGGGTCGCCAGCGAATTTTCGTACGACATCTCCCTGTAGCGAATCACATTCGCACAACACGCCGCCTGTTGCAGCGCATTTAAATCAACGAAAGATAAAGCGTCATGGTTGCGGTCCGTCGGCTCGTAGATTTCCCCATCATCAGTCCCACACATCTCGGGGTTGAAGACCATGACAATATCAATGGGCCATCCTTGATCAAGGTGCCGGAGTGGCTCCCCAAGGCGTTGGGAAAGTATTATCTTTATTTCGCTCACCACAACGGTCAATCGATACGGCTCGCATATGCCAACAATCTGCAGGGGCCCTGGACGGTCTATGCACCTGGCACATTGCAGCTTGCAGATGCACCGGGCTGCACAGGACACATTGCATCGCCCGACGTGCATGTCGACCATGCGAAGCGTCAAATCCGGATGTATTTCCATGGGGTCGTTCGCGACCGGCCTCAGCAACGAAGCTTCGTCGCACATTCAGACAACGGGATCGATTTCGTCGGCAAGTCGACTGCGATTGCGGATTTTTATCTGCGAGTGGTCAAGTGCGGTTCGGTCTGGATCGGCATGTCCAAAGGTGGCGTAACGTACATCTCGAATTCTCCCGACGATAACTTCCAGCGGCTTCCGGTGGAAATTTTCCCGATGCGGCATCCGCGCGCGAATGCCCCTGGCGACGTCCGGCACGTCGCTCTGCACACCACGAAAGACCGGCTCTGGATTTACTTCACGAAAATCGGCGACGCGCCCGAACAGATCCTCAAGGCCGGTATTGACCTGTCGATGCCGATACGAGATTGGCGCGTCTCAGCGCCCGCGGAGGTCCTCCGCCCGGAGCGGGTGTGGGAGGGCGCCACGCTGCCCCTGAAGCCGTCCGTCGCCGGCGCTGCGCACCAGCCGGAAAACGCACTCAGAGATCCGGCGATCTTCGAAGAAGATGGAAAAGTCTATTTGTTGTACTCCGTCGCCGGTGAATCAGGCATAGGTATCGCTGAACTTTTTGACTGAACGACGGAAGCGCCGGCCGTCTGCGCGCCTGCCGTCGTGCTGCGGGCTTACCCGGCCGCTTCTCTTATAATCACGGCTTTCCAGACCACGTCGAGGACTTGCGCCTTTTGCAAGGCTGCCTCCACCTCGCCGATTCCATCAAGGATTTCCATGAGCCTCAAATGCGGCATCGTCGGCCTGCCCAACGTCGGCAAGTCGACCCTCTTCAATGCACTGACCAAGGCCGGCATCCCGGCGGAGAACTATCCCTTCTGCACGATTGAGCCCAATGTCGGCATCGTCGAAGTGCCGGATCAGCGCCTGCAGCAGCTCGCAGACATCGTCAAGCCTGAGCGCATCCTGCCGGCCACCGTCGAGTTTGTTGATATCGCCGGCCTGGTGGCCGGCGCATCGAAAGGTGAAGGCCTCGGCAACCAGTTCCTCGCACATATCCGCGAAACCGATGCCATCGTCAACGTCGTTCGCTGCTTCGAAGATGCCAACGTCGTGCACGTGGCAGGCAAAGTCAGCCCGCTGGATGATATCGCCGTCATCCAGACCGAACTGGCACTGGCCGACCTGACCACGGTCGAGAAGACGATTCAGCGCGAAACCAAGAAGGCACGTGCCGGCGACAAGGAAGCAACTGCGCTCGTCGCGCTGCTGGAAAAAGTGCAGGTGCAGTTGAACGACGCTAAGCCGGTGCGCGCGATGGGCCTGGACAAAGAACAAATGGCGATGCTCAAACCGCTATGCCTGATTACAGCCAAGCCGGCAATGTATGTGGCCAATGTGTCCGACACGGGCTTCACCGACAATCCGCTGCTGGACCAGCTGACCGACTACGCGAAGTCGCAGAACGCACCCATCGTTGCGATCTGCGCAGCAATCGAGGCCGAGATCGCCGATCTCGACGACGAAGACAAGGGCGCGTTCCTGGCCGATATGGGCATGGACGAGCCGGGGCTGAACCGCCTGATCCGCGCTGCCTTCAGCCTGCTGGGCCTGCAAACCTATTTCACGGCCGGCGTCAAAGAGGTGCGTGCATGGACGATCCACAAGGGAGACACCGCACCGCAAGCGGCCGGCGTGATCCATACCGACTTTGAGCGTGGCTTCATTCGCGCGCAGACGATCGCGTTCGAAGACTACATTGCCCACAAAGGCGAAAGCGGCGCAAAAGAGGCCGGCAAGATGCGCGCGGAAGGCAAGGAATACATCGTCAAGGATGGCGATGTACTGAATTTCCTGTTTAACGTCTGATCCTCAGCCACGCCGCGCGATCTTTCGAAACATGGATCAGAAGCGAGCCCGCCAGCCCTCGGTCGCTGACTACATCAAGGCGCTACCGAAAGTCGAGCTCCACCTGCATCTCGAAGGATCGCTTCGGCCGCAGCGGCTGCTGACACTGGCAGAGCGCAACCGCCTGCGCCTGCCCTTTGCAAAGCCGGAAGAGTTCGACCAGCTCTATCGCTACGGTTCGTTCAAGGACTTCGCGAATGCGCTGCTGCTGGGCGTGGCCTGCCTGCGCAAGCCGGAAGACTTTTATGAGGTCGTCCATGACCTGGGCGACATGCTCGCGGCGGACAACATCCGGTACGCCGAAGTCACCTGGACGCCGCAGCTCTACCTGAACCGCGGCTATCCGCTCGACGCGCTGCTGGCGGCAATGAACGCGGCGCGCCACGAGATCCGGCAACACAGCGGAATCGAGATCCGCTGGATCCCCGATCTGGTCCGAAGCTATCCGCAACATGCACAGGCGATTGCGGCATGGCTGTCTTCTCCTGCGATACGCGATGCGGGCGTGGTCGCTCTCGGCCTTGGCGGCCCGGAGGCGGGACATCCTGCGACCGTATTCAGACCTGCCTTTGCACTGGCAAGAAAGGCCGGCCTTCCCGCCAATCCGCATGCCGGCGAAGGCGCCGGCCCGGATAGCATGTGGGAGACCATCGAGCAGCTTCAACCCGTAAGGATCGGTCACGGCGTGCGTTCTATCGAAGACCCGAGCCTCGTCGACTATCTTGCTACACACAAGATTCCGCTCGAAGTCAATATCACCAGCAATATTCGGCTTGGCGTGTTTCCATCGTATGCATCGCATCCGGTCAAAGACCTGATCCGTGCCGGCTGTACCGTGGTCCTGAATACCGATGATCCGGTGTTGTTCGGCACCACGCTGAGCGACGAATATATGCACGGGATTGTGCAATGTGGCCTCGACCTGAACGATATACGGCAGTCGATCCTGGCCGGCGTGCAGTCCAGTTACCTGCCAGACGAGCAGAAGCTGGCCCTACTACGCACTTTCGATACTGAACTGAAGCGACTGGATGCCGTATTTCCCGGTCTTGCCGCCCCATTGGCCGCACAGTGAAATCGCAGACGCCATCACCTGTCAGGAAAATCGGATCACTGTCATGCCAACCATCTACGTAATCGCGGAGATTTTTGTTTGAACGAACTATCCAAGACCGCCGACATGTGGTCGAAGAATGCTGAAGCCTGGTCGTCCGGCATTCACGCCGGCCTTGACGTTATCAATGACCAGTTCGGCCTTCCCTTTTTCCTCCGACAGCTGCCTGCGCTGAACGGGCAAACCGTGCTGGACGCCGGCTGCGGCGAAGGAAGAAGCAGTCGTGCGCTGGCCAGCCTGGGAGCGAGCGTGACCGGCGTCGATATTTCGCGTTCGATGCTGGAGCAAGCAAAGGCGAAAGAAACGCAATCTGCACAAGGCATCACCTACATCGAAGCCTCCTGCGATGCGCTGACGACTATCGCCTCAGCTTCGGTCGACATCGTCACCTGCTATATGGCGTTGATGGACATGCCCGACATGCCGAACATTCTCGGAGAATTCGCGCGGGTCCTGAAGCCGGGAGGCGAGGTTTTCATCATGGTCCGGCACCCTTGCTTCTTTACACCGGGACTGTCTTTCTACCGGTCGCAAGCCGGCGAACGTGCAGGGCTCACTGTGTCCCATTATTTCAATACGACGCCCTATGTCGATCGGTTCAGCTTTGCCGATCGGCCCGAGAGCCGATTTGAGGTAATTCGGTATCCGTATACGCTCAGCCAGTACATGACGGCATTGACGCGTTCGGGCTTGCTATTGAGCGATCTGCAGGAGCCGGCTCCGGACGATGCCATCTGCGCAGTGCATCCCAATCTGACATTCTGGCGCACGCATGCGGGTATTTTTCTTTTTCTGCGCGGCACGCTGAAAAGCGCCTGAAACTCATCGACCACAGCGAACCTAGGAGCAGAGCGTCACGGGACACGGCGAAGCAGCGACGATGCCATGCCACTCAGCGTGGCGTGGCATCGCGAGCTTCAGGCTGACAACGAGGTTTGTAGCTGCTGCTTCAACTGAATGATCGCCTGCGCGTCTTCCGCAGTCTGTTGTTTGACCAGCAGGCTTTTCAGCGGGAACGTTTTTTTCTCAATGCCCGCCAGCGTACAGATCAGGTCTGAGACGATGTGCGGATCAGCCAGATACTCCTCGTAAGCCATAATCCTGCTGACCTTCGGCGACAACAGCGAATGAAAACAGCTGTCCCAAAATACAACATCGCTCAGTGCTCGCAGTACCATAAAAAGCGGAACGGCCGCGTGCGGGCGCGGCTCGTCCTGCGCCCCCGTGGTCTTGTGCCATTGGTTTCCTGCTCTTGCCTTGGCCAACGAATAGGCTTGCGCGAATTTATCGTTCCGTTGCAAGTAAATGGCGTCATCGAAACCCCATTCCAGCAGATCGAAGCCGGCTTTACGCCAGTGAAGATAATCGCCGATTTGCACATTCACTGAAAAAATGCCGCTCGCCGATGAAGTGCGGCGAGCGACCCATTCCAGCGCCTGCTGTGGATGCGTAACGCCAACCTGCTTGTTCAAATAGCTGACCCACAACGGGTTCAGCCATTCGTCGGGGGCACCCAGCAAACCAGTCGACGCAATCCAGTCGCACAGAAGCGTGGATCCGGAACGGTGCGTAGAAAATATGACGATCTTTCGACGCCACGCACGGTTGTCCGGCAGCGTCTGAAGCTGGCGGAATGTCTGCGCAAATGCGAACTGATCTTTCGCCAGACTGCGAGCCTTGCCCAAGTCAAAGACTGGCGCCGCCTCTTCTTGATGAATTTCCAAACTGCTCCCTGCTTTCACGCGCGACGCTATTCCATCAACGATCAAACGACCACAAAATTCACATACGACAG
>JACCDQ011606705.1_pt1 | contig 16876 bp, 15 predicted proteins | sample 7446031 | NCBI WGS metagenome assembly JACCDQ01 (sample SAMN15323442, study PRJNA562643) | freshwater metagenome | isolation source: river surface water | place: USA:Blue River Watershed | collected 2017-08-17
CCGTTGCCGGGTAAAGCCAGACCCAGCGCTTCGGCCAGGCAATTCATGGAGTTGGCGGTGAACATGCCCGAGCAGGAGCCGCAGGTGGGGCAAGCCGAGCGCTCGATTTCGGCCAGATCGGCGTCGCTCACCTTGTCGTCGGCGGCCATGACCATGGCGTCGATCAGGTCGAGCTTCTTGATTTCAATCGTTTTGGTCTCGGGGTTGGCCAAACGGACCTTGCCCGCTTCCATGGGACCACCGGAAACAAAAATCACCGGGATGTTCAGGCGCATGGCAGCCATCAGCATGCCGGGGGTGATCTTGTCGCAGTTGGAAATGCACACGATGGCGTCGGCGCAATGGGCGTTGACCATGTACTCGACCGAATCGGCAATGATGTCGCGGCTAGGCAGCGAATACAGCATGCCGTCATGCCCCATGGCGATGCCATCGTCCACCGCAATGGTGTTGAACTCCTTGGCCACACCGCCTGCGGCTTCGATCTCGCGGGCCACCAGCTGGCCCAGATCTTTCAAGTGCACGTGGCCGGGCACAAACTGGGTGAAGGAGTTGGCGATGGCGATGATCGGCTTGGAAAAATCGTCATCCTTCATGCCGGTGGCACGCCACAATGAACGGGCACCGGCCATGTTGCGGCCAGCGGTAGAGGTCTTGGAACGGTAAGCGGGCATGGAAAGCTCCATTAGAGAAAACAGACAAAACTGGGTTGCGATTATGGCGTACCGCCAGACCGGGGATGCCGCTCGGCCTTGGCATGTCACCCCGGCCACAACAGGGTCTCCCGACCGCGGGTTGACCCGCGCTACACTTGAACCCGTGAGTGCGTGTCACCGTTTTCAACCTGGACAGACACCGGATTGACATCTTCGCGATGTCAGTCGATGCGACACCAATTTGCACCACCTTTTTTGAAAACCCCGTAAGGAACCGTCATGAAAAAAATCATTTTTGCTCTGGCCCTGACCGCTGCCGCAACAGCCCCTGCCATGGCCGACCAAGCTCTGGCCACCGCCAAAAACTGCATGGCTTGCCACGCTGTAGACAAAAAAATTGTCGGCCCCGGCTACAAGGAAGTGGCGGCCAAATACAAAGCCGACAAAGGTGCCGCCGATAAACTGGCTGCAAAAATCATCAAAGGGGGCTCTGGTGTCTGGGGCGCGATTCCCATGCCTGCCAACCCTCAAGTCAGCGAAGCCGACGCAAAGAAACTGGCGGCTTGGGTGCTGAGCCAAAAATAATTGGTTTCAATGTGATGCAAAAAGCCCCGAAGTCGGGGCTTTTTGCATTTGGGCAGCGAATGAAATCAGAGGCCGATGGCTGAGATCCCTGCTTTGGCAATCTGTGCATCTTCATTGGACTTGACGCCGCTGACACCGACTGCACCCAGGCAAGCGCCGTCTTTCATGATCGGCACGCCGCCTTCAAGCATGCCTTCAACGGTCGGGGCCGACAGGAAAGAATAACGACCACCGTTGATCACATCTTCATAAATCTTGCTCTCGCGCTGGCCCAGCGCTGCGGTGTGCGCTTTGGCGGGGGCAATGTGCGAGGAAATGGGGGGCGCACCATTGAGGCGCTGGAAATGCAGCAAATGACCGCCAGCATCCACGATGGCAATGCTCACCGCCCAGTTGTTTTTCTGGGCTTCGGCTTGAGCAGCGGCGGCAATGGCCTGGACATCGGACAGTTCAAGAACAGATTGGGTTTTCATGGTGAATTGGAAGTTTGCAAATACAGAGCCGCAAGCATACACGGGCACCCCGACCACCCGGTCCCTCCATTACACACCTGAGCGCAAAACTGATTCACCCGGATACCCTCACGCCACATCGGAATTAAACGCCTTGCCCGACCCGGCCCCTACAATCCATCTGCCCTAATCAACGGGGTTTGACAAGGAGACCACCATGAGCGACTTTCGCACATTGAACACCGCCGACTGGGGCCACGACAGCGCCGCCAGCCGCAACCGCGTGATGCGCAACACATACTGGTTGCTGGCCCTGAGCCTGTTGCCCACCGTTTTGGGGGCCTGGCTGGGCGTGGCCACCGGCATCACCGCCTCTTTGAGTGGCGGGCTGGGCCTGATCGTCTTTCTGGGCGGGGCGTTTGGCTTCATGTTCGCCATCGAAAAAACCAAAAACTCCGCCGCAGGCGTGCCCGTGCTGCTGGGTTTCACCTTCTTCATGGGTCTGATGCTCTCGCGCATGATCGCCATGGTGCTGGGTTTCAAAAACGGCTCCGAGCTGATCATGACGGCCTTCGCAGGCACTGCGGGCGTGTTTTTTGTGATGGCCAGCGTGGCCAGCACCATCAAGCGTGACCTGTCAGGCATGAGCAAATGGCTGTTCGTAGGCGCGTTGGTCCTTCTGGTGGGCGGCGTCGTCAACATCTTCGTCGGCTCCACCGTGGGCATGATGGTGTTGTCCACCCTGTCGATCGCGATCTTCAGCGCCTACATGCTCTACGACCTCAAACAGATCATTGACGGCGGCGAAACCAACTACATCAGCGCCACGCTGGCCCTGTACCTGGACCTGTTCAACATCTTCCAGAGCCTGCTGGCCCTGTTGGGCATCATGGGTGGTGAACGCGACTGATCGCGGCAACGCACCCCAATACAAAGGGCTCCCGAAGGAGCCCTTTGTTTTTGGCAGGACACAGGGTCAAGCCAGTTCAAACACCGCCATGCTTTCGACGTGAGCGGTGTGGGCAAACATGTTGACCACACCGGCACTCACGCAGCGGTAGCCAGCGCGGTGAACCAGCAAGCCAGCATCGCGGGCCAGGGTGGCCGGGTTGCAACTGACGTAGACAATCCGTTTGGGCGGTGTCCAGCCTTGGCGCAGTTCGTGGTTTTCATGCAGTTCGGCCAAGGCTTTGGCCAACGCAAAGGCCCCTTCGCGGGGAGGATCGACCAGCCACTTGTCCGCGGTGCCATCGGCCACCAGCATCTCGGGGGTCATCTCAAACAGGTTGCGGGCCACAAACTGCGTGGGGGCCAAAGGTTGCCCTTCGGGGCGAGCCGTCTGGTTGGCGGCATAGTTCTCACGCGAACGGGCCACCAGTGTTTCAGAGCCTTCAATGCCCAGCACTTGCGCCGCCTGGGTGGCGATCGGAAGGGTGAAGTTGCCCAGTCCACAGAACCAGTCAATCACCCGTTCGGTCTTGTTGGCCTGCAGCAGCCGCAGGGCGCGGGCCACCAGCACCCGGTTGATGTATGGATTGACCTGGGTGAAATCGGTGGGACGAAACGGCATGGTGATGCCAAAGTCGGGCAAGCCGTAGCTCAGTTGCGGGCCGTCGTTGTCCAACAAATGCACAGTGTCCGGTCCCTTGGGTTGCAACCACCATTGCACCTGATGGCTCACCGCAAAGTCACGCAACAGGGCTTTGTCAGCATCGCTCAGAGGGGCCAGATGGCGCAGCACCAGCGCGGTCACATCGTCGCCGCAAGCCAGTTCGATTTGGGGCAGGGTTTCACGGGCCTCCATGCTGGCGATCAGATCGCGCAGCGGCATGAGCATGGCGCTGACATGCGGCGGCAAAATCGGACACACCTTCATGTCGGCGATGTAGCGGCTCTTGCGCTCATGAAAGCCGATCAGCACCTCGCCTTTTTTGATCACATAACGCACCGACATGCGGGCGCGAAAACGGTAACCCCAAGCGGGACCCTGGATCGGGCGCAACAGGGTTTCGGGTTTGACTTTGCCCAGATGCCAGAGGTTGTCTTCGAGCACGCGCTGCTTGATGGCCACTTGGGCCGAGGCTTCCAGGTGCTGCATCTTGCAGCCGCCGCAGGCCCCTTTGTGCAAGCCAAAATTGGGGCATCCCGGTGTCACACGCTGAGAAGAGGACTGATGGATGTCGGTGACAACCCCTTGCTCCCAGTTGTTTTTCTTGCGGTGGACATTGACCGAAACGACCTCAGAAGGCAATGCGCCTTCAATGAACACCACCTTGCCGTCCGGGCGGCGGGCGATGCCTTGGGCATCCATGTCGAGTGCGCCCACACGCAACCAGCCTTCGGGCAGGTCATCACTGGAGGGGCCTTCGTTCGGGGGAATGGAAAGTTCTTGTTGTTCGCTCATCCTCCGATTGTCTCATTGGGGCCCTGCGAATTTTTCAGGCCCAAGCGCGCAGGTATTCCTGCCAGTGCAGCTCTTGCGCCGACAAGGCGGCCACGTTGTCTTTGACAAATCGGATTTCCTGCTCGTATTCGGCCTCGTTGAAGCCACCGCGCATTTTCTGGAAGCGGCAATACAGCAAATAGGTGTTCATCACGTCGGTTTCACAATACCGGCGGATGTCTTCGGTCTGCCCAGCCAGAAACTGAGCATAGACCTGCGAACCATCCATCCCCAGCTTGCCGGGAAAACCACTGAGCTTGGCCAGCGCATCCATGGGGGCATTGTTTTTGGGTGTGTATTTGGCCAGCAGATCCATCAGGTCCAGGTGCCGCATGTGGTAACGCGAGATGTAGTTGTTCCACTTGTATTCGCGGTCGCTGCCGTTGCCTCCCTCACCCATGTCCCAGTATTTGTCAGCCACCACGCCATGCATCAGGCCCCTGTAATGCAGCACCGGCAAATCAAACGCGCCGCCATTCCAGCTTACCAGTTGAGGCGCGTGTTTTTCGATGGCGTTGAAAAAAGTCTGAATGATGCGGCCCTCACTTTGGCCATCGCGGTCCACAAACGAGTGCACGCGCAGCCCCTCACCATTGCGAAACACGCAGCTGATCGCCAGCACACGCTGCAAATACAAGGGCATGAAATCGCTCTGGCCGTTGGCTGCACGTTCGGCTTTCCACTGGTCATGCACTTGGGCATCGCTCAGCTCGGCGGGTGCAGGGTTCAGACGCCGCCAACCTGCCATGTCAGGCACGGTTTCGATGTCAAAAACCAGAACCGGCCAGGGCATGGTCGCCGGCCTTCAACGTACGGGCAAGAACTTGGCCGGATCGACCGGTTTGCCCTGGCGGCGGATCTCAAAGTGCAGTTTGACCCGGTCGGCGTCTGAGCTGCCCATTTCAGCGATCTTCTGGCCTTTGCGCACTTTCTGGTCTTCCTTGACGGTCAGCGACTGGTTGTGCGCGTAAGCCGTCAAAAAGGTGCTGTTGTGTTTGAGGATGATCAGGTTGCCATAGCCGCGCAATCCCGCTCCGGCATAAACCACCTGACCGTCGGCAGCGGCCAGCACCGGGTCACCGGCCTTGCCCGCAATGTCCAGCCCCTTGTTTTTGGCTTCGTCAAAGCCTGCAATCAAGCTCCCGTTGGCGGGCCAGCTGAATGCCAGTCCGTCCTCACTGGCCACCGGAGGATTGGACGCAGGATTTGCGGGCTTGGGCAGAGGCTGGGGGGCAGCCTCAGGCGATGCTGTGATGGGCCGCACCACCACCCCAGACGATTCGACCGCCGAGCCAGGCGGGGTCACACGCAGTACCTGGCCGACTTCGATCACATCGGGGTTGCTCAGGTTGTTCCATCGGGCCAGGTCGCGCCAGGCCTGTCCATGCTCCAAACCAATGCGCGTCAGGGTTTCGCCTTTTTGGACCGTGTAATAACCCGGTTTGCCCGCGTTTTCTGCACCGGGCAGTGGTTTGGGCGCTTCAACGGGGGCCACCGGCGCACTGGCACGGTGCCCCGTCATGCGGTCTTCAACGGGTGCTGGGGCACGAGGTGACGACGAGCAACCCGCCAGCACCGACAAGGTCAGCGCCGTCAACATCAAAAAACGGGAGCGAGGGGGGAGGATCATCAGGATTCCATCGTTCAGGCAACGCCTGATTTTAGAGGGACAAAGTGCACCGCTTCGAGCACTTGGCGCTCAAAGCCTTGTGGTGTTTTGAGAATGACCACCAGCGCCTGATGGCCCGCCGGGGTCACCGTGGGTGCCACCAGACGCCCGCCAACCGCCAACTGGTCCAGCCAGGCTTGCGGCACGGCATCGCCACCGGCGGCCGAAATGATGCCGGCATAGGGTGCCCCTTTGGGATAACCCAGCATGCCATCGCCAAAAATCAGGTGCACATTGTGCAAGCGCAGGGGGCGTAAATTTTCCCGGGCTTTTTCGTGCAGGCCGCGCAAGCGCTCAATGCTGTACACCTCGGTGGCCACGTGACTGAGCACCGCCGCCTGATAACCGCAACCGGTGCCGATCTCCAGAATCCGGCCCAATCGACCCGGCGCATCCTGGCGCAGCAACTCGATCATGCGTGCCACCACATTGGGCTTGGAGATCGTCTGCCCCAGACCAATAGGCAAGCTGGTGTCTTCGTAAGCCTGATTGGCCAGCGCACTTTCGACAAAGCGGTGGCGTTCCACCTTGCCCATGGCATCGAGCACCATGCTGTCCTGAACCCCCTGCTCGGCCAGTTTGCGCACCATGCGGGCACGCACAGCCCCCGAATCGAGACCCAAGCCCGCCACTGAAGCGATGGACGCACGGCTTGGTGAAACGGGCGTCGCAGCGCGAGTCTGCGGCTGGCCCAGCCCGGTCGCGACCGGCGGTGTGCGCAATGCAGCCGGAGTGATCGGCACCTTGAGCGAACGTGACCCGCCCGTTTGCGACAGCTTGACCGGAAAACCGGGGCGCTTGGACTCGGTCATGCCCGCTCCTGCACATGCAGGCGCTGCAGCGTCTGTGTCCACGAAGCCAGATGATCGTGATCGGTCAGATCCACCTTGAGGGGCGTGACCACCACATGGCCGAGTTGGGCCACATGAAAATCCGTGCCCTCGCTGTCATCCATCGCCGGTCCGGCGTTGCCGATCCAGTACATGGTTTGACCGCGTGGGTCCACCTGCGTGATGACCGGTTCGGCGGCATGCCGTCGGCCCAGACGGCACATCCGTGGAGACTTGATCTCGTGGGCAGGCAAATTGGGAATGTTCACATTCAGCAACCAGGGATGGGTTTGCAACAAATCACCTTGCTGCATTTGCATCACCATGCTTTTGACCTGCTGGGCAGCCGCATCCAGGTGGGCCCAGCCTTTGTCAATCTGGGACACCGCCATGGCCGGAATGCCAAACAAAAACCCTTCCATGGCCGCGCCCACCGTGCCTGAATACAGGGTGTCATCACCCATATTGGCCCCGTTGTTGATGCCCGAAACCACCAAATCCGGGCGGTAGCCCAACAAGCCCGTCAAGGCGATGTGCACACAATCGGCCGGTGTGCCATTGACGTAGCGAAAACCGTTGTCGGCACGGTTCACATACAAAGGGGTGTGCAGGGTCAGCGCGTTGGATTTGGCGCTGTTGTTGTGCTCGGGGGCCACCACCTCGACCTCGGCAATGGTTTTGAGCGCCTCATAAAGCGCCACGATGCCATCGGCGCGGAATCCATCGTCGTTCGAGATGAGAATTTTCATGCAATGTCCCTGTCTGGGTTCTGATTGTAGGGCGCAGGCGACACAGGGGCCGCTGGTCGCTCGGGGGACATGAATTGCCTGGCCCTGCTGCCTAAGATGTGTTTGCCCCATGCTGTGAACAAGGAGAAAACATGCACGCCTGGCTCTGCGAAAACCCTGTCGGGGTTGAAGCGCTCACCTGGAAAGAACTGCCCACCCCCACTCCCGGCCCCGGTCAGGTGCTGTTGGCCATTGAAGCGGCCAGCCTGAACTTTCCGGACCTGCTGATTGTTCAAAACAAATACCAGATGAAGCCCGAATTGCCTTTCGTGCCAGGCTCCGAATACGCTGGCAAAGTGCAGGCTGTGGGCGAAGGCGTGACGCACTTGCAGGTGGGCCAAACCGTGGCCTGTCTGTCGGGCACTGGCGGCTTTGGCACCCACACCCTGGCCCCGGCCAAACTGTGCATGCCTTTGCCTGCGGGATTTTCCGCCGTCGATGGCGCAGCCTTCATCATGACCTACGCCACCTCGCACCACGCACTGGTCGACCGTGCCGCCCTGCGCGCCGGGGAAACCGTACTAGTGCTGGGTGCCGCCGGCGGTGTGGGCACCGCGGCCATCCAGATTGCCAAAGCCATGGGTGCCAAAGTGATCGCGGCCGCCTCGACCAATGAAAAATGTGCTCTGTGCAAGACCCTTGGGGCGGATGCCACCATCAACTACAGCACCGAAAACCTGCGCGACGCCCTGAAAACGCTGACCGAAGGCCGTGGGCCGGACGTGATTTACGACCCCGTCGGTGGCGATCTGGCCGAACCGGCCTTTCGCTCCATCGCTTGGCGCGGGCGCTATCTGGTCATCGGGTTTGCCGGCGGCCCCATTCCTGCCCTGCCCCTGAACTTGCCGCTGCTCAAGGGCGCGTCCCTCGTGGGGGTATTCTGGGGCGACTTTGCACGCCGCGAACCCCAGGCCAACGCCGCCATGATGGCCGAGCTGGCCCAGTGGTACGGACAAGGCAAGATCAAGCCCGTGATTGACCGCACCATGCCCATGAGCGACTTGAAAGCGGCTTATGCCCACATGGGCTCACGCGGCGTCAAAGGCAAGCTGGTGATGGTGAACTGAAAACCGCGCACCCGCGTGACGGGCGCGTGCCACATTGGCCGGTCAGGTCAGACGAAAAAAGCCCTTGCATTTCTGCAAGGGCTTTTTAAATTTGGGGTGGCTGATGGGGCTCGAACCCACGACAACAGGAATCACAATCCTGGACTCTACCAACTGAGCTACAGCCACCGTAGAAGCTGAAATTATAACGTGAAGATCAAGACTTTTTGGCTTCAACTGCATTTTTTGCAGCAGGTTTTGGAACCAGCATTTCAGCCTTGAACTGGGCCTTCAGATGGGCCAGATAAGCCTGTGCTTCAGCCTGCCCCCACAGCTGGGTGAACTGCTGACGGGTTTGTTCTTGTTGCTGCGCATTCGGTGCATCCCGAGGCACCAATTTGTTGACGCGGGCCACAGCATAGCCCTGCGCCCCCAGATCCACACCCACCAGTGCCGGCAAACGGGCTGGATCAGCACGCAGCACGGCATCCACCAGCGCCTGAGGTTGCGACTGGGTCTGTTCGCGTGACACGGTCAAAGCAGACCCAATCTGCGCTTGTGCAGGCTGGTCTTTCCAGGCCGCCAATCGGGCCTGACCTTCGGCTTTGGCGAGTTCCATCGACTTTTCAAGCACCAAAGCGCGGCGCACTTCGTCTTTGACTTCGGCAAAGGGACGCACGGCAGCGGGGCTGTATTTCACGACGCGGGCCGAGACCAGGGTATTGGGGGCCACTTCAACCGCTGCAGTGTTGCGGCGTTTGGCAACCGAATCTTCGGCAAACACGGCTTCCAGCAATTTGGCATGGCTCAAAACGCCCGGTGCGCCAGCAGCCGGTGTGCGTGTCAGCCCCTGGGCTTGTTGCACCGTCAATTTCAGTTTGTCTGCTACAGGTTTGAGGCTGTCAGCCTGCTCATAAACCGTGTTGCTGAAAGTTTCGGCCAACTCCGCAAATTGGCGCTGCGCTTGCTGCTTGCGCAAATCAGCTTCCAGTTGGGGGCGCATGCTGTCAAAGCTCGGCACTTTGGGCGCCTTGATATCGGTCAGCAAAATGATGTGAAAACCGAACTCCGATTCGACCACATCGCTGATACCACCTTTGCTCAATGCAAAAGCCGCATCCTCAAACGACTTGACCATCGCGTCGCGGGCAAAAAAGTCCAGGTCACCGCCTTTGGCCGCAGAACCAGAGTCCTGTGAATTCTTCTTGGCCAGATCGGCAAAGGCTTTGGGGTCCTTGCGCACCGCTGCCAGCAATTCATCGGCTTTCGCACGGGCTTTCTGGCGTTCAGCTGCAGGGGCGTCCTTGCCCGCATTGATCAGGATGTGGCTGGCGCGACGCTCTTCCTTGCCTGCCAGACGCTGGATGTTCTGTTCATAGTAGGTTTTGAGGTCTTGTTCGGGCAAGGTGATGCTCTTTTGCAATGCAGCGGCATCCAACACCAGGTACTCGATATCGGCTGTTTCCAAGGAACGGAAACGCTCAGATTGAGCTTGGTAAAACTTTTCGAGATCGGCATCGGTCACCTGCACCTTGGCGGCATAGTCAGCCGGCTGCCAACGCTGTACCTGCACCTCACGGCGCTGCAAGTAAGCATCCAATGCAGTAACGGCTTGGGCTGACGCTGTCATGGCCGAAGCCTGCAAACCCGCCATCACCTGCTGATTGGACAAATCACGGCGCACGTTGGCTTCGAGCATTTCAGGGGTCATGCCCTGACTGGCCGCCAGCTGGCGATAACGTTCCATGTCAAGCTTGCCATCAGCACCGCGCAAACCCGCGATCGACGGCTCTTGTTGCAGGTAACGCGCCAGGCGTTGGTCGCTGGTCACCAGCAATTGTTTTTCTGACGCCACCGAGATCAGGCGGTCATTGACCAAGCGCTCCAGCGTGGCGTAGCGCGCCTCGGCCGAATCCAGCAATTTGGCGTCCAGATTGGGCATCTGTGCGCGGATGCGATCTACTTCGCGCTGGTGTGCAGCATCCCACTCTGCCTGAGTGATCTTTTGACCATCCACCCGGGCGACAACCGCCCCCTTGTCCTGAAAATTGCTGTAGCTGTCAATGCCAAACAACACAAAAGAAGGGATGACCAACAGAAACAACAACCCCATGAGGATTTTGGAGTGGTTGCGAATCGAATCAAACATGGTCGAAATCTCGGTTTATCAAGAAAAAAGGCGAACAATCTGTTCGCCTTTACTTTTATTTTGGTGGGCGCTGACGGTCTCGAACCGCCGACCTACTCCGTGTAAAGGAGCCGCTCTACCAACTGAGCTAAGCGCCCCACCTGAAAAAAGTTTATCAGTTCAAAGCATCCTTAAGGCCTTTGCCTGGACGGAACTTTGGCACCTTGGCCGACTTGATTTTAATCGCGGCACCAGTGCGTGGATTACGGCCGGTACGGGCTGCACGTTTACCCACGGCAAACGTACCAAAACCGACCAAAGAAACCGTGCCGCCTTTTTTCAGAGTCGTGCGCACAGCACCGATGGTGGCTTCCAGAGCGCGACCTGCAGCGGCTTTGGACAAGTCAGCATGTTTCGCGATGTGTTCGATCAGTTCAGTTTTGTTCACAAGAAACCTTTTGAGTAAGTTGAAGAGCCGTAAACCGGCGCTTGGACTGAAATTAATTCAACAGCACACGCTGCTGAATGGATTGTCTTCGGCAGTTGATGCCTGGTTCCATTAAAACCAGACCACCTCGGCCTGTCAATCAGGAATCACCATCAACAAGCCGCATTGCGGCACGGATTCTAGCCGTGAAAACAGGATGCACCGAGGTACATGCAGAGTTTTTTCTGAGCCGCCCACATCAAATCATCGGAACTGACGGCTAACTGTCAGCCCAGCGCGTCCGCAATCGCTTTGCCCACATCCGATGTGGAGGCTTTTCCGCCCAAGTCCGGGGTGCGCGGCGCACCACTTCCGGGCGCCAGCACCTTTTCAATGGCCGCCAGCACCGCATCGTGTGCATCTTTGTGGCCCAGGAACTCCAGCATCATCGCGCCACACCAGATTTGACCAATGGGGTTGGCAATGCCTTGGCCTGCGATGTCCGGTGCCGAGCCGTGTACTGGCTCAAACAGCGAAGGGAACTTGCGATCCGGATTGAGGTTGGCACTGGGCGCAATGCCAATGGTGCCGGTGCAAGCGGGCCCCAAATCGCTCAGGATGTCGCCAAACAAATTGCTGGCCACCACCACGTCAAAAAAGTCGGGGCGCTGCACAAAGTGCGCGGTCAGGATGTCGATGTGGAACTTGTCCACGTTGATGTCCGGATAGGCCTTGGCCATCTCGGCCACCCGCTCGTCCCAATACGGCATGGTGATGGCGATGCCGTTGGATTTGGTGGCGCTGGTCAGGTGCTTCTTGGGACGCGACTGGGCCAGTTCAAACGCGAACTTGAGCACTCGGTCCACACCAATACGGGTCATGATGGACTCCTGCATCACGATCTCGCGCTCGGTGCCCGGGAACATGCGCCCGCCCACACTCGAATACTCACCTTCGGTGTTCTCACGCACGATGTACATGTCAATCTCACCCGGCAAACGCGGGCTGCCATCACGGCGGACCACCGGCGCGATGATGCCCGGCATCAGGCGCGCCGGGCGCAGGTTGATGTACTGGTCAAACTCGCGGCGAAACAACAGCAAAGAACCCCACAAGGACACATGATCGGCAATCTTGTCGGGCCAGCCCACCGCGCCAAAGTACAGCGCATCATGGCCGCCAATCTGGTCTTTCCAGTTATCCGGCAGCATCTGGCCGTGCTTTTCGCAGTAGTCCCAGCTCGAAAAATCGAAATGGTCAAAGTGCAGGTCAATGCCAAATTTGCGGGCTGCCGCGTCCATCACGCGCAAGCCTTCAGGCATGACTTCTTTGCCAATGCCATCGCCAGGGATCACAGCGATACGGTGTCGGGTCATGGGGTGTCCTTGGGTTTCAAAAATATTGACAAGCACTTGCGCACCAAGCGCAAGCGCCACAACAAAGCCTACCGGGTAGCAGTCAGGCCCTTGCCGGTCGCACCACCAGGCTCACGCCCAGCGCCGTGAGGGCCGTACCCGCCAGCGTAGCCGCCGTGATGGTCTCGCCAAACAACAGCCAGGCAATGATGGCCGTGGTGGGCGGCACCATGTACATCAGGCTGGTGACCGATGCCGCTGCGCCGCGCTGGATCAGGATGTAGAGCAGCGAACTGCCGCCCAGCGTCAGCCCCAGCACCGACCAGGCCATGGCCCCGATCAACTCGGCGTTCCAGCGCATGGCTTCGGGCTCGGACAGCGCCAAAGGCAAAGTGACCACAAAAGCGGCCATGAGTTGCACCGTGTTGGCCGAACGCACATCGCAAGGCTGCACAAAACGCTTTTGGTACAAGGTGCCAATGGTGATGCTCAGCAGCGCCCCGATGGCAAACGCCATGTTGACGGGTGTGACATGGTCCATGGGCGAACCCAAAGTGAGCTTGCGCCAGACCACCATGAGCAGGCCCGCAAAGCCTAGCAGCAAACCCAACCACTGGCGGCGCGACACCCCGGGCTGGTCGGAGCCACGCAAGCTGTAAGACAACCAAATCGCGGTCAACACCGGCTGAAAACCGACGATGAGCGACGACAGCCCCGAACCCATGCCCGCTTTGACCGCGGCCCACACGCCGCCCAGATAACCCGCATGCATCAGGATGCCCGTGACCGACAGGTGCAGCCACTTCGCCCGGCTCTGTGGCCAGTTGACGCGAACCAGCCAAATCCAGGGCATAAAACACAAAATGGAGAGCAAGTAGCGCACCAGCAAAAAGCTGAAAGGGGGCGCATGAGGCATGCCGTAACGGGCGACGATGAAACCTGTGCTCCAGATCAGCACGAACACCACCGGCATGGCCTTGATCCAGGCCGTTGTCTCTTTAGAATCGTTCATTTAACCCGTGCCCGGATTTCAGGCAGGGCCTTTTGCATGTAATAAACCATCGACCAGATGGTCAAAATGGCAGCGATCAGGATCAGCACCGCGCCCCACTCGCGGGTGTCGATCACACCAACCAGCATGCCGTCGTAAAGCAGGAAGGGAATCGCCACCATCTGCACCGTGGTCTTGAGCTTGCCCACCATGTGCACCGCCACGCTCTTGCCCGCACCGATTTGCGCCATCCACTCGCGCAGCGAAGAAATCGCGATCTCGCGGCCAATGATGACCAGCGCAATCAGCACATGCACCCGGTTCATGTGCACCAGGATCAACAAGGCCGCACAGACCAGAAACTTGTCGGCCACCGGGTCCAGAAAAGCCCCAAACGCCGAGGTCTGGTTGAGCTTGCGGGCCAGGTAACCGTCCAGCCAATCGGTGATGGCGAACACCACAAACATCGAGGTGGCGATCAGATTCTGGGTGCCGACGGTCAGGCCAGGCCAGTAATACACGCCGACGATCAACGGAATCGCGACAATGCGCGTCCAGGTCATGAGGGTGGGGATCGTGAAAAACATGGTCTTCATTGTGGCACGCCAAACAGGGTTTTCCGGGACAGCGGGTCCAGGAACTCAGTGCAGCGCGTTGTAAATGGTCTCGGCCAGCTCGTGCGAGATGCCTTCCACCCCGGCCAGATCTTCCACGCTGGCGGCTTCAACCCCGCGCACACCGCCAAAGCGCTGCAGCAGCCGCGCCCGCTTGCGCGGCCCGATGCCCGGAATCTCCTCGATCTTGCTACCGCCCATGCGGATTTTGGCCCGCTGCGCCCGCATGCCGGTGATGGCAAAGCGGTGCGCCTCGTCGCGGATTTGGGCGACCAGCATCAAGGCAGCCGAGTCCTTGCCCAGGTAAACCTTTTCGCGACCATCGGCAAAGACCAGCTCTTCCAGCCCCACCTTGCGGCCCTCGCCTTTTTCGACGCCCACGATGCGCGACAAATCCAGCCCCAACTGGGTGAACACTTCACGCGCCATGCTCACCTGCCCTTTGCCGCCGTCAATCAGCACGATGTCGGGCAAGCGGGCAGCGCCCTCACCGGTCCGCAAGGCCTCGGCCAGCTTGCTGTAACGGCGCATCAGCACCTGGTGCATGGCTGCGTAATCGTCGCCACCGGTGATGCCTTCGATGTTGTAGCGGCGGTATTCGCTGCTTTGCATCTTGTGCTGGCGGAACACCACGCAAGACGCCTGCGTGGCCTCGCCCGCCGTGTGCGAAATGTCGAAACACTCGATGTGCAACTGGTCCAGGTCGTCGGGCGCCAGGTCCAGCGCATCGGCCAGCGCGCGGGTGCGGGCCTGCTGCGAGCCTTCTTCGGCCAGCAGGCGGGCCAGTTGCAGCTCGGCGTTCTTTTCGGCCATCTCCAGCCAGACGCGGCGGTGTTCGCGCGGCTGGTGCACCGCGCTGATCTTCACGCCCGTCTGCTCGGTCAGCGCGGCAATCAGCGCCTTGTCCACCGGCGCGCTCAGGATCAGCACCGGCGGCACCGGCACACCGATGTAGTGCTGTGCCAAAAACGCTTCGAGCACCTGCACCTCCACCGGGCGGGCAACTTCATCGTCTTCGAGGCCTTGCAGGGCCTGTGCATCGTCCACATGGGTCGGAAAGTAAGGCCGATCGCCCAAGTGCCGACCGCCGCGCACCATGGCCAGGTTCACACAGGCGCGGCCACCCTGCACCCGCACGGCCAGGATGTCGGCGTCGGTGTCGGTCACCGTGTCCACCGCCTGCTGGTGCAGCACCTTGGACAGCGCCGCCAGCTGGTTGCGCACCTCGGCGGCTTGCTCGAATTCGAGCTTTTCAGCGTGGTCCATCATGCGCGCTTCCATCTCGCGCATCAGCTCTTTGGTCTCGCCGCGCAAGAACTGCTCGGCATGCTGGACATCGGCTTTGTAGGCCTCGGGGCTGATCAGGTTCACGCACGGGCCGGAGCAACGCTTGATCTGGAAGAGCAGGCAAGGCCGCGTGCGGTTGGCAAACACCGTGTCCTCGCAGGTGCGCAGGCGGAACACCTTCTGGATCAGCTGGATCGACTCCTTGACCGCCCAGGCACTGGGGAACGGGCCAAAGTAGCGGTGCTTCTTTTCCACCGCACCCCGGTAATAGGCCACCCGGGGGTAATGCGGCGGCTCAGGTGCCGTCACCAACGCGGGCAGCGGCGTGCGGCCATTGCCCGAGAGCTTGAGGTAGGGGTAGCTCTTGTCGTCCCGAAACAGGATGTTGAAACGCGGATGCTGCGTCTTGATCAGGTTGTTTTCGAGCAGCAGCGCCTCGGCCTCGGAGCGCACCACGGTGGTCTCCATGCGGGCGATCTTGCTGACCATGTGGCCAATGCGCGTGCCGCCATGGTCCTTCTGAAAATAGCTCGACACCCGGCGCTTGAGGTTGAGCGCCTTGCCCACGTACAGCAGCTGATCCTGCGCGTCAAAGTAGCGGTACACCCCCGGCAAGGCGGGCAGCGCGGCAACTTGGGCGAGCAGGGCTTCGTCGTGGGGGGATGACATGGGCGCTATTGTCTGTGAAATGAGCAGCGACAATCTCACCATGCACACCGGCCAACTCTGGGACATCTTCTGCACCGTCATCGACAACCACGGCGACCTGGGCGTGTGCTGGCGGCTGACGCGCCAACTGCGCGACGCCGGCCAGCGCGTGCGCCTGTGGGTGGACGACGCCTCGGCCCTGCCCTGGATGGCCCCGACCGCGGCGCAAGAGCCAGGCATTGAAGTCAAAGCCTGGGCACAGGCCAGCGATGCCGCCACCCTGGTCGCCCTGCCCCCGGCCGATGTGTGGATCGAAGCCTTTGGCTGCACCCTGCCCGAAGCCTTTGTGGCGCATGCGGTCCAGACGAGGGCCAAGCAACCCGTCTGGATCAACCTCGAATACCTGAGCGCCGAAGACTGGGTGCCCCGCATGCACGGCCTGCCCTCGCCCGTGATGAGCGGCCCCGCCAAAGGCTGGACCAAAAAGTTCTTTTACCCCGGCTTCACGCCAGACACCGGAGGCCTGCTGCGCGAAGCCGACCTGCTGCAACGGCAACAGACTTTTGACCGTGCGGCTTGGCGCCAGCGCCACGCCCCGCAGTTGCCACCGGGCGGGCGACTCATCAGCCTGTTCTGCTACGAACCCGCCGCCCTGCCCCAGCTGCTACAACAACTGGTGGGCACCCCAGACCACTTGCTGGTCGCCCCCGGTCGTCCGTTGGCCGCCGTGCAACAGGCATTGGCGGGCATGGACCAGCAACCCAACTGGAGCGCCCTGCCCTACACCGACCAGGACGGCTTTGACGAAATGCTCTGGGCCTGCGACCTCAACTTTGTGCGCGGCGAAGACTCGCTGGTGCGCGCCCTGTGGGCAGGCCAGCCTTTTGTCTGGCACATCTACCCGCAAGACGACAACGCGCACCACGACAAGCTGGAAGCGTTTTTGGAATGGATGCA
>JACCDQ010558349.1_pt1 | contig 16860 bp, 10 predicted proteins | sample 7446031 | NCBI WGS metagenome assembly JACCDQ01 (sample SAMN15323442, study PRJNA562643) | freshwater metagenome | isolation source: river surface water | place: USA:Blue River Watershed | collected 2017-08-17
AGCGGACTCTAACTTAGTGACATCTTCTGCGTGTTTAGTCCGCCACATACCTTGTCTGCGTTCTAAACTAACAATCTGCTCCTCAATACGTTTGTTAGCATCTTGAATAGCTTTAATATTGTATTCTTCGGCTTGGATAGCATCTTTACTGGCTTTTTGTTGTTCCTTTAATGCTTCCGCCTTTTCTGACAACAAAGTAATACCAAGCAACTGCTCAATAATAGCACGCTGATCGCCTGACTTGAGACTCAAGAACGGTTCAGTGTAGGTATTCAGTGCTACAATATGTTTAAACATATCGTGGCTCATACCTAACAAGCGTTCAATTTCCGCTTGCGTTTCACGACTATCACCTTGACTATTATCATCTCCGGACTCTTGTTCGATATCGCCAATGTAAAACTTTAAGACATTTGATTTGCGACCACGTTCGATTTTATAATCAACACCGTTAACTTCAAACTCAATAGTAACTAACATATTCTTAGCGTTAGTTTTGTTAATCAAGTTATCTTTACGGATATTAGTTAGAGCGTTGCCATATAAGGCATAACTTAGCGCATTGATGATAGTAGTTTTGCCTGTACCATTACGTGCGCCAGAATCATCGCCACCCAAGTCAACGTTCTCACCTAAGACTAGTGTTAAGTCTTTACGGTTAAAGTTCACTGCCTGTGTAGCATTACCTACACTCATAAAGTTTTTAACTGTTAAATGCTTAATGCAGAAACTCATAGATGTCTGTATATGTCCAATAGTAGTTTAGGATCGTAGTGATCGCTGTTGATGTTAGTGAGGTTATTTGTAACAATAGTATCAATACTTTCAAACTGCACATTACCTAAGGCAATATCTTGACCTAGGTCCATGTTCTTAACCGGAATAAGTGTAAGCTCACGTAAGTCGTATTGTCCTACAAAAGTTTCTTTAATGAAAGTAGCTTCTTCGTAGGTAATGTCAATGTCGATGTTAACACGGGTGTGCATGTCTTTTAACAACAGTGCTTCTGGTGTGCGCAAGACATCACTTAGGTTATAGACACGATAGCGTGGCTGGTCAGTCCAAGCATGAAACGCAGGCTCTTGCCCCCACTCTAAGACCATCATACCGCGTTCATCATCACCTGCATCAGCATAGTTGTGTGGGAAACAGTTACCAATATAGGTAATATTCTTAGCTGTTTGACGTTTATGGAAATGTCCGCTGAATACATGATCAATATGACCAAAGTTCTCACTACGCAATTCACCATGCTCTGGCATCTGCACCATAGCATTCATGTAGAAGTGTGGTAGTTCAAAGTGGCCAAACATGTATTTGGCATTTAGTTTACCAATGCGTTTATGATCATCACCAACGAGCCAAGGAGCGATAACGACATCACCGTCTGAAAACCAATCGTTAACAATTCTGACGTTGGGAAGGTGCCGCGCCCACTCCACACTTTGAATGTCTCGTTTGTCGCGATAGTAAAGATCGTGATTGCCAGGGATAAAGTATACAATATCAAAGGCGTCATTTAATAACTCCAAAGCTCTTAAACTATAGTTGAGTGTGACGATGTTAATTGCCGCACGGTTGTTATGCCAATCACCTAAGAAGAAACAGGTTTCGCACCCTTCCTCTTTTGCTTTGGTAATAAACCACTTGATGTAGTTTAAACAGTCGTCGTTGTGTGTTTGACTGTTAGACTTCAGACCAAAGTGTATGTCTGTGCAAACAGCTGCTTTTTTAAATAAATTTGCCATAAGTTTATTTTATATGATTTTAAAAAATATTACTAATATTTTGAAGAAATTTATTTTTCTTCTAAAATCATTATAATAGAATCTAATATACCACTATGTGGTGATTGTTTAAACTTGTCAATGATTTTTCTCTTTTCTTTCTGAGGTAATGACGAGATATTATAATGATAAGGGTGTTCTAACAAATTGAAACTACTTCCGCTAAATGATTGTGTGTTAATCCATTCAATTAATTCTGGTAACCAATAAACATTTTGTGTATTGATAGTTGGATACACGTCAGTGAGGAACTTATCCGACTTGTGAGAATTAAAAAGTCTAATATTATTACAAACTTGTCCCCAATTAGCTCCTTGACGCTGTTCTTCAAACCGTTGACCTATGTCGTCGATACTAAAACTAAGTTTGATTTCTTTAAAATACGACCAATAGTTAAAAAATTTCTCAGAATATATAGTTCCGTTAGTATTATAATCAATCTTAATATTTTTAGCAAGATCTAAATCTATTAATTTTTGTAGGAAATTGAAATGTATTTTAGACATTAACGGTTCACCGCCGTATAAGTCTAGATATTGTATTTGCGACATCAATGGCAGTAATTGATCCCAGAATACTTTTTCTGAAGCCCATTTAGTGTCAGAGGCAAGCTGATTAAACTCGTTTATTGTTATAGTTCCTGATGCAAGATCGTTGTCTGCAATTTTACTGCTAGCATAGCGGTTACATATCTTGCAACTTAGATTGCACTTATTCCCCAACTTTAAATCAAGGCTTTGTAAATTGTTATATTCTGTTTTTTGATAATTTAATTTATAATATATGTCTCTAAATTTATACTTGGCTGCCTGACGCATACTAGTTATACCAGCAGATTCATTACGCCAACAAGAACTGCACTCTGAAGGATATTGGCCTGATAATAATTTGTGTCTTAATTCTGTAAACGAATCACTGTAGTATGCATCTTTGAGTGTATTCTTGCTAATATTAATTTTAGTTGACGATTGATATTGGCAACAAGGGCTAATATCTCCTAAATTGTCTATTTGTAAATTTACCCAAGGATAAATGCAATGACTTGGGCCAATATCAAACTCTAATTTTGTTTCTCTGTCTATCTGTTGATATTCTACAAAAAAATCTGGGATATCAACAGTTTCTAATATCTTGCGAACTAACGACAGGATTTTAACTGAAGAGCCGTGCGTTACTACGATACGCTCGTTATCTTCATATACATCTTTTTTTAAAGCTAACAGAGATGAATATATTAATTCTAAGGATTCAATCTCTGTCAGATCTACAATTCCAATAACCTTATTCATCAGCACCCCAACCACCACCGCCCCAATCGCCTTGGCGAGTATATGAAGGTGTGTAGTTGTTCATTTCTAAAATATCATCACGAATGTTTTGATTACGCTTTTCAATGTTTAGAACACGTGTAAAGCTGTTAGTAATTGCTGCTGTGTAATAGGCAAATGGATTTTGTGATTTGGCCTCATCAAACTGTAGACCAATTTGACTTAACTGTAGTAATGCTTGACTACGCATTTCGTCGTTGTAGGTATAACCACGCCAGTTGCTACGAGTAGCATAACGTTCACATAATTTAATAAACATGTGTGCTAGTTTAGGAGTCATTTGTCCGTGATCTTTACTAAACTTACCTTTTTCTAAGCCACCCTTCCAATGACTCATGCCTACTAGGTAAGGAGTATTAGTCTCGTCTACTTTGTAGTGCTTGAACGGGGGGAAATTACATTTAGTATATTTTGCAGGTGCTTTGATCTGCATGTCTGGATCATCATACTCTGTTTCAAAGTCTTCATCTTCTTCTAACTCTTCACGCAGTTTAGCATCTGCTTTCTTTTGTTTAGCTTCGTCGATCGGTATATGTTCCCATGTCATAACACGGAACACAACATCTGTTGATGGGGTATCTTTAAGTGGTGTAGTGTATTCGTCTAATTTCTTTTTAATGCCATTAAGGAGGTCTTGTTCTTGCTGTTCTTTGCCTAATCGTTCAATTCGAGCCTTGCGTGCTTCTTCGATGTGTTTTTTAGTAATTTTATCGACACCTGATACAATCATGTCGTAATCTTTGTCGCTGGGTGTTGCAAAACTACAGTATGTTGACTTACTTTTATGAATTTCTTTAAGTATGTCTTTATTGTTTAAGTAATTCACCTTTCTCATGGTTAATTAGATTCCTTTTATATACTACTATAATACAGTCAATAAATACAGTAAAGCAAGAGGTTTTTATATTATGGCACTAAATTTAGGTGGATTATTTCGTCAATCGAGTGTATCATTGCCGACTAAAGCCCTGGGTAGCGGATCAAATACTGTTTTTGATCTGTTAAATCCCAGCAACGCTAGAAATGCAATATCAGGTTTAAAACCTGGCGGCGGGTCATCTAGCGAAAAATCAGTTCCAAATATAGGATTTCAAAGTGCAGGAGCCGATGGTGGAGCATCAGCAGCTTCTGAAGATGATTGGAGAGTTAGGGTCAGCCTAGCACCAGGTGCTAAAATTTTCTATCAAGACCCATCATTGTTGCCTAATGCACTAATGCACCCACTACTTGAAACAAACGGTGTTATTTGGCCTTATACTCCTAGCATTTCAGTAACTCATAGTGCCCAATATAGCTCAACATACCTTACACATAGTAATTATCCCGCACATTTCTATAACAGTTCGGAAGTGGCAGACATTAATATATCAGGTGACTTTACGGTGCAGGGGACAGCAGACGGCCAATACCTAATGGCTGCTGTGTATTTTTTCCGTGCAGCTACTAAAATGTTTTTTGGTCAAGGCGACAACGTAGGCAACCCACCACCTGTGGTATTTTTAGACGGGTACGGTAGTCACTATTTCCCTCATGTGCCTTGTGTGATTACTAACTTTACCCACACTCTTCCTAACGAGGTTGATTATATGCAGGTGCCTATCTATAGAACAAAATTAGAAGAATCACAAATTGCGGCACCTACTGAGACTAACGATGTAAACCCATACTTTGCTGACTCGCCTCGCCCAAATTGGGGATTTACTGGATCTACGGCTGGAGATGCTAAATTAGCCGCAAATAACTCAAAAGCAAATACAACCAAAACAGAATATAAAACTATTACAACTACTACACGTGTGCCTACTATCAGCACAATATCAGTTACCTTGCGTCCAATTTACAGTCGTAAGAGCCTACACGATAGATTTGATCTTAACAAATTCTCACAAGGTGAATTATTAGCTAATAGGGATACAGGCGCAGGAGGATTTATCTAATGGCAACTACTTACAGCAGAACTAGCCCGTATGCTAACACAGACTTCTATGGATTTTTCTTAGACGTTGCAAACATACCTTCAATACCAATCGTAGCATCAGATGTAGCGTATGAAATTGATGTGATTTACAAACATCGTCCTGATCTATTGGCATTTGACTTATACGGTGATCCAGCTTTGTGGTGGGTATTTGCAGTTCGCAACCCGAACGTAATACAAGATCCTGTGTTTGACTTTGAACCAGGTATAACTATATACATACCTCAAAAACAAAATCTAACAGCCGCATTGGGATTATAATAATCAATGATCAACAGTACAAGTTTAAACGACTTAACCCCTGCAACTAAGGCCAAAGCGGAAGCATTAATTGCCCAAGCTGCAGCTAGAGGTATTACCTTAAAGGTAACTAGCACCTATCGTGATGCAGAATATCAAGATAGTTTATATGCTAAAGGCCGCACTGCACCAGGACAAAAAGTTACTAACCTGTCAGGTAACAAATCAATCCATACTTCACGACAAGCGTTTGACGTTGTGCCTATAGTCAATGGTAAAGCGGACTACGGCACTACAGGAGCATCAGCTGATCGATGGGCAACAGTTGGCCAAATTGGGCAAGCACTGGGATTAGAATGGGGTGGTGCCTGGAAAAGTTTTAAAGACCTACCACACTTTCAAATGCCTGGCGCCAAACCAGGGGTTGCAGCACCTCCTGCTATTGCGGCTCAACCACCAGGCGGAAATGTTGCACAAAAACCAACAGATGATGCAACATCATCATCTACAGCACAAGATAAAATAAAAGATAGCCGACAAGCAGTAATTATTGATTTGCCTCCTATACCTAATAGGCTTCACGACTACCCAAGTTATATCTATAGTCTTAGCTGGCACCTAATGACTGAAGAACAGTATAATAATGTGGTAGTTACACAAAAATACAATCCAACTGATGTTCTAGTAGCCAGTGCAGGTCGACATAGTGCAACATTCCCCCGTAATAAATTTTTCAGTGAAGATTTTTACTTTGATAATTTTGATCTAACTACAATTATTTGTCCCAACGACTATTCACGAAACACTAATGCAATCAATTGTAATTTCACGCTTATCGAACCTTACGGATTCACTCTGGTAGAAAGACTGCTTAAGGCCGCAGATGCATTAAAAATTAAAAACTATCTTTACATACCTTATCTGATCCAGATAGATTTTTTTGCTATAGATGAAGCAGGGCAAATATTAGGCTCCATAGATGAATTGCGCAAACGTATTCCTGTTCGATTAGATAAAATGGATGTTAAACTAACTAATAAAGGCGCAGAATATAGTATTTCTGCTACACCATTTAATCATACAGCATTTGATGCTACTACTATAACAACTCCTGCGAATTTTGAAGTTGTTTCTAAATCTGTGGCTGATTTTTTCCAAAGCACAGAAGGAACTGATGCAGACACCTTCCAACAGGCCTTGCGAGCACAAACCAATGCTCAGCGTGAAACACCTGCAGATGCTAAAAAAGCTGCTCAACCTTCGATTAACACTATTAAGGCTGACTCGTATGGCACCGCTATCAATAGTTGGTATCGAGCATTGCAATCATCTAATAAAATATCTATAGCTGATGTTTATAGATTTGAATTTTTACCAGACCCAGACACGGGGCTAGACGTTATTGGTTCAGCGACATTCGTTGAAGAGCGCCGTAGCACCCCCAAAGAAACGCCAATGAAGAAAAATTCAATGGTCCTAGATTCTGTAAGTATGCGTTTGTCCGACCTTGGATCGAGTCAAAATGTCTACGATACAACTAAAGCTATTTTTAGTATTAACTACGGGACAACCATTGAAAAATTGTTAGAATATGTTATAAGAAACAGTTCTTACATACAAAATCAACTAGTAGTTCCAGATGGATTAACAGCTGAACAATATAAGGCCAAAAAGGAAGAAGTTAAAGATATTCCATTGAAGTGGTTTAGAATCACTTCAACTGTTAGAATTTTAGGGTTTGATGATATTAGAAAAGTTTGGGCTAGAGAAATTACATATACTGTTAAGCCCTACAAAATGTATAATATTCGCAGTGATCTAGGACCACAAGGTGTAGCTCTGTATCCTGTTAAAAACTACAACTATATGTATACAGGAAAAAATAGTGATGTTATTGATATAGACATAAGATTCAACGCATTATATTATAATCAAACCACTGCATTTAGAGATAATCTAGCAGAACTCTCGCCTACCGCAGAAAGTATAGTTACTGAATACGAAACTCAGAACGCACCAAATTATGGAGGCGGTGATCCCCCTAAAGGTATAGACTACAACGCAGTAATGCCGTTGATAATGAGGCCTGTAGTTCAAAACTCTAAGGCTGTAGCTACCGGTAACCCTACAACTTCTAAAGAAGTTGCTGCCGCAGACCTTGCAGATAGTCTAATGAGTAGCAGTCAGGCCGACATGGTTAATGTTAAATTAAAAATCATCGGCGATCCTGATTATATTAAACAAGATGAAATATTTTATAATGGACTAAGTCAACAGAATATTGCATCAAAACCCACAGGTGATCCGCGTCTATTAGAAAATAACGGCAGTTTAATTATGGACGACGGTGGTGTATATGTTCAGGTATTATTTAAAATACCTCAAGATATCGACGATACTACGGGCTTTATGAAATATGATGAAGGACAGCGAAACAGTGTATTCAGCGGACTGTATCAGGTCATACAGGTGCAGAGTTCATTTAGTGGCGGGCAATTTATACAAGAATTAGAATTATCAAGAATGACACGCCAGGTTGCATATGACTATGTTAGCGGCAATAACAATAAATCAAATGCTCGCATATCATCAGCCACAGTGGGACTACAAGGCACTCCAATGCCTACAGATCCTGTGCCAAGTATTTTAGTGTCGGGCGGTAAATCTGCGCCAAGCACTGCTGCATTAGTTGACGCTACATCAACTATTGACCAAACAGCAGGTCAAGAACAACCTGCTGCAAAAGCTAATAATGCTGAACCCCCAGTAGAAACTGCTACGCAACAGGATCTCAAAGCAGTTAAAGATGCGTCACCGCCGGCAGTGCCTATCACAGAAGCAAATCAAACTCCGCCTAATCCACCGGAGCCTAAACCAACAGAAGCTAAGAAGGCGGCCGAGAAAGCATACTTTGATTTCTTAGCAACCGCGTCTCCGGAACAGCAAGCAGCATCTAATTACAACTCCCTCGGCACTGCTATTCAACGTCAACAAGATGATATTGCTATCAGAGAGAAAAACATCGAACGAGCTCAGTTGCGATTGGCTCGATCTGATATATCAGAAGAGGCTAGAGCTGCATCATTAAAATCTATAGAAGAAAATACTCAAAGTATCGAATTTAAACGAGGCTTAATAGCAAAAGACCAAGCTGAAAGAGAAGCGTTGAAACCGGCGGCTGATGCTTGGAACACTAAGGTAAAAGAATTAAGTGATGCTCGAGATAACATAGCATAAGGACTGCACATGGCATTAGATAGTAGAATAGGTAGCAAGGTAATTAAGAACGCTCGCCGCGAAGAAGCCGCTGGCACACGTGTTGATCCTTATCCATATATAGGCATTGTTAAGAATAATTTAGATCCAACACGCAGCGGTCGCTTACAGGTTTATATTCCTGACCTAGGTGGCCCGTCAGATGATCCTAAAAATTGGCGCACAGTTAGTTATGCTAGTCCGTTTCAGGGTTATACAGAACAAGTTCAAAATTCTACAGAACGTCCCAGCACTGAAAATAGATTCAATGCTGTCCATCATACTTATGGTATGTGGGCAGTTCCACCTGATCTAGGTGTAGAGGTTATTGTTATTTTTATCGCAGGCGATCCGTTGCGTGGATATTGGATAGCTTGTGTAAACAGTCATTTAAGTCACTGGATGTTGCCCGGACTTGCGGGAACTCCTAACGTTGATCCCGACAGTTTAACCGCAGAACAAAGAAAAACATACGCTAAGGGTGATGTGGTTCCTACTGTAGAATTTAATGAATACACTAAAGATTTTACTAATAACTCGTTCTACAACAACAACAAACCAATACATACCTATCAATATAATATTTTAGTCCAGCAAGGATTAGAAAAAGATGTAATTAGGGGTTCGTTGAGTAGTAGCAGTCAACGCGAAAGTCCTAGTCATGTATTTGGTATCAGCACTCCGGGTCGCCCAGTTAATGACCCTGCAGACGATCCGCAAAAATATATTGATCAACTAAATGACGGTAAGGTAGATCCTAAGTATACTACAATTAAATCACGTAAAGGTGGACACACCTTTATTATGGACGACGGTGCTGTATTAGGTGAAGACCAGTTGATTCGATTACGAACATCAGCCGGTCATCAGATTTTAATGCACGACACTAATAACTTATTGTATATTGCGCACGCTGATGGCGACAGCTGGGTTGAATTGTCATCAGACGGCACTGTAAATGTCTATGCGGCCAACGGTATTAATTTCCGCAGTGGCGGAGATATTAACCTACATAGCGATGCTGATATTAATATCAACGCCAAACAAAATGTTAATATTAGATCAGGACAAAAAACCAAAATTGAATCGCTAAAGACAGAATTGAATTCTACCAGTTTAAAATTCCAATCAGAGGGACTGACAGAATTTAAAGCTGGTGGCGCTTTTAGAGTTCAAAGTGATGCTAAACTAAGTTTAAAAGCTGGTGGTGTATTAGCAGTCGATGGTGCTAGTATGGCACAACAAAGTGGAGCAAGCGATTCAGTCTCTGGTATTACTCCAATGGTTCTTAACTCGTTAGCCGACACTGTTAAACTTGGTACAGGACAATGGGCTATTCGACCTAACAAGCTATCAACTATAGTTACATCTGCACCGTCACACGAACCTTATTCAAGAGGCACAACAGGTGTTTACTTTAAGCCAACAAGCCCGGGTATTCAACCTGCTACAGCATATCAAGGTGCGGTTGATGCAACCAAACAACCTGCTACAGAACAAGCAGGGGTGCAGAATCCAGCTGGTGATAAAGACATACGAAATCAACCTTCAGCTAGCGAAGAACTTGGCGGATTAACCAAAGAACAAATGACGGCTTACTATGCACAAATTGGCAAGAGTGAAAGTGGTGGTAAGTATGATGTGGTTAACAGTATTGGTTATGTAGGCAAATATCAATTTGGATATCCTGCACTTATTGATACCGGCTATGTCAAAAGTTCGTGTAAGAGTAATGCACAACTTAAAAATCCTAATAACTGGATTGGAAAAAATGGTGTTAGCAGCCTAGATGATTGGCTAGCTAACAAAGCTGAACAAGAAGCCGCTATGGAAGCACTAACTAAACGCAACTATACAACCATGTGTCGTATTGGTGCCGTTGATAAATCAATGCCCCCGGAAGATGTTGCTGGCATGCTGGCTGTAAGCCACTTGTTGGGCCCAGGGGGTGCTAAAAAGTATCGCAACGGCGAGAGCCAAGCTGATGCTTACGGCACCACAGGCGGCGCATATTTTAACAAAGGCAAATATGCTGTAGCACAACTAGGTCCTAAGGTTTCAGTGATTGACGCTGGATAAATATTATTATGGCAGCTACATATAAAGGTTTTAGCACACTAGCAGGTAAGAATTTTCGCTTAACTGACTTTGATTTGATTAAACAAGACATTGTTAATCATTTTAATATTCGTAAAGGCGAGAAGTTAATGCGACCAAATTTTGGCACTATTATTTGGAACGTCCTGTACGAACCTTTTACTGAAGATTTGAAAAGCGTCATTATGGCAGACATCAAAGCCATAGCTAGCTATGATCCTCGAGTAAGTTTTGACAATGTCATCGTCACAGAATACGACCAGGGTCTATTAATTGAAATTCAATTACGCTATGTAACCACTAATCAACTTGGCACAATGCTGTTAAATTTCAACGGTGAAACACAAAGCCTTTCTGTAGAGTAATTAACTACGCTGTTTATAAATGTGATAAATACATTATAATAGGAATAATGTATGGCTATTACAACAAGACAGACTAGTTTATTGGTCGCAGAAGATTGGACTAAACTCTATCAAACGTTCCGCAACGCAGACTTTCAAAGTTACGACTATGAAACTCTACGTGCTTCGATGATCAGTTATCTTCAACTTTACTATCCAGAAGATTTTAACGACTATATTGAATCAAGCGAATTTGTTGCGCTGATCGATATGATTGCTTTCTTAGGTCAGTCACTGGCTTTCCGCGGTGATCTAAATGCACGCGAAAACTTTATTGATACAGCGCAACGACGTGATAGTATTCTTAAATTAGCCCGACTAGTATCATACAATCCTAAACGTAATATTGCCAGCAAGGGATATTTAAAATTTGACAGCGTATCTACTACTGAAACTATCTATGACAGCAACGGTTTTAATCTTGCTGGACTAGTAGTATCCTGGGCAGATGCTGCTAACAGTAACTGGCTAGAACAATTTACTTTAGTATTAAATGCCGCATTGGAAACTACACAGATCATTGGCAAGCCTGCAAATAGTCAAACTATCAATGGTATTTTAAACGAAGAATACCAAATCAATTATGCGCCTAATCAACTATCGATATATCCGTTTAGTGCCGCGGTTGCTGGTCAAAGTATGACGTTTGAAATTGCTAGTCCTACTACTGTAGGTAAAACCTACGTGTATGAAGCAGCACCAAAACTTAGTGCTCCGTTTAATTTCTTATATAAGAATGATGGGTTAGGTAATAGCAGTAACAACACTGGGTATTTTTTATATTTTACACAAGGCACATTACAAAGCGTAGACTTTACATTTGCAGAAAGTATTCCTAATCGCGTGTTTAGTGTAAACACTAACAACATTAATAATTCAGACCTTTGGTTATATAGCCTAAACACCGCAGGTGAATTAGATACATTATGGACACAAGTGCCTGCTGTGGCAAATACCAATGTTATCTATAACAATACAACTAATCGCAACATATACCAAATTAACACTCGCGCAAGTGATCAAATTGATCTAGTATTTGGTGATGGTGCATTCTCTAATATACCGCAAGGTAGTTACCGACTATACTACAGAACATCAAATGGGTTACAGTATAAGATAACGCCTGACGAAATGCAAGGTATAGTGATATCTTTAAATTATGTTAGTTCAGCAGGTCGATTAGAAACTCTAAATATCACAGCTAGTTTACAGTATACTATTGCTAATGCAACTAGCCGAGAAAGTCTTGATGACATTAAACAAAAAGCACCACAACAATTCTACACACAGAATCGTATGGTCACAGGTGAAGATTATAATATCTTACCTTATACCCTGTTTAGTAATATTTTAAAAGTTAAAGCAGTTAATCGCACTAGTTCAGGTATTAGCCGATACCTGGATGTTATCGACGTAACTGGTAAGTATTCATCTACAAACATTTTCTGTCAGGACGGTATATTATATCGAGACAGTTTCACTGACACATTTAGTTTTGATTATAACACAACCAATGACATTTATCGTGTGATATATGATCGTGTGCAATCGATTGCACAATCAACAGAAACTACTCAACTATTCTATGCAGACTATCCTGTAATTGATCTAGTAGATATTTACTGGCATACGTCAACAACTATCGCTAATGGATGCACAGGATATTTTGTAGATAGTCAAGGTAAAATTCTACAAATTGGTTCTGCAGTAACCAGCACTAACAAATATATTCAACAAGGCGCTATTGTTCGTTTATCTGCAGGTCCAGGTAATTACTTTGATAGTCAAAACTATGTTAAAGTAGGCACACCTAGTCAGCCAGGTGACAAATATTATGTGTATGCCGCAATTGAGCTAGTAGTTGGTGATGGCACTAATAATGGCCAAGGCAATTTAGCCAGCGGCGCAGGTCCAGTGACATTGAATCAAATTATTCCGTTGGCTTTAAATGGTGCGCAACAAACTGTTTTAGGTGATCGAGTATTTGCTGTATTAAATGTTGAGTTCCCTGCAGCACTAGTTCAAACTATGGTAGGATATGTTCAAGCCTATGCTAATTTTGGTCTAAGATATGACACCGCATCAGGTAGTTGGAAAATTATTTCCCCGCAAGATCTTAAACTTAACAGTGAATTTGATCTAACCTATGCCGGTAACACTAGTGGACAAGCCTTAGATGCTAGCTGGATAATTGCTTTTCAAACCGTCGGTAAAACATATACAGTTAGTTATCGTGGGCTTAACTATGTGTTTGAAAGTGTGCTTGAAACTAATTTTTATTATGACGGCGCAACAAAAATCTTTGATGCAACTACAGGTTTGACGATTAACGATCAAATTAAAGTATTAAAGATTAACAATCAACCAGACAACAGTTATCCATTAGCACTTGACTATACTTGGTATGTGTATAAGAGTATTACTGAAGTAGATGGATATATTGACACAAATAAAATATTAATTACATTCTCTGACAGTGACAACGACGGAATTCCTGACAATCCTGAATTATTCAACTTGATTGTGAATCCTGATGTAAACACCGCAGACAAATATGTCTATTTCCAATCAACAGTAGGGTATGATAACTTTGTCGTGCAAACCCCAGTTGACAAGAACTCTGTAAATTCTAGTTATTCTACTCTGCGCGAAGCAGAGCAGGCTAAAACACTATATCAAGACGGACAGCTTTTCTATATAGCACCATTGAACATATTCTATGAATTATCAGTAAATGGTGCGGTTTATACGCTAACTGAAGTAACAGGATACACAGCTAAACTAGGACGTCAAGATCTATACTTCCAGTATCGTCATAACAGTCCTAACAATCGTCGTATTGATCCAAGCCCTAATAATATCATTGACTTATACGTGTTAACTCAACAATATACCACTGATTATCTAGCTTGGGTTCAAGACAGCACTGGTTTGGTTGTTGAACCAACAGCGCCAACTAGCGAAGAATTACAAACAGACTATAGCATACTTAATAATTATAAAGCTATCAGCGACACTATCATTTATAACCCTGCATCATTTAAACCATTATTTGGTGCTAAAGCAGATCCTACACTGCAAGCAACGTTTAAGGTAGTTAAAAATCCTAATGTTGTTGTTAGTGATAATGAAATCAAAACATCAGTTATTGCAGCAATTAATCAATATTTTGATATTGCTAACTGGGACTTTGGTGAAACATTTTACTTCAGTGAGTTGGCAGCATACTTACATGTTCAATTAAGCCCTAACATTTCAAGTATTGTGATTGTGCCTGCAAATGAAAGTGAAGTTTTTGGTAGTTTAATGCAGGTCAACTGTAATATTAACGAAGTAATAACCAGCGCGGCCACAGTGGACAACGTGCAGATTATCAGTGCTATCACTGCTGCACAATTAAATCAAACCGGCACTTTAGTAGTATCATAATAGAAAAACGGAACTAGGATGGCAACAAGAAAAAATTATACTTTTTTACCTACAGTATTCCAGACTGACACAAATAAAAAGTTTCTGGCTGCAACAGTAGATCAGCTTAATACAGAACCTAATCTTGAAACCTTGTATGGGTATATTGGTCGTAGATTTGCGCCAACATACAAACCAGGTGATAGTTATGTATTAGAAAGCTCTAATGTAAGACAAAGCTATCAACTTGAACCAAGTGTGGTCATTCGCAATGACCAAAACGAAGTTACATTTGTTGCAGATTATCAGGATCTATTAGAAAAGATTAACTACTATGGCGGCATTACTACTGATCATAGTAGATTATTTGATCAAGAATATTATACTTTTGATCCTAAGATCAGCTACGATAAACTTGTAAACTTTGCACAATACTATTGGTTGCCCGACGGCCCTGATCCAGTAGAAGTTACAACTAGTGGATTAGATCTACGTATAACTTATGAAGTAACACGTGACACTAGCAATGGTCGATATGTGTTTAAAAACAACTGAGTGGTTGATAACAGTATTACATTGGCTCGTGGCGGTATATATGAATTTGTTGTTAATCAGCCGGGTAATCCTTTCTGGATTCAAACTGAAATAGGTATCGATGGTACTCTCGATGCTACTCCTACTATTAGCAGTAGAGATATCGACGGAGTAGCAAACAACGGAACCGACCAAGGCACCATTACATTCCGTGTGCCACAAGCAACTTCACAAGACCGTTGGATTAATATGCCAACCGTGTTTAATTCAGACTATGCTACTCCGATTCCTTACAGCGAATTGGCAAATAAAACATTAAGTCAGTTCCTTGAGAAATACCCTAGTTATGCTGGTATTACAGGACAATTAAACGGCAAATATACAATATTCTTAGTGACTAGTGCTTGGGATAATCTTGGTGAATCTGCTTGGACTAATCCAGTTGTTAATTATGGAACACAAACAGCCAACGTGGCAAATATTGCAGCATATGGCGGCGTCGGCACTAACACAATAAAATTTGATTCTGTTCAAAACGTCTATGCCAACTTAGTGATCTCAGGGACTGGTATTACCAGCGGAACTACTGTAGCTAATGTAGATGTTGGTAACCTAACAGTTACCCTTAGCTCAAATCTTACTGCTAATGCTGCAGGTTCATATTCATTTACTAGCACAGACTACGAACCAGGTTATGTGATTCCAGAAGCACAGCGATTTGGAGTATGGCGTGTGGTCTTTGTAGATGCAGGCATTACTAACGCAAACGGAACAAATGACCCATTGTTGAAAGTTGTTTACCAACAGGCTGTTAATGTAAATGAAAAAGTTTATATTAAATATGGCCTGCAAAATGCTAACAAGGAATACTATAAAGATTATGATGGGTTCTTCAAACAAACACCATTAATCACTGCACCACTTGATCAACTATGGATTCAAGATGGGGTAAAAGGCACTATCTATGCTCCTATTAAAGTTGTAGAATACATTGGTTGGAGTATAAATGTAAACACAGATATCATTGGTCAAAAAAATTACACCAGTCCTAACGGAGTTGAATTTACATCAGGACTTAAGGTTCAGTTTGGCGACGACGTTACTCCTGCATCTTATCAAGATCGTCAATACTATGTTGAAGGAGTTGGCGATAGTATACAACTAGTTCCTGTAGATGAATTAGTAACACCAGAAGCCTACAACGATGAGATAACTATAAATTATCCGGGAGAATACTTCCCAGATTACATCACAGTTGTTCGCTCTAGTCCTGATCGCAACGCCTGGGCAAGAAACAATCGCTGGTTCCACGTTGATGTAATTACTGCCGCTGCGGCTTATAACGGTGTGCAACCCACATTCACTAATGGTATTCGAGGACAGCGTCCTATTGTGCAATTTGAGGGCGGACTCCAATTAGTCAATGACGGTCGCGTAGGTAAAGCACCAATTGATATTTTAGACACAAGTATACAAAACGCATTTACAGAATTACAAGGTCAAACATATAAAACAGTATTTGGTATAGACATCATCAATAGTGATGGCGAGCCAATTTACCCTAACGGCCTACGAGTAATATTTGGGGCTGATTTAGACCCGTTAGTAAAAAATAAAATTTACGATCTAATGTTAGTTCAATATGCTGTTGATGACATGGGACGACCAACTGGCACATATTATATTGAATTAAGTTTAGCTGAAGACGGCGAAGTTTCTGCTTACGAAACCACAGTGGTTAAATTGGGCAAATATAAAGGCAGTCAATGGTGGTATGACGGTATCAATTGGAACAACAGTCAACAAAAAGAATATCTACAACAAGCACC
>JACCDQ011913147.1_pt1 | contig 16853 bp, 11 predicted proteins | sample 7446031 | NCBI WGS metagenome assembly JACCDQ01 (sample SAMN15323442, study PRJNA562643) | freshwater metagenome | isolation source: river surface water | place: USA:Blue River Watershed | collected 2017-08-17
CAACACGTGGAATGAATTGAACGACAGATTCACCTGCGCCACTCCCGTAATCAGGTGTAGAACAGCCGCCGCCAAAGGTCACGGGCTCTTCTGCCCAGACCTTGTCGAGTTTGTCGTAGTCCTCCTGCTCGGTACTGAAGTCCATCGGTAAAAACTCGATGTCGATGCCCTTCTCGCCCGCAATTTCGAGCAGCGCCGAACACAGGAGGTAATAATGACTACCGCGCTTGGCAAGGTTCTCTCCGATGTTGCGAACCAGATGGGTGACTTCCATCAACAGCTGCTTCGCTTTGCCGGCGTCGAGCTGCGAGAGATATTCCAGGAAAACCGGCAGATAGTCCGGCAGTTCTCCCGGCGGCAGGTCGTAGCCTGATTCGCCATACATCGTGAGTAGATCGACCATCGCCTGTCCGCGGTCTCGCGACTCACCGTGCACGTGTTCAAAGAGATAGAGCGACGTGCCGCGACCACGGTCGAACAGCGCCACATAGTTTTCCTCAAGCAGATACAGATCGCCTAGCCCAAGATGCTGATACAACGGCGCCAGTCGCGCCGGCTGCAAGGCCGTCTCGGCATCGGTTGCCTGCTTGAGTTCGGCAAGGTTATCCAGCAGGTCCTGGTCTGGATAATGCAGAAGTAGCGATATGGCTTTTAGGGTTCTCGGTTGCATCATTTCACCTCATGGATGGGAATGACACGTTCGCTGTTCTTGCGACCGAACAGGCTCGTATCCGAATCACCGTCCGAACATCCGTTGCCGAACGAGAATCCGCAGGAGCCCTTCATGTCGAAGGCATTCTCGGCATACTCGCGGTGCGTCGTCGGAATCACGAAACGGTCTTCGTAGTTAGCGATGGCCAGATAGCGATACATATCTTCAACTTCGGCCACATTTAGTTCCGCCTGATCCAGCACGGCCTGGTTGTCGAACTTGGCAACGTGACGGTCACGCATGAAGCGGCGCATGGCGAGCATGCGGTTCAACGCATCGTGCACGGGCTTTTCTTCGCCTGCTGTCAGCAAATTGGCCAGATACTTGACCGGGATGCGCAACGATTCGACGTCGGGAAGAACACCCTTCATCTGGATCTGACCCTTTTCCATGGCCGTATTGATCGGCGACAGGGGTGGCACATACCAGACCATCGGCAGTGTGCGGTATTCCGGATGCAGCGGGAAGGCAATCTTCCAGTCGATAGCCATCTTGTACACGGGCGACTGTGCAGCGGCATCAATCCAGGCTTGAGGAACGCCATCGCGTAGTGCAGCGGCACGTACTTCCGGATCATTAGGATCCAGGAACATGCTCAACTGCTCGTGATAGAGATCCTGGTCGTCTTGCACCGATGCTGCTTGCTCGATACGATCAGCATCATAGAGGAGAACGCCGAGGTAACGGATACGGCCAACACAGGTTTCTGAACAGACGGTCGGCTGCCCCGACTCCAGTCGTGGGTAGCAGAGAATGCATTTTTCAGACTTGCCACTCTTCCAGTTGTAATAGATCTTCTTGTACGGGCAGGCTGACACACACATCCGCCAACCGCGGCATTTGTCCTGATCAATCAGCACCACGCCGTCTTCTTCGCGCTTGTAGATTGAACCCGCCGGACAGGCGGCCACACAGGCCGGATTCAGACAGTGCTCGCACAGGCGCGGCAGGTACATCATGAAGGTGTTCTCGAATTGTCCATACATCTCCTTCTGGACATCTTCGAAGTTGTAGTCCTTCGAGCGCTTGCTGAACTCGGTGCCGAGAATTTCTTCCCAGTTCGGACCACCCTCAATTTTTTCCATACGTTCGCCGGTAATCAGCGAACGTGGCCGTGCGACCGGGGCTGCCTTCGATAACGGAGCATTTTGCAGATGCTCATAGTCAAAGGTGAATGGCTCATAGTAGTCGTCGATCTGGGGCAGGTCCGGGTTAGCAAAGATCTTGGAAAGGATCTTGAGTTTCGAGCCCATCTTGAGTTGCAGCTTGCCGTTTGACTTGCGTTCCCAACCCCCGTTCCACTGTTTCTGGTCTTCCCAGTTATGTGGAAAACCGACACCGGGCTTGGTTTCAACGTTATTGAACCATGCGTACTCGACGCCTTCACGCGTTGTCCATACGTTCTTACAGGTCACGGAACAGGTATGGCAGCCAATACACTTGTCGAGATTAAGCACCATGCCGATTTGTGCGCGAACTTTCATGATCAGGCCTCCATCGCCGGTTGAGCAGGACCGTCCATCCAGTCCACCTTGTTCATCTTTCGGACCACCACGAACTCATCGCGGTTGGAACCGACCGTGCCATAGTAGTTAAAGCCGTAACTCAGTTGTGCGTAGCCGCCAATCATGTGCGTTGGCTTCAGAACTGCACGTGTCACCGAGTTATGGATGCCACCACGTGTCTGGGTGACTTCCGAGCCGGGAACGTTAACGATCTTCTCCTGCGCGTGGTACATCATGACCATGCCTTCCGGTACACGCTGGCTTACCACGGCACGGGCACACAGTGCGCCGTTGCTGTTGAATGCCTCGATCCAGTCGTTATCGACGATGCCGACTTTCTGCGCGTCCACTTCCGATAGCCATACAATTGGGCCACCACGCGACAGTGTGAGCATAATCAGATTGTCAGTGTAGGTACTGTGGATACCCCACTTCTGGTGCGGCGTGATGAAGTTCAGCGCAATTTCCTTGTTGCCATTGGGCTTCTTGTTCATCACCTGCTGATGGCTGCGCAGATCGACCGGAGGTTTGTATGAACAGAAGCCTTCGCCGAAAGCGCGCATCCATTCGTGATCTTGATACAGCTGCTGGCGACCGGTGAGTGTGCGCCAGGGGATCAGCTCATGGACGTTTGTATAGCCCGCGTTGTAGCTGACGTGTTCCGACTCGATACCGCTCCAGGTTGGGCTGGAAATGATCTTGCGCGGTTGCGCCTGCACGTCACGGTAGCGGATCTTTTCGTCTTCACGGGTCAATGCCAGGTGACGGTGATCGATCCCCGTAAACTCAGAGAGCGCCGCCCAGGCCTTCACGGCAACTTCGCCGTTGGTTTCCGGGGCGAGTGTCAGGACAACCTCGGTCGCATCGATATCGGTATCGATGTTCGGGCGGCCATGTGCCACACCTTCATTGCGAACCTTGTAGTTCAGTTCGCCGAGCAGCTTGACTTCATGCTCGGTATTCCAGTTGATCCCCTTGCCGCCGTTCCCGAGTTTATCCAGCAACGGGCCGAGCGACGTGAACTTTTCGTGGATCTGGCTGTAGTTGCGCTCGACGACCACGAAATTCGGCATGGTCTTTCCCGGGATGGCCTCGCACTCGCCCTTCTTCCAGTCTTTGGCATCGTAAGGCTGAGCGATTTCACCTGCGGTATCGTGCAGAATCGGTACGGCAACTACATCCTTCTCAACGCCCAGATATCCATCGGAGAGCTCGGAGAAACGCTTGGCAAATCCCTTGTAGATTTCCCAGTCACTACGGGCTTCCCAGGCTGGGTCAACGGCCTTGGACAATGGGTGGATGAAGGGGTGCATATCCGAGGTATTGAGGTCGTTTTTCTCATACCAGGTAGCGGTCGGCAACACGATGTCGGAGTACAGACAGGTGGTCGACATGCGGAAATCCAGGGTGACGAGCAAATCCAGCTTGCCTTCCGGTGCTTCGTCATGCCAGACGACATCCTGTGGCTTGACGTCGCCGGTCTGGCCAAGATCCTTGCCTTGAACGCCATTGGTGGTGCCAAGTAGATGCTTGAGGAAGTACTCGTGCCCCTTGCCTGACGAACCGAGCAGATTCGAGCGCCAGACAAACATGTTGCGCGGATAGTTATTCGGGTTATCCGGGTCATCACACGAGAATTTCAATTCGCCCGATTTGAGCTGGCTAACTACATATTCTTTGGGATCAATACCCTTGGCAGCAGCTTCGCGAGTCAGTTCGAGCGGATTGCGTTCGAGTTGCGGTGCCGACGGCAACCAGCCCATGCGTTCTGATCTGGCGTTGAAGTCTATCAGGCTGCCGCTGTATTTATTTTTATCCGCTAACGGCGAGAGCAAATCGGCCACACGCAGCGTCTCGTAACGCCACTGGTCGGTATGGGCGTAGAAGAACGAGGTGCTGTTCATATGACGTGGCGGGCGGTTCCAGTCCAGCGCAAAAGCCAGTGCAGTCCACCCGGTCTGGGGACGCAACTTTTCCTGGCCGACATAGTGCGCCCAGCCACCGCCTGATTGGCCGATACAACCACACATGATCAGCATGTTCATGATGGAACGGTAGTTCATGTCCATGTGATACCAGTGGTTCATCGCCGCGCCAATGATGACGATCGATTTACCATGCGTGTCGTGGGCATTCTGGGCGAATTCACGCGCAACCTGCGTGACCTGATCACGCGGGACACCGGTGATTTTCTCCTGCCAGGCCGGAGTGTAGGGGACATCGTCGTCATAGCTGGAGGCGACGTTCTCACCGCCCAGGCCCTGATCAACCCCGTAGTTGGCAACATACAGGTCATACACGGTGGCGACCAGCATTTCACCATTGGCCGTCTGGATCTTGCGTACCGGGACACGGCGCTTCAATACATCGCTGTGCGAGGTACTGTTGAAGTGTTCGTGTTCGATGCTGCCGAAGTACGGGAATGCGGCTTCGATGACGGCATCGTGCTTTTGAACCAGTGACAGGCGCGGCTTGATCTGGCGACCGTCGCTCGTTTCTTCTTTCAGGTTCCACTTGCCTTTATCGGCTGTGGCCGCACCGTCTTTTTCCTGGCCCCAGCGGAAACCGATCGAGCCTACCGGTACCGTCAATGCATCGGTGCTCTCATCGATCACCAGCGTCTTCCAGTCCGGGTTGTTGGCTTCGCCAAGCGCACCTACCAGGTCGGCCGCGCGCACATAACGGTCCGGCACGTAGGCGCCATCTTTCTCGACCATGCACACCAGATTCGGCATATCGGTGTATTGACGGCAGTAATTGTCGAAGTAATCGCTCTTGCCGGCAACGTGGAATTCCTTGAGGATCACGTGGCCCATGGCCATGGCCAATGCGGCGTCCGTACCCTGCTTCGGATGCAGCCACATATCGCCGAACTTGGCACCTTCGGAGTAATCCGGAAACACTGAAACGACTTTGGTGCCCTTGTAGCGGACTTCGGCCATGAAGTGGGCGTCTGGCGTCCGTGTCTGCGGCACATTGGAGCCCCACATCATGATGTAGCTGGAGTTGTACCAGTCGGCTGATTCCGGAACGTCGGTCTGCTCACCCCAAGTCTGCGGGCTGGCCGGTGGTAGATCACAGTACCAGTCATAGAAGCTCATGCAGACGCCACCAATCAGCGAGAGATATCGGCTACCCGCTGCATAGCTCACCATTGACATGGCCGGGATCGGCGAGAAGCCGATAATGCGGTCCGGACCATGCTTGGCTGCCGTGTAGATATTGGCAGCCGCAATCATGTCATTGACTTCGTCCCAGTTGGTACGTAGGAAGCCCCCCTTGCCGCGCTCACTCTGGTAGCGTTTAACGGTCTTGGGATCGGATACCACGGCTTCCCACGCCGCCACCGGCGACAGAGTCTGGCGATGCTTACGCCAGGCTTTGAGCAGTGACGAACGCACCATCGGATGCTTCACACGGTTGGCACTATAAAGATACCAAGAGTACGAGGCACCACGGGCGCAGCCACGTGGTTCGTGGTTCGGCATATCCGGACGCGTACGCGGATAGTCTGTTTGCTGAGTTTCCCAGGTCACAATACCGCCCTTGACATAAATCTTCCAGGAGCAGGAGCCCGTGCAGTTGGTGCCATGTGTCGAGCGAACGATTTTGTCGTGCTGCCAGCGTTTTCTGTAGGCATCTTCCCACGCACGATTTTCGGTCGTCGTCTGACCGTGGCCATCCGAGAAATTTTCCTTATCGGCACTGAGGAATTTCAGCCGATCGATAAAGTGACTCATATCGTTTCCTTTAGTACGTTGTTGTACAAGTTCTTAGCGGATTAGCAGGGCATTGGTGCATTACGACGGCTGTAATACAGCCAGGTAATCACGATGCATGTGAGGTAAAAACCAATGAAGCTATAGAGGGCAAATTCGGCACTACCGGTTGCTGCAATTGATGTACCGAATGACTTCGGAATGAAAAATGCGCCGTATGCGGCAATGGCCGACGTGAAGCCCAAAACAGCCGCTGCCTCCTTGTTGCCGGCAACGATCGCGGCTTCTTCAGCCTGCTGGCCTTTGCCGGCAGCATCGCGTTGGCGCTCGGTCATGAAAATCACCGGGATCATGCGGAAGGTCGATGCGTTACCCACGCCCGTTCCCATGAACAGCAGCATGAACATCGCAAAGAATCCCCAGAAGCTACCGGCGCTTGAGGCACTCGGTGCAAACTGGATCACGCCAAACACCGCAGCAACCATCAGGATGAAGGTCCAGAACGTAACAATGGCGCCACCCAGCTTGTCCGAGATCCAGCCACCGATGACACGCGCAATGGCACCCACCAGCGGGCCGAGAAACGCATACTGCACCGGATTAACTTCCGGGAACTGCGTCTTAGTCAGCAGCGGGAAGCCTGCCGAATAGCCGATGAAGGAACCGAAAGTGCCCAGATACAACCAGCACATCAGCCAGTTGTGCTTGCGCTTAAATATGACGGCCTGGTCAGTGAACGAGGCCTTGGCACTGGCAATATCGTTCATGCCGAACCACGCAGCCAGCATCGATACGGCAATGAAGGGCACCCAGATGAACCCGGCATTCTGCAACCACATCTGTTTGGTTTGTACGCCCTTGACCCAGGTCTGTGCATCGCCACCCAGTGCGCCGAACACACCGGCGGTGATGACGATCGGTACAACGAACTGCACGACGGAAACACCCAGATTTCCCAAACCCGCATTCAACCCGAGCGCGCCACCCTTTTGCGCCTTCGGGAAGAAGAAGCTGATGTTCGACATGCTGGACGCGAAATTACCGCCCCCGAAGCCGCACAGCAGCGCCAGGATTAGAAAGGTCGCATACGGTGTTGCAGGGTTCTGAACGGCAAAACCGATACCGATGGCTGGCAGCAGGAGCGATGCGGTCGAAAGTGCCGTCCAGCGACGCCCACCGAAGATCGGCACCATGAAGGAATAGAAGATTCGGAGTGTCGCACCCGACAAGCCAGGTAGTGCGGCCAACCAGAACAACTGGTCTGTATCGAACTTGAAGCCAATGTTGGGGAGGTTGACGACAACAACGCTCCAAACCATCCACACTGCGAATGACAGCAAAAGGCAGGGGATCGAGATCCAAAGGTTGCGTCTTGCGACAGACTTACCTTCAGACTCCCAGAACTTCTTATCCTCGGGCAGCCAGGTTGTTAACACTTTAGCCATGATGGACTCCGCTTGATTAAATATTCGATTTAGTTGCTGTGCACTTTTTCAGTCTTGCGATCAAGAACCGAAGAAGACCGAACTTCCGTGAAATACATCCAGATCAGCGAGACCCAAACCACGCCATAGAGCAACATGAAGGACGATGACCTGACACCGGTAAGGTCAACGAGCGCACCGAACATGATGGGCAACACAAATCCACCCAGACCACCAATCAGGCCGACGATTCCGGAAATCACGCCAATGTTTTCCGGATAGTCATCAGAGATGTACTTGAAGACAGATGCCTTACCAAAGGCCCAGGCTACCCCTATGATGAAAAGCAGGATTGTGAAGACGGTTGGGGTCAGGCCGATGTGGAAGGATTCGGGCCCGTTTACGGTTTGAACCGTAAAATCTGTCTGCGGGTAGGACATGATGAAAAGGCATATCCAGCTCACCCAAAGCACCCACCATGTGACTGAATGTGCGCCGTACTTGTCTGACAGCCAGCCGCCCACAGCCCGCAAAACGCCGCCTGGCAGCGAGAAGCACGCCGCCAACAAAGCTGCCGTCTTCAGATCAAAGCCATATTCCGACACGTAGTACTTGGTCATCCAGAGCGCCAGGCCCACATAGCCGCCAAATACGATCGAGTAGTATTGGCAATATTTCCAGACACGGGGGTCTCTGAGTGCCTGCAGCTGCTCGGCAACGGTCACATTGCTATGCACATTGTGACTCTTCTCCGTGAAGCTAAACATCCAGAACACAAGGGCCGTGACAAGCATCGCAACGGCATAGACCTTTGGAACCATGGTCCAACCAAACGCCAAGACAATCGAGGGGGCCACGAATTTAGTGACTGCGGCGCCAGAGTTGCCAGCGCCAAAGATGCCCATGGCAAGCCCCTGGTTCTTTTTGTCGAACCAGCGCGCAACATAAGCGATACCAACGGAAAACGATCCACCGGCGAGGCCCACAAAAAGGCCGAGGACCAGGAATTGCCAATATTCTGTTGCATCACTGATGAACCAGATCGGCACAACGCAAGCCAGCATCAGAATGAAAAAGACAATCCGCCCACCCAATTTGTCAGTCAGCATACCCAGTGGCAGTCGGATCAATGAGCCTGACAGCACTGGCATCGCCGTCAAGAGACCAAACTCGGTCTCATTCAGACCAAGCTTGGTCTTAATCGGGATGCCAATCACGGCAAACATCATCCATACGGCAAAACAGATTGTGAACGCGAACGTACTGGACGAAACGACTGACAACTGCTTTTTGCTAAACATACCAACCTCCAATTGCACTCTCTAATCCATTGAGAGGCATCATAGGAAGTTGAATACTTGATAGATAGCCCTAGAATCTGGCAGGTTTTCAAGCCATCTACTCCTTTTGGGGTATAGACCGCTTTTCAACCAGGGTGGAATATCTCAATAAAAACAGCCAGCTAGATTTTCTTTGCAAATCTTTACAAGCGACAATTCATTAACGAGATCAAAATAGTGGTACTCACTAATACACCCGAGAGCAACCTAGCGCATAGACATTAGAAAATTATGATTTTTTCATTGATTCCATCGATCTCAAACAAGGACTCCCTATTGACCCGCTTAGGGTTGGCGATGGGAACAATTGCGTTGCTTTCGTTCATTTCGATGGTTCTCTCAACGTCAATCGCAGACAACAGTCTTGGGAAAGCCAATGCGATCAACTCTGCTGGCTCACTTCGAATGATGGGTTATCGACTGTTGAGCTATGCCGAGTCAGGAGCCCCTCCAGAAAAAATTTCAGGAGCTACTGAAGAGTTCGAATCACGCCTTGTCGCATTAGAGAGTTTTGTCCTTACTAGAGCAGCAGACTATAGCGAACTTCCTAAACGCCTCAGCCAGGTTCATTCGACATGGGAAGACGAAATCGCCCCAACACTTGTCAATTTACACAATCAACCCACCAAGACGGAACTTAGGTTACTTGAACGTCGGATCCCTGAACTGGTTGAGCATATTAACAAGGTTGTCACCCTTATAGAAGAAGATCTCGAACACAAGATTGCACTATTGCGTTCGCTTCAAATCGCACTCTTGGTCATGACCGTTGCAGTAAGCCTGATCACGATGTGGATGATGAAGAATCAGGTCGTAAAACCACTCAAGGACCTTCTCTCTGCGGCAAGCAGGGTTCGCGATAAAGATTTCTCGGCAAAGGCGCACCATACGGATCAGGATGAGCTCGGCCAGCTGGGTGCAACGTTCAACATGATGGTTACCGAAATCGCTGCAACCTACGAAAACCAGCAGAAGTTAATCGCCGAACGAACGCAAGAACTTACGAACACCAATCGCTCACTAGAGCTGATGTATAAATCAGCACTCCAACTATCGGACAGCACCATTACATCTGGCACGATCAAACAATTGCTCGATGACATTGAAAGCGAGTTGGAGCTTGGCTCCGGAACGGTTTGCATTAGCGAACATGGGTCATTTCCTGCACACCGCCTTTCATCAAATCTTGTCAGGTCAGATATCGAGAAGTTATGTGGCGATCGAGGCTGCGAAGATTGTTTTCACAAGAGCGTAACCCAAGGCCCCCAAGGCACATGCGACGGGCAAGAAATGTTGTTTGTACCCATCAAGAACAGGGGCTCTATTGCTGGCGTGATGCCATTTAAAGTCAATTCAAATTCTTTAGTCCCAGAATGGAAAATTCGTGTTCTAGAAGCCATCGGAAGCAATCTCTCAATGGCGCTCTCCAAGATGCAGCACCAGGAGGAGTTGCATCGAATTGCTGTTCTTGAAGAACGCTCAGTGATCGCTCGCGAACTGCATGATTCAATTGCACAATCACTAAGCTATCTACGAATTCAAGTTGCACGGCTAGAAAAGAACCAACTAGCGCCAGATGACCAGGCAGAAATCGTCAACGAGCTTAAATCTGGCCTTTCCAGCGCCTACAAAGAACTCCGGGAGTTAATCAGTGCCTTTCGACTCAAGATTGACGAGCGGGGCTTTCAAACAGCCCTTGTTGAGACCGCCGATGAATTTAGACGCCGTTGCAACTTAGAAATCGAATGTCAAAACAGCTTGCCCCCAACGCTTCTATCGGCAAACGAAGAGATCCACATACTTCGCATCATCCGAGAAGCATTGGCAAACATTGAAAAACATGCGAATGCCACAGCGGTTAAAATTAATGCCAGTTTAAGCATTGCCGATCAGGTTGTAGTAACTGTAGTGGACAATGGCATAGGCATCGGCGACAAGAAGTCCCCTGACAATCACTATGGTCTGATCATCATGGAAGATCGTGCAAGATCACTCGGTGGCACTGTTGAAATCGCCGATGGTGACTCCAAGGGCACCGTCGTTACCGTTACATTTACCCCAGAAAAGTCCTTGATTGATACCTGAGGATCACCCACATGACAGATACCATACGAACCCTCATCATTGATGATCACCCGCTGTTCCGAAAAGGTGTTATTCAGCTGCTCGGCATGGAGCCGGAATTTGAAGTCGTTGCCGAAGCCTCATCAGGTGATGAGGGCGTCACCCTTGCTCTGGAGCTCAACCCCGATCTGATACTACTCGACCTCAACATGAAGGGGCTCAACGGCATTGAGACCCTACAGGTGATGCGTGAGAAAGATGTCGATGCGAGAATTATTATCCTGACTGTCTCTAATAGCGCCGATGATCTTGTAGGCGCTATCCGCGCCGGCTCAGACGGCTATATTCTGAAAGACACCGCGCCAGAAGAGATGGTTCGTCTGATAAAGGACTCTGTACTGGGCAAGAATGCCATTAGTGCTGAATTAAGCGGCATGCTTGCCACTGCCCTGCGCCAGGAGGCCGTGGTCACGAACCGGAGCCATGCAGGCCTTACCGAGCGTGAACTGAGTATTCTTAAATGTCTTGCCCACGGGATGTCCAATAAACTCATAGCGCGCGACTTGGATATCATGGACAGTACGGTCAAGGTGCACATCCGTAATTTACTCAAGAAACTCAAGTTTAGATCCCGTGTCGAAGCAGCCGTCTGGGCCGTGTCCAACAATCTTGGCTAACTGAAACGTTGTTACGATACCTCTGAATGGGTATAGCCAAGCTACGTCACAATTCGTAAGAATCTGAAGTCTCGTAATTTATTTGCAGACTTTCCATGACAGGCATCCCTAAAAGCAGCCGCCCAACCAATCTACTCACCATCAAGGAGAGCCAGGCGCGCAAGGAGCGTCCGATGACCGGGCTGGGCATCTGGCGGCTTGGGTTTCGCCCTTTCTATCTTGGTGCAGCACTTTTTTCCAGCCTTGCAATCGCGCTATGGCTGGGCACATTGGCCGGGATTTATATATTTCCGGATTCACCCCATCTTTCACCGCTTGTCTGGCACGCCCATGAGATGGTGTTTGGCTTTGCCTTTGCTGTCATCGCCGGATTCTTGTTAACGGCCGCCAATAATTGGACCGGTATGCTCCCTGCCGCGGGGCAGCCTCTGGCGGCCCTCTTCTGCTGCTGGTTGATGGCCCGAATATTGCTGGCAGCCGGCGCAGTGTCTGTGGCGGCATTCTTTGATCTATTTTTTGCAGGATTGCTTTCCCTGCTACTTTTCAGGGTGCTATGGCTTGCCAAGCTATGGAAGAATTTTCTGATACTTGCGCTTGTTGTCCTCATAGGCGCCCTCAATGCATGGTTCTATGCACGGCTCATTGACGGCTCTGCAGGTGGCGCAACGCTCTATCCCGTCGAGGTCGCGCTCTTTGCAATGATGCAGCTCCTGGTCATTATGAGCGGCCGGGTGATTCCAATGTTCACTCAAAATGGCGTCCCCGGCATTAGTGTCTGGAAGCCAATCGTGCTTGCAAAGCTTACGCCAATCGCATCAGCACTTGGAATTATCGCGTGGCTCGTGTTTCCGCCTCGCCTGGCAACCCTGTTCTGTGTACTAGCCTGCCTGATTAACCTCATTAGATGGCTAGGCTGGAAGCCCTGGCATACATGGCGTTTTCCCATGGTGTGGGTTCTGCAATTGGGATATTTCTGGATTCCGACGATTTTCCTGTTCATGAGCCTGGAGTCCCTGGGAATCGCATCACGCTCGTTGCCAGTGCATGCACTGGGTGTTGGGGCACTCGGACTGATCATTGCTGGAATGATTACAAGAACTGCACTAGGACATACCGGCCGCATGATCATCCCGTCTGGATTCGATAAGTACTTCTTTTATCTTGTAGCGCTTGCTGCCGTGACTCGCGTTATAGCCGCCACGCCATCATTGCAGGGTAGCCCAGCAGCCAATCCAATCCTGCTTCTCTCGGGAACATGCTGGGCTTCTGGGTTTATTGTCTATCTGTACCAATACACCCCGTGGCTTTTCAGACCCCGCATCGACGGCCGTCCGGGTTAGAACCCCCGGCTACCCCCAAAGAGGTAGCCTGCCTACCCCGGATAAGCCATTCACGGCCAGACAATTAATCCCATAATGAGCTTGTTCCAATCACAGAGACAGCCATGTGCTGCATGTCTCTGGTTTTAGAGGCAATGCCCACAGAATTCGAGGATAGGATGAAAACGCTCAATGACCCGCACGGCCGGAGTTTTAGCTATTTGCGCCTATCAATCACCGATGTCTGTAACTATCAGTGCAAGTACTGCCTGCCGAACGGATATCAGAAGACAGGCAATTGCCAGTTTCTGACCGCTGATGAAATTGAGAATCTTGTTGCCGGATTATCTGGACTTGGCCTGCGGAAAGTTCGCCTAACCGGCGGAGAGCCTACGGTTCGGAAAGATTTTGCCGAAATCGCCGCCCGTGTGTCATCGATACCGGGCATCCGGCGTCTAGCAACCACAACCAACGGGTACAGGCTCAAGGAAAATGCGCGCCTATGGCGCCAGGCTGGCATATCAGCAATCAATGTCAGCGTCGACAGCCTAGATCGTGGCTCATTTGCTGATATAACGGGCCAAGACCACCTAACCAAGGTCTTGGATGGCATTAAGGCCGCTCAAGATGCTGGTTTCGAGAAGATCAAGATCAACACCGTATTGCTCAAGGGCATCAACGACCATGAACTGCCAAAATTTCTTGAGTGGATTCAATCCGAGGATCTAAGCGTACGTTTCATTGAGCTCATGGAAACGGGCACGAACAAGGAATTCTTCTCAAAACATCATATCAGCGGAGATTCAATCAAAGCTAAGCTGTGTGAACTTGGGTGGATGGCATTGCCCCGTGAAGAGGGTGCCGGGCCAGCGATTGAGTTCGAAAGCGCTGTCCACAAGGGCCGCGTGGGAATTATCGCCCCGTATTCCAAGGATTTTTGTACCACTTGCAACCGATTACGCGTAACAGCCACGGGCAATCTCCGTCTATGCCTCTTCGGTAATGGCGGGTATTCACTGCGGGATCTGCTACAGAACCGTGATCAACGCCCCATGCTTCAGGAAACCATCGCGGGTCTGCTTGTTCAGAAGGCGCCAACGCACTTATTGCACTTCCATCAAACTGGCACAACACCGCATCTGGCTTCATTGGGTGGTTAACAGCATGAATCAGGGTTTCCACATGATTGATGTGGGCGGCAAATCGCCCACACATAGAACCGCGATCGCCGAAGGTCGTATTCACGTCGGTGAAAAAGCTTTTTCTATGATTTTTCATCGTGCACTACCCAAGGGTGATGCACTTGTTCTAGCCGAAATCGCCGGGATACAGGGGGCGAAATCTGCCAGTCAACTCATGCCCTTGTGTCACCCCATGGGGCTTGACCATGTTCAGGTCATGACAGATTTTGAGCCAGAACACCACGCCATACGCGTTTCATGTGTTGCATCAACGCACGCCAAGACCGGCGTGGAGATGGAGGCCTTAGCAGGCGTCAATGCAGCACTGCTAACGATTTGGGATCTCACGAAGATGATAGAACCCAATCTAAGAATAGATGGCATTTGCCTGCTGGCAAAAAATGGCGGGAAGAGCGGGTTGTGGCTGAACCCTAATGGAATCTCGGATTGGGTAAGAGAACGGGTGGCTCCAACACCAGCTAGAACGCTAGTAGGTGTTTGTGCCGCCATTATCACGCTAAGCGATCGTGCCTCAGCAGGCGTATACGAAGATAAGGTAACACCATCGGCAAAGACTCAACTAGAGTCGTTGGGTGCCGAAGTCACTGAAACTTACGTCATCCCAGACGACCCAGTCCAGCTGAAAAGTACTATTGAAAGCATCCGCAGCAGTGGAAAGGCAAGGCTAGTCATAACGTCAGGGGGCACAGGAATAGCGCCGCGTGACAACACCCCAGAAACAGTAATGGGGATTGCCGACCAAATAATCCCAGGAATTGGCGAACAATTGCGACTCTACGGCGCTCAGTTCACGCCATTCAGCTGGAGCAGCCGAAGTATTGGCGCAATCTACCAAGGGCTTCTGATCATTACGCTACCCGGCAGCCCAAAAGCTGTACGCGAAGGAATTGATTGCCTTAACAGGCAAATTCCTCATTTCTTAAATACTCTCAACAACATTAAACATGATTAGCTACAAAGAAGCTTTGGCACTGATAGAAAGCACAGTCCAGACACAGCCGGATCGTCGGGTCGATAGGAACAACTCGCTTGGCCAGATTTGCTCAGAGGACATCGTCGCCTGCCTGAACATCCCGCCATTTAATAACTCAGCAATGGATGGGTTTGCTATTCATGCGATTAAAACGATTGGCGCTACTGAACGATCACCTCTAAAATTCCAAGTTGCACATACGCTCGCCGCAGGGGATGTCCCTCGCTCCGTTGATCAAAGCTATGCTGTAGAAATCATGACCGGCGCCAAAATACCTGATGGCTTCGACGCAGTAGTTCAAATCGAAAAAGTTGAGGTCGTTCGTGATCACACAGGGCAAGCGGTCGAGGTGATCATAAGAACTGAACTACACCCAGGTGAAAACATTCGCTATGCCGGCGAAGATATTAAATGTGGCCAGCTTCTTGCAGCCAAAGGGACACGCCTACACGCCGGGCATATTGCCGCAATGGCATCAAATGGAATACATGAAGCTCGCATATACGATATGCCGGAAGTAGAAATATTCACAACCGGCAAGGAGGTAAGTGATGCTTATCACTCTCCACTTAAAGAAGGCGAGATCTACAACTCCAATACGCCATATTTACTGGCGCAGTTTAAAGCTGCTGGTATTCCTGCTCTTTACATGGGGAGCATGGGTGACGATGAAGAAGCATTTGTAAACACGCTCCAAGTCCGCACGAACGCCAAAATCGTAATTAGCTCTGGCGCTGTATCAATGGGGAAATGGGATTTTATCCCTGATCTTCTTATCAAAAATGGCGCTCGGATCCTATTTCATGGGGTTGGCATTAAACCCGGGAAACCAGTCCTCTTTGCAGTACTCAAGGATGGCCGCTACTACTTTGGCTTACCAGGCAACCCGATCTCAACAGCGGTTGGATTACGATTTTTTGTCCAGCCATTAATTCGCCTTTTGCTTGGGATGCAGGCAGAGAATTTTCACTACGCCGAACTACGCCATGACTTCAAGAAGAAAGGCGACCTTAGGAACTTTCTTAAGGCACGTTTAGACAGCGATGATCATGGGCAGACCCACTTAACGATTCTTGATGGGCAACAATCATTTAAATTGTCCCCTATGTTGGACATGAATTGTTGGGCCATCATTGGCGAAGGCCAGACAGACATGCAAACAGATGATTCTGTCTGCATAGCGCCTATCGAGCTCTTTCCAATGGCCTTTTAAGGAATTCAGACATGACAGAACAGATCACACTGACAGTACGTATGTTTGGTGCTTTCAAGAAGTATCGTCAGGGCAACCTCACCATGACAATGCCTTTTGGTTCATCGATCTCCGAAGTTAAATCAAAACTAGTTAACGAACTCCAAAAATCTCATCCTGTGGATGCGGACCTCTTGAATAAATCTGTCATTGCTGACAGCACCAAAGTATTACAGGAGTCCGAGATAGTCTCCGAAGACTCAATTCTTGCAATATTGCCCCCAGTTTGTGGAGGTTAGTCATGGGCGGAAGAAATCACCTTGGCATCGCTCTTGGGCCTATTTCTGTGGCCGAAGCGATCGACTTTGTCAGCGACCCACAACACGGTGCGGCAGACTTGTTTGTTGGCACTGTTCGCAATCACAATCTAGGAAAACGCGTAAAGGGTGTCTCTTATGACGTGTTTGAAGAGTTAACTATCAAAACGTTTTGTGACTTAGCAGATGAGGCACGCACAAAATGGGGCTCGGAATTAAACATTTTTATCGAGCATTACAAAGGGCGCTTGGGAATTGGTGGCATCAGCATCATGATCGCAGTCAGCTCACCACATCGTGATGAATCCTTTAAGGCATGCCGCTTCATTATTGAAGAAATCAAGCATCGAGCACCAATTTGGAAGCAGGAGCATTATCTTGATGGCGATAGTGAATGGGTCCAAGGCCA
>JACCDQ012022748.1_pt1 | contig 16850 bp, 9 predicted proteins | sample 7446031 | NCBI WGS metagenome assembly JACCDQ01 (sample SAMN15323442, study PRJNA562643) | freshwater metagenome | isolation source: river surface water | place: USA:Blue River Watershed | collected 2017-08-17
AACCGCCTCAACGAGCCGGCCAGATCCGTTTACATCGACTACCGCGTCGTGATGTGCGGAACAGCAGATTTCTCTGCGATCCCTGATGATGAAAAGGCCTTCGTCCTGACGCTCGACCAGTTCCTGAAGATCGCCAAGCAGGGCGGATATCGGCAGGAGTTTGGCAACCCCTGCGCAGGTAAGCCCAACCTGCATCTGCAGACTTTCACGCAGTTCTTCCGTGGCCGGGACTTTAAGCCCGCCGGCTTTTCGTTCGGCAACTTCCAGATCGTAGGCGAGGCGACCTTTCCGCATCCACAGGGGCTGTACAAAGAATACAAGTCGGTCAAGAAGGACGACCAGCGGCATGAAGCCTTGCTGCGGCGCTGGGACTTCTCCGCGCTTACCGGCATCGCCGACACCCTCGATGAGCGGGCGCGCATCGCGCTGCGCGAGCACAAGGTGCTCGGCTTCATCCATGAGCAGTGCGAGCAGCTGGATGGCGTGGTGCTGCAACCACTGTCCCATCCCACTCGGGACGACATCGATGCGGACTTCTGCGAGCTCTACCGGCTGCCCTCGCGTCAGCTGCGGCTCAACGAGTTCGTGCAGCGCCACGGGCAGGACCTGTCGTTTGCGGACCGTCTGGCCTTGATCAAAGTGTTGCTGTCGCACTTCGCTGAACTGCATGATGCCGGCGTAGCCCATCGCGACGTCAGTGACCACAGCCTGTGGATGGAGCGGCCGTCGAAGGTGTCCATCTCTGGCTTCCTGATCGCCTATTTTCCCGAGTCGGGCACGGTTGGGCCGTTGCGAGACAACCTGCGTGCCGGCAAGGCCGTGCTGCCCGAGGATTCCGAACTGGGCGAAGGCGAGCCTAGCGATGCATTTCGGGGTGACGTCTACCTTCTCGGCGCGGCCGCACACCACGTGCTGTTCCTACGCCTACCGCGTCAGATGGAAGGGTTTTTCCTATGGGAGCCCACAGAGGGGGCCGACTGCGATCACGGCCTGGCCGCCTGGTTCGCCCGAGCTATGGATTGGGTTCCATCGGCGCGCTTTGCGAACGCCCGCGAGATGCTGGACGCCTTGAACGCTCTACCGGTCGGCCGACCGTCAAGAGCCGAGGTGGATCTACGCGCCTTCGAGGCCTACCGCAGCGAAGTCATGCCAATGGTGGCCTATCCGCTTGAGGAAAACATCAAGCAGGGCCATAGCCATCTCTACCGCTCGACCGTGGGCGGACGTCCGGTGTCAGTGAAGGTCTGGTACGGACGGCAGCCTGACCCGAAGCGTCCAGAGGAGACTCATGCGCTGAAGATGTTCCTGGACAAGGCCCGCCTCGTAAAGACTCAGCCCTGTGCCTCGCTAGCGTCAGTGGTGGATTTCGGAATCTCGGACGCGGGCACCTTCCTGGTCCAGCACTGGGTGGAGGGGCAGGGTCTCCTGGACGCCGGCGCGGCGTGTCCCGCGGCGCGCGAGATCCTCACGTTGTGTCACCAGCTGGTCAAGGCTACGCTGCATCTGCATGGCCTGGACCTACAACACGGCGATCTGCACCCAGGAAATGTCTTGATCGAAGGTGCCGACGTACGCTTCATCGATGCCATCGACATGGTGCAAGGTGGCGCGGCCGCCCCCCACAACTCGGCCTATGCGCCCGCGGACCACGAGTCTGTTTCGCCCGAGCAGCGCGATTGTTATGCCGTGGCGAAGATGTGTAGGGAACTGCTGGATGGTGTTGCGTTCTGGGAAGGGATTGATGCAATCCCCTTGAGTGAGGAGATCCAGCGCTGCCTGGACAGAGAACTGCGCGTGCATGCGCTCGACCGCATCGAAGACGCTCTCGCACAGCTGCTTCATCCGCCATTGCTAGACACAGGGCCGCGGCTGGTCGTTCAGATGCGCCAACTCACCTCGCGCACGTCGCTGGCGGGCGACAACGGTGCGTTCCATGTGGGGGTGGCGGTCGAACGGGTGCGTAATGGCCGACAACAGCCCCACGTAGAAGTGTCGCTGTCCGGGGTGCGTCGGCGCCTGCTGATCCTGCTCAAGCCTACGACGCTCGACTTTGCGTCGCTGCGTGTGCATGACATGCCGCACAGCCAGTTCGTGCGCATGGCTACCCAGGCGATCGCGACGCTGAAAGCAGAAATCCAGTTCGAGCCCGCGCCTGCCGACGATGCCAGCGACTTGCTGGCGGCACTGGAGGCGATCGGCGAGGTCCGCCAGGCCATCGACGCTGCCCGCGCCCAAATCCTCGGCCTCGACGCGCCCGAGGAGGAGCTCGACGTGGGCGACGAAGGCCTGGCAGGCGTGCCACGCGCCGCTCCGCCGACCGAGGCGTTGTGGCGAGCTATCCTCGATGCCGAAGAGGCCACGTTGCCCGAAGTCGAGATCGCCGCGCAGGTGGCGCGCGAGATGGGGCGCCGCGATAAGCTGCGTATTCCGTATCGCAAGGAGGGCGAGGCGCTTGACTACGAGTCCGACGCAAAGGTCGAGGCCCTGCAGGAAATCAACGGTGAGCTGGTGAAGGTCGGCGACATCGACATGCGCGAGACCACCCAGGCCATCCTGGCGATCGACAACCCACGCATCCGCATACAGACTGGCGTGGGCGATCGAATCAAGCTGCGCAGCCAGCAGGATCTGTCTTCGTTTCGCCGCCGACATCTTGCCGTCACCCGCATCCTGGGGCGCGAATCGGTGCTGCCCGACCTGGTCGACTACTTCGATCCAGTGCAATGCCCACTGCCGCAAGCCCTGAACGCCCCTCCTACCGATGCAGAACTGGATGCCTACGACCGTCACAACGATTCGGGACAGTTGGTATTCTCCCTCAATCGGCAACAGCGGGACGCTTTTGCCAAGCTGTGGTCCCAGGGGCCACTGAGCCTGCTGCAAGGGCCTCCAGGCACGGGCAAGACGTCCTTCATCGCCTCCTTCATCCACTACGCGATGTCCCACGGCGCGCAGAGCATCCTGCTGGCAAGCCAGTCGCACGAGGCAGTGAACAACGCCGCCGAGAAAGTCATCGAACTGTGCCAGCGCACGGACCTGCCGCTGGACGTGGTGCGCTTCGGGGCTGAGGGCATGGTGTCCGAGCAACTGCGGCCGCACCATTCGGCGTCCATCCTGCAAGCCTACCGCGATCTGTTTCGATCCGAGATGCGCCAGCGCGTCGCGGCGCTCAATCGCAACCTGGGGCTGCCCAATGCCTTCGTGGAGGCATGGTTCGACATCGATTTCCACCTCGGACGCCTGTTGAGGGACATCGAGCGGTTGGCGCGCAAGTGCTCGGAAACCAATGCGACGGGGGAGGACCCCGCATCGGTGGCCGCGCGCATCGGGCAACGCACCGAACGTCTGCGCACGTTGGCGCGGGAGAAGTTCGGCGTACTCGATGTAGCCGAGCCAACCGAGACAATTGCCCAGCTACGACGCGCCGCGATGGAGGCCCATGGAGTGACCTCAGCCGACGCGGTTTCCAAGCTCGACCAGGTCATGGCGATGGCACAGGAATGGGTGGATCGGCTGGGGACGCTTCGCGGCAATTTCGAGGAGTTTCTCGCCAAGACGCGGTCCCTGGTGTGCGGCACCTGCGTGGGACTGGGGCGCTCCCAGTTCGGGGTGGCCCGCAACCGCTATGACTGGGTGATCGTCGACGAGGCGGCCAGGGCCACGCCGGGCGAGTTGGCCGTCGCGATCCAGTCGGGGCGCCGCGTCTTGTTGGTCGGCGACCACCGTCAGTTGCCGCCGCTCTACACCGAGCCACTCGTGCGCCGGATCGCAGCGGACCTGCAATGGTCGGACCGTTCGGTGCTCACTCGCAGCGACTTCGAGCGCGCCTTCGAGTCAGACTACGGCCGCCAGGTCGGCGCGACCCTGCAGACGCAGTACCGCATGGCGCCGCCGATCGGCGAGTTGGTGTCTGCCTGCTTCTATCCAGTGCCGCTGCAGCCCGGCCGCGGTGACCCGCCGCCGTGGTTCGATCAGTTACCCGACCGCATCCGCGCGGTCGTGACCTGGGTCGATACGTCGGACGCCGGGCGCGAATCCCACGACAGGCCCAAGACCCCGGGTTTCGACAATCCCTATGAGGCGCGCGAGATCCTGGACCTGCTGCGCGCGATCTGCACCAGTGGGCCCTTCGTCCAGTCCTTGATAGACCATAGTAACGAGGAGGAGAAGCCCATCGGCGTCATTTGCATGTACGCCGCGCAGGAGCGCCTGTTGCAACGCATGCTCAGCGAACAGGACTGGGCCACGGGCTATCGGCGGTTGATCAAGATCGACACCGTCGACAGTTACCAGGGCAAGGAAAACCGAATCATCATCATGTCGACCACGCGCAACAACAGCCGCTTCGAGCAGGGGTTCCTGAGCAGCAACGAGCGGGTGAACGTGGCGATCTCGCGCGCCATGGATCGACTAGTTATCGTTGGAGCGGCTCGCATGTGGCCCGAGCGCCACCAGAGTTCGCCTATGGGGCTGGTGCTCGCGCTCATTGAGGCGGAGCGGGACGACAAGGCGTTCGCGATGGTTCAGGCATCAGCGTTGGAAAGGAGGCCGGCATGATCACCCTCGAGGAACAACAACTGCGCGAGCACCTCGCGGTCGATGAGATCACGTTCGCCATCCCCGCGCAGAGCTTCGCGATCTCGTGCGCCATCAGTGCTGAAGAAGCGCTGCCCGTGGTGACGGAGTTCGCCCTGCGCATCGCGTATGTCTGCGGCACGCTCAGCCCCGCGCAGATCCAGGATTTCTTCGGTTTCTCGAAGAAAGAGACCGATGCTGTGCTCAAGTCCCTGCTCGACGAGCGGCTGCTGCAATGGAACGACGAGCACCTGGAACTCACCACTTACGCTCTGGCTCGCTTTCAGGACAGCTCGGACAATCTGCCGCGCTTCTTCAAGATCCAGGACTGGAACGCTGAAGTCGTGTTCGACCTGATCAGCTTCAGTCCGGCGGGACGTCCTAGCCGCCTGAAGCGGGTGCGCTCCCAGATCGAATTGGCGACACGCAACTTGGACAAGCAGTCGCGCACGCGGCAATATGCGGAGCAGTCCTTTCAGCAGAACTTCCGCCAGATCTGCACTAAAGAGAAGGCCGAGATCTACAAGATCAGCGCCATTGATGCTGGCGAGCGCTTCAGTATTCCCTTGTCATGCAAGTTTCACCTTGACCTCAACGGGCAGACGAGCATCCGTCGTGACATCGACGACGAGAGCTTCGGCAGCCGGTTGGAAATCTCCGAGGCGATCACCGACGCGCTGGCCAGCCAGGAGCGAGGTGACAACGAACGCTTGCGGGACTTCATACAGAAATTTGATGACACGCTGCTGCAGCGCTACGTGATTGGAGAAGCGTTCGATCTGCGTCGCTATGCCGAGGAGGTGCATCTGACCCGGTCCGTGCATCCTGAGGACGACCGCGTAACGCCGATGCTGGGCGCCCTATACCTGCCACGCAATGCGGCGTTGCTGCTGGAGCGCATCCAGGCAGCGATGGCGCTGACGGACACACTGGTTGAGACTGAGTCGCCTTCTACTGAAGTAGCGGAAACCGACACTAGCGAGCCTGCAGAAACGACGCATCCCGCGCAGTGGGAGGCCCTGTGGTGGGCGCCGCAGTCGCCTTTGTGGGCACGCACGCGCAGTGCGCGCGATCTGGCGCAGAAGATCGACCAGTTGCTGGTCCCCCAAGGTGGCGAACGCGCGTCAACAGGGCTGCAGGTCGTGGTACCGACCGCTCGCCGCTCGCCACGAGAGCGCCTGGCCGTGTACCAGGACCAGTTCAGCCGCCTGCTGGCGGCGGATGTCGTGTTGATGGATGGGAGCTTGGAACTTTTGATCGTGCCAGGCGCGTTGGTTTGTGCCATGTTTCACTTCAACTTGGCTCACAACGCGACGGCCGTGCCGATCGGCTTCCTGTCGTCCGCCCCTGCGCACATAGCATCCGCGGGGGCGCTGGTTTCAGCACGAATGCGAGGCCGCTCGGACAGCATCACTGCGGCGCGCGAGGAGGGCGGTGCGACTCTGATCGAAGCTCTGGCGCAACTGGTGGCACGCCTGACACCGCCACGCGAAGTTGACGCCGATGGGCCCACAAAGAGTGGCCGCGCTCCACTGACGCGGAAGAAGTAGCGAGAGAACACCGGTTCACCATGACCTTCGATCTGGAATATGTGGAAGAAGCGACGCAGGAGCGCCTTGCGCTCAGAACGTGTTCAAGGTCTTCTGAGCAAGAGCCCCAAAAAGGCCAGATGGGGGTCGCTTCAGGAAACGGATCGCAAAGTACTACAAGGGCTTCCCCCACAAGTCAAGCAGCACCTGACCGTGGCGGCTTGCGCAGCAAGTCACCACGGAACGTCGTTGGCAGTTGTGGACGCGATCGGCGGCTCTGGCAGAGACTTGGAATACAAGGTGCGGACTGGCTGCACTACAGTATCCGTCCGGTGAACCTTTCAATTACCCACAATTTTGAATGCGTGATAGTGTTCTCATAAAGCTAAGATTTTGCAGGTGGATGTCAGCTTGCGCATACTAGATTGCTGGAAGCCCGCTGCGGCAGGGCCAGCCTTCGCGGGTTATTTCACCCCGCCACGCCTGGCGGCTTCCGATTCCCAGCTTCTTTTGCGACTTAGTCATGCGAAGGGGCATCCCCCGAAAACCAGAGGGTAGATTTCGCATGACCAACGAAAAACAACGATGCACAAACGAGAACATGACGCGACCGTAGATGCCCTCGACGACCGCGCTCTGCTAGCCAGGCTGGCACGCACGGACTGGGAGCATGACCCATTGTTCATCCCCGATGAGCAGGTCTTTCGCATGTTCGGGCGCGCTCGCAACGCTGGCAACACCAGCCGGGCCGGGATACTTTCAAGAGCTCTTTCACGACGCTTGCTCAGCCTAGCCAAGGGCTTCGCGGTGCGCAGCGGAATCTACCCCGGGAACATCGGGAACCTCGACCAGGCCGCGGAAGATCTGTCGCAGTACGTCTGGGAGTGCCTGGTCACGCGACCAGGAGACGCAGCGCATGCCGAGAAGCTGTTCGGGCAGCTGTTCAAACGCCGCGCGCTCGATTTCCAGCGTCGCCTGCTGGCCAAGAAACGCAACCTCCAGGACAGCCTGGATGCCATGGAACGCTCAGTCGATGACGACGACCCCGAAAGGACTATTCGCACGGTTTCTGCGCTACGCCAGCACGATACGCCGGCCGACGCCCTAGCCGCTAGGCAATGGCACGCGCAAGTTTCTAAGCGACTGCAAGCCGTACTGACCAAGCAAGAGCACTACGTCTATACGATGCTTTTTGTCGAAGACATGCCGGTCAAGGACATTGCAGCTGCGCTCAGGGTCACCCCTCGAACCGTCAACACATATAAGAACACCGCCCTCGACAAAGTCGCAGAGATGCGAAAGGAGTTCATGCAATGACATCGCCCACCCGCATGCTGTCGCTCGAGGAAGTTCTGGATGAGTTCTTCTTCGCCTCCGACAAGCCGTCGCCCGACATGGTTCTTCGTGCCTGCGAAGCCCACCCTGAATATCGCGAGGACATCCTCGAGTTCGCAGCCCTGTGGTCAGCACACGATGCCTCGCCAGAGGCTCCAGCTGCAAACATTGCTGACGTCTCTGAAGAGTCCGTCTCGCGACTGCAGAGCTTTGTGCTCAATCGGCTCCACGAACTGGACAACCTGGACGCCACGGACTCACAAGCTGAAGCTGCACGCAAAGCCATCGAGTCGCTTGCTGGGAAACGCCTGAAGCAAGCCGCCGCTGCCGCAGGCCTTGGCGCTTCTGCGCTGCTTCTTACGAAGGTCCTGACCAAGAGCATCGTCGACGTTCCCATCAAGGTGCTGAGCGACTTGGCTGCACATCTCGATGTTGCGCTCACCGGGCTCCAAAGATGCCTGGGACCCGCACTGGCAGGAGCCAAGAGCTATCGGTCGAAAGCAGCGCCAAATGCATCAGCTCAGGAAACCTGGGAAGCCGCGGTGCAATCCCTGTCGGTTAGCAACGAAGAGAAGCAGCGACTGCTAGCGCTACAGCAGGTCAGTGAGGGCGACTTTTGACCCCCTTCCATCGAGCTCGAGAAGCTGCGATGCAGCTGAGGCAGCGGCTGCTCGGCGACAAGGCGTCGTTGGGTATTCCATCTAAGCAGGTCGTAGACGCTGCCGAAGACGCTGAGGACTTCGATATCTCGGATGCGGTACCCGATGACGAGGCTCTAGGGACCGCTGATGCCGTTCTGGTACGTAAGTTCCGGCAAATCATCGTTCGCAACGACGTGCCGAGCGGGGAGCGAGCGTTCCTCGTCGCACACGAATTCGGCCATTGGAAACTGCATCGAGAAGGCCACGAGGGTTGCCACAAGGTCGTCGATTCGACCTTGAAGCCTGAAGACGGCGACACCTTCGGCGCTCAAAAAATTGAAGCCTATGGTGCTCGCGAGCGGGCCGAACTGCAGGCTAACATCTTCGCCAGAGAGCTACTACTCCCGCGCACGGTGGCACGCAGCCTTTTTCTCGATGGGAAAACCGCGACGCAGTTAGCGCAAGAGCTAGACCTCCCCTTGGAGCTGGTTCGGCAACAGCTGCTCGACGGCTTGCTCCTTCCAGAGCCAGCGGCGCCCAGTGACGAGCAGCCCCAGACCATCACACCGACCCAAGAGCAGCTCGCCGCAGCCACGTCGTCGGCTACGACGTCTTTGGTGGTCGCCGGACCTGGCACTGGAAAGACGGCCACGCTCCTCATGAGGGTGCAGCATCTGCTGACCAAGGGAGCCAAGCCAGAAGAATTGCTCTTGCTGACGTTTTCAAATCGGGCTGCGCGAGAGCTCGTTGACAGGCTGCAGCAGTTGGGGGTCCCGAATGCTCACGACATCTGGGTCGGCACATTTCACGCCTTCGGCCTGGAATTCCTGCGCAAGAACCACGAGCAGTTCAGCTTAAGGCCCCGCTTTGGCGTCGCCGACAAGATGGCACAGATTGCGGTCCTCGAGCCACACATCTACGGCCTCGGCCTGACCGCGTTCAATCCACTTGGAGACCCCCTCGACTGGCTGAAGGAAGTTATCTCGGCCATCCAGCGAGCCAAGGACGAGCTGGCAGATTCAGCTGAGTTTGCCGATGCAGTTGACCGGTCTGCTTTAGACACTTCGGATGAGACTCTGGCCAAGCAGTACGACGTCGCCAAGCTATACAGATGCTACGAGTCGAAGATGCAAGCCAATGGCAGCCTTGTCGACATGGGCGACCTCGTCATGCTGCCCGCCATTGCGCTGACGAAGGATTTCGCCAAATACACCGCAAGTGTCGGTCGGTTCAAGCACATCCTTGTCGACGAGTACCAGGACGTGAACCGGGCAAGTGCCCAACTCGTGATGGCACTCGCCGCTCACGCCAAGAGCCTTTGGGTTGTCGGGGACGCACGGCAAGCCATCTACCGATTTCGCGGCGCGTCCATGCGCAACATCGTCCGCTTCGGTGACGACTTTCCAGCCCACACGACTTTTCCGCTCAACGAGAACCGACGCAGCTTCGAAGAGGTAATCCGCGTCTTCGAGCACACTGGCCGCGAGGGCAATCCTCTGCAGAGAGTGCTGCCGCTCGATGACGTAGGTTCGGCGCATGGGAACAGCGGCATCAAGCCTCGTCATGTCCAATGCGCCACCGACGATATCGTCCACGGCGAGCTCGCAGCCAACGTGCGCCGCATCCACGGTCTAGGTGTGGCCTTGCGTGACCAAGTCATTCTTGCGAGTAACCATGAGACCTGCAGTACCGCGGCCGACGCTCTGAATGCAGTCGGCGTGCCCGCGCTGCATCTCGGCGACATCTTCCAGCGGCCCGAGGTCAAAGACCTGCTGGCTCTACTGCAACTCTTCATCGACCGCTCAGGCAGTGGCCTGCTTCGAGTCGCGCGTCTCCCAGGACTTGAGCTGCCGCCCGCAGACGTCGAGAAGCTTCTTGGCTGGTGCAAGGCGAATCGACCTGCGCCGCTGTCCTGGGTCGCGGCGCCGCCGCCTGGGCTATCCAGCAAAGGCGTTGCCGCTCTGCGGCTGTGGGCAACCGCCTTCAACGGCCTCGAGTCAGCGGACTCCCCCTGGGAAGTAGCCTGCCAGCTGTTGCTAGACCGGACTGAAATTCTCCAGAGCCACCTTGCTGGCAGCAACATCCTCGACATCACTCGTCGCATCGCGCTCTGGCAGTTCATCTACTACCTGCGTGTGCCAGACGGCGGCCGGGCGTACCAGACCGTCGGCAGCTTCATCACTCGTTTGCGCCGACGCCTTCGCATCGGTGATGACCGCGAGCTCCGAATTCCGCCTCCGGAGGCCGACAGCCTCGATGCGGTTGCCGTCATGACAATCCATGGAAGCAAAGGGCTCGAGTTCGAGGCGGTCCATCTTGTCGATATTGACGCCAGACATTTCCGCATGGGCAGCGACTCCGATCTCGTGCCGCGGTCCTTGCTGCAGTCCATCGCACCCATCGAAAATTTCGAGGAGCAGAGCGAGGCGTCGAACAAACTGTACGTGGCGCTATCTCGGGCTCGAAAACACCTCGTTCTCTATGAAACCAAGGCAATGTACAACGCTGCGTGCGTTGCGGCTATCACCGGTGCCGCGCATCTACTCGAGCGAGTTCAAGGCAGGACTACCTTACCCAAGGTGAAAGCGATGCCCGCCAGTGGCTACCCGGCGGCACCGCCTGCTGTATACGAGCTTGCAGGCTTCTTTTCTTATCGGGTGTGCCCACGACGGTATTACTACGACTTCATCAAAGAGCTGAGCCCGGCAGCCGGCCTGCACCCAGCCGCCCTGGTCGAAGGCGCGGTCATGCGAGAGCTGTTCGCGCCGTATGGCGAAGAGCCGGGCGAGCCGCCTGCGGAATTGGAAAAGGTGCTGGCCTCCCTTGGCCCAGCATTCAAGGACTCCGTGCCACACCTCAGAGCCTACGCTGACCAGCTCCGAGGGTTTGGCCGCGCATGGCTCGGCACCAAGCGCGCTGCAATGGCAAAGCCGTTTGAAATCGAGTGCGCAGGTATCCCACTATACGTGACGCCGCATCGCATTACCAAATCTCATTCGGGGTTGGTGAAGTTGGAGTTTGTGCGCATCAAACCGTCGGGCAAGTGGTCGCGGCAGCAAAAGATTCTCAAGTGGGTGTTGAAGTATCTCACCGAAGCTTACCCACGGTACTCGTTCCAGGGCAGCATCTTCGTTTTGAGCACAGGCACTGAAGAGTCGGTCTTCCCGTACCGCCGACTACCGGACGATTTCTTCCTGGTCCCGATTGCCCAGGCGCTGATGGCCGGTAACTTCGAGGCGAAGCCCAACCACTGGGAGTGCCCGAAGTGCAGGCACTTCCTGCATTGCCCGGCCTAAGCCGCCCCTGTCGACGCACTTCCGATTTCCAGGCCTTCCTGCGACTTACCCAGCATGAGCAGCGCATCCCGCGCAGCTCACAAGCTGTAAAGGAGCAGCAATGTCAACCCGCATTTACATCCAGTCGGAGTTCTTCCCTGATATCAAGTTCGTCGAAGTCAACGATGAGGCCACCGTCGCTGAGCTAAAGCACGCCGTCCTGGCGCTGCTGCCGCCCGGCACAGAGGCTTCTGACCTGACCCTCTCGGTCGAGGACGATGACGACGACACCCACGGCCACGCGACTCACGTCAAGCACTTCAAGAAGGAGCACGGCGTGCGCGTGCACCTCCACCGCTGCAAGCAGATGGACGTGCAAGTCCGCTTCGGCGCCGAGGTCGTGCACCACAAGTTCCGCCCGGCAACAACCGTTGGCCGCGTTCGCCTGTGGGCCGGCGAGAAGTTCGGCATGGCGCCGGGTGACATCGCCGAGCACGTCCTGCAGATTGCCGGCACGACCGAGCAGCCCGATGTGGACATCCACATCGGCACGCTGACCAAGTGCCCGCAGTGCTCGGTGACTTTCGACCTGGTGCCCGCGCACCGCATCAACGGCTAAGGGGCAAGATATGGCACCGGACGAGCAATCGCTGCGTGCCGACCTCGCGTCGGCGCGCTTTCTCTCGGGCGAAGACCGCAACCGCTGGCAGTTCAAGAAGCTGGAGTGGCCCTTCGCCTACATCAATGTCATTGCCCGCGACCGGCGCGAGTACACGCTGCGCCTGGACTGCAGCGGCTTCCCGACGACGCCGCCAACGGGCACATTCTGGGACCTATCGACGAACAGAAAGCTGACCTTCGACAAGTGGCCCCAAGGTGGCGAGCGCCTGCAGCTGACCTTCAAGCCCGGCTGGAAGAATGGGGACGCGCTCTACATACCCTGCGACCGCGAAAGCATCGTTGGGCACGACTGCTGGTTCGACCAGTACCCGCAGCTCATCTGGAAGCCCGCCAAGGGCATCAGCCACTACCTGGAGGTGGTCCATGGACTTCTTCAAAGCCGCGACTACGCCTGCGCCCCTGCTTGAGCTGCCGGCTACGCTCTGGGCGGAGATGATGGCTCACCTGCGTGCTCAAGGCGCGGGTGTTCGCGAAAGCGGCGCCTTCCTCCTTGGGCACAAGACCGATGCAGGCCGTGTGGTCCAGAGCTTCATGCCCTACGAGCAGCTGCAACCCGACGCATTCAGCAACGACTACGTGTCCTTGAAGGCCGACAGCTTCGCCAAGCTCTGGGAGTTCTGCCGCACGACCGATATGACTGTCGTAGCCGACGTGCACACGCATCCCTTCGGCCCCGGCCAGAGTCGTTCGGACCGCACCAACCCGATGGTCGCGCTGAAGGGGCACATCGCGCTCATCGTTCCGCGCTTCGCCAAGGGCAACCCTAGTCCGCGCGACCTCGGGCTCTATGTCTACCAAGGCAACCACCAGTGGCTGTCACACTCGGGCTCCGCTGCCGGCCACCTCGTGCGACTTACAGATGCTGAAGTTCTTCCATGACCAAGTTCAACGCTGATTCCATGCACCGACTGGCCAAGATGGCCCTGGACGCCGGTGAGGTCGCCTCGCCTGAGGAGGCCGTAGCCCTGTTCTCTCGCTACCGCCTGCGCATCCACCTCGGCCATGGCTGGGCGAACACGCTGGCAGGCCAGGCCTGCTTCTTGACCGCGCTGAACACAGCCGTGCGCGCCTTCCTCGGAGGTGTCGAGGTCTGTGGCGACCTGGGGTTCACTCTCGACGTCCCGTTGTACAAAGGTCGCAGTGCTCTGGACGTCGCCGAGGAGCTCGGCGCTGCGGTGGTCAACAACACGGCCACCGAACTGCCCACGCTCGTGCTCGGCGTCGTCCCCAACGGCGCACTGCCGGCCTTCTGCGTTCAGCTCAGCTGGGACCACTGGCGGTTCGAGATTGCGCCCGCCAGTTCAGGCAGCGGCCTGAACTGCGAGGACGACAACCCACTCGCGGGGATCGGCGCAGCGGCGCTGGGAGTCAACGAGGCCTTCATGCACGTCCGCGGCGACCTGGCTGAGGCCGGCCACCGCAGCGTCGGCATGTCCCTCTGGAACCCGCTGGCCGTCGCCGACTGGCGCGACGACACCCACCGGGGTCCCTGGCTGGCCTATTTGCCGAAGTCTCTGTGGCTGGTCGGCCTGGGTCACCTCGGCCAAGCCTACGCGTGGACGCTGGCCATGCTTCCCTACCCAGCCAACGGCCGCCCACACCTGGTGCTCCAGGACTTCGACAAGGCTGCCAAGTCCAATCTCAGCACCTGCTTGCTGCTGTGGACGGCCGACCTGCACAAGCCGAAGGTCAGGGCGGTGGCGAGCCGCCTTGAGGCCGCCGGCTTCACCACCGCACTGGTCGAGCGCCGGTTCGGCCCTGGACATCGAGTCATGGCCGATGAGCCAGCCACGGCCCTCTTCGGCGTCGACAACGTGGTCGCGCGTCGCGACCTCGATACGACCGAGTTCTTGCTAGTCGTCGAGGCTGGGTTGGGCAGCGGGTATCGCGACTTCCGCAACATCCGCCTGCACACGTTCCCGGGCCCTCGCCTGCCATCTCAAATCTGGACAGCCGAGTCCACAGCTCAAGCTGCTACCGAGCTGAATGACACCTACAAGAAGTTGGCCGAAGAGCGCAAAGACATCTGCGGAATGACGCTGCTGGCCTCGCGCGCCGTGGCCACGCCATTCGTCGGCGCGCTGGCGGCGGTGCTGGCCTTGGCCGAGGTGATGCGTCCGCTCCACGGCGGCCTAGTCTATTCCGCCCTAGACGTGCAGATGAAGAGCCTGCGCCATCGAGCTGGCGCTGCACCTGCCTCTTACCAAGGGGGGCAGACTGCCTTTGTTCAGGCCGAAAAGGGCGTCCATTGCACTGTGGAACGGCTCTACGCTTTGCCTGCGAAAGACCGCTTATGACCGTCACCCCCGTTTGGTAGGTGACCACCACGCAAGGCCGCCTGGCCGTCCAGGATAGTCCGCGCCATAACAAGGGGTAGACCCAACAGTCGTGTCACCAGCCGCCATTCGACCAGGCCGGCACTCAGACATAGCTGACCACGCCGATAAGGGGGGACAGGTTAGGCCTTTGATGGTGTCGTAAAACATTTGTTTTGCGACATCTCTGCAGCAGTCCTATGCGCCCATCTCGGGATGGCCTAAAAACTGTGCGGAAAACTCTGTCGCCAGACGCTACCATGCGGAAACCTGGTTTTGAAGGTTTTCCGCCCATGTTGATTGGCTACATGCGGGTGTCGTCGGACTCCGACCGGCAGAGTACGGACCTACAGCGTGACGCGCTGCTTGCCGCCGGCGTCGATGCGCGTCACCTGTTCGAGGATCATGCCTCCGGTGCAAAGGATGACCGTACCGGCTTGGCGCGGGCGCTCGAATTCGTCCAGCCCGGCGACGTGCTGGTCGTGTGGAAACTCGACCGGCTGGGCCGCTCGCTGTCGCACCTGCTCGCTATCGTCACCTCGCTCAAGGACAAGCGGGTGGCGTTCCGCTCGCTGACGGAGAGCCTGGACACCACGACACCCTCGGGCGAGTTCCTGTTCCAGGTGTTTGGAGCGCTCGCCCAGTATGAGCGCGCCTTGATCCAGGAGCGCGTCGTCGCGGGCCTGACCGCCGCACGCAAACGCGGCCGGATTGGCGGCCGGCCGCAGGCCATCAGCGGCGAGAAGCTGGACGCCATCATCGCTGCGCTCGATGGCGGCATGTCCAAGGCGGCGGTGTGCCGCAACTTCAGCGTCAAGCGCACCACCTTGATCGAAACCCTGGCGCGGGTCGGCTGGCCGGCGTCATCGTCTCCGGAAGCATAGCGGTATGGTGGAAGCCGAAAATCCGTGGCTTTTGACACCGTCCGAGCGCGAGCTGGCGATGACCAAGCACCGCGCGAACCGCCTGGGCTTGGCCATCCTACTGACCTTCTTTCGTGAGCACGGTCGGTTCCCGCGTGACGAAGCCGAGATCGAGATGCAAGGCATCGCGGCGCTCAGCCAGCAGCTTGACGTACCCGAGCCCACCGAGGGCGAAGCCTTTCTGACGGGCAGAACTGCCGAGCGCCTGCGTGCCGAGATCCGCGCGCGCTTCGGCTTCCGTGAGGCAACGGTCGCTGATGCCGAGAGGTTGACGGAGTGGCTGCGCGACCACGTCGCCGGCGAGGTGGGCGGCGAAACCGAGCCGATGATTGAGCGGCTGGAGGCACGTTGCCGGGAACTCAGCATTGAGCCGCCGACACCAGAGCGGATGGAGCGGATCGCACGCAGTGCGTTGCGTGCCCACGAGGATCGATTCCATTGCGGCATCCATGAGCGGCTGCCACCCATGACCCGCGAACGCCTGGATGCCTTGCTTCGCCCCGAGCAAGACGGTCAAGAAGGCAGTGCCGCTGATGCTCAAGAGGAAGCTGCTGGCAGCGCGCCGGCTGTTTTGCTGAAGCTGCGTGGCAGTCCCGGCCGACCCAGCCTTGCCGGCATGCAGGACGAGTTGGCGAAGCTGGAGCTGATACGCAGGATCGAGCTGCCCGCCGACCTGTTCGACCGGGCTTCGCAGCGCGACCTGGAGCGCTGCCGCCAGCGCGTATCGATAGAAGCTCCCCGCGACCTGCGCAGGCATCCCGATGCCGCGCGTCTTACCTGGCTAGCCGCCTTTGTTCACCTGCGCGCCCGCAGCCTGACCGATGACCTGGTGGACTTGCTGATCGAGACCATCCACCAGATCGGCGCGCGGGCCGAGCGCAAGGTCGAACGCGAACTGCTGGAAGACCTCAAACGTGTCACCGGTAAGCAGAACCTGCTGTTTACCCTGGCCGAGGCTGCGCTGGCTAAGCCCGATGGCGTGGTGCGCGATGTGGTGTTCCCGGTGATCGGCGAGCAGAAGCTGCGCGATCTGGTCAGGGAGTGGAAGGCCACTGGTCCGACCTACCGCATCACGTTGCGCACCGTCATCCGCAATTCCTACCGGGGGCACTACCGCCGCATGGTGCCGACCTTGCTGGCCGCGCTGGAATTCCGCTGCAACAACGACCGCCACCGTCCGGTGATGGACGCGCTCGACCTGGTGAAGCGATTCGCTGACTCCAAGGTGCACACCTTCCCGGCCGACGAAAAAGTGCCGTTCGATGGCGTGGTGCGCGGTCTGTGGCGCGAAGCGGTGATGGAGAAGGACGCTGCCGGCCGGGATCGTGTCAACCGCATCACCTACGAAATCGCGGTGCTGGAAGCGCTGCGCGAGCGGCTGCGCTGCAAGGAAATCTGGGTCGTCGGGGCGAACCGCTATCGCAATCCCGATGATGATCTACCGGCCGACTTCGAGCAGAACCGCGAGGACTACTACCGTGCGCTGAATCTGCCGCCCGATGTGGAACGCTTCATCGCTGACTTGCAGGCCGAGATGCGCGAAGCGCTCTCTACCTTCGACGCTGGCCTGAAGAAG
>JACCDQ010589699.1_pt1 | contig 16832 bp, 4 predicted proteins | sample 7446031 | NCBI WGS metagenome assembly JACCDQ01 (sample SAMN15323442, study PRJNA562643) | freshwater metagenome | isolation source: river surface water | place: USA:Blue River Watershed | collected 2017-08-17
ATCTTTTTAGTGACTGGAAATGGGAAGGAAGATGCGTTTAAGCAGATTATGACAAAGAAAATTACCACCGACTGTCCAGCGTCTTTTTTGTGGTTACATCCGAAAGTGGAATGTTATACGACGGTTACCTAAATCGATATTACAAGGTCTTAATTTTCTTTAAATAAGAAACGCTGAAACCAGTCACCAAAGCGATATCTTCTTCCCGGCGACGATCTTTTCTCATTTTCTTGACGATTTCGAGGCGTTTGGACCGAATTAATTCTCCTGGTTTGTCATTTCCTAAAATGTCGTTTAGTTGTAAGGGATTGATTTTAAACTCGTAACAGATATTCACAATCGTGACATCTTTCAGGTTTGCGTCGATGTAGGCGACGATCTCTGCGGCTTTAGCTTTCTTATCAGAAATAGAAGACCTTTTTCGAGTTATGAGATATATACTTAGTCCCAAAAGAAGCACAATTAGTAACGTTAAGCCAAAAATAATTTCCTGTGCATGGTTTTCATAGGAAGGTATAGACTCTAGTTTTATCTCTTCTTGACGCTGAATGATCAACTGCTCTATTTGAGTTTTTGTTAATTGATAGTAACCGTGAATGGTCCCTAAAAAGAAAAATGAAGGGGTTATATAAACGGCCCGGTGATTGAATTCATCTCGAATTAAATGAGGAATCCATTCCCTGGTATCTATATTATAGCTAGACAATCCTTCATTAGAGGTAATCAGTAGTAGATTGTTTAATGGAATAATGTGGTGATTGCCCAGTAAGTTTTCTGCAAGATATTGATAAGAGTACTTATTTTCTTGTAGATTAGACATCGCCTTAATCAACTTGTTCTCTGTTAAAAAATAGATGTTTGCAGTGGAATTCATGTAAACATCCTCGATGTTTCCTAAGGTGGTATCAATTTGTAATAATGTGGTATAAGCATCATTAAGCAAATTGAATTTCTGAATTCTATTATTATCGATGTAATAAATCACTACGGGTAGATTGTCGCGGTAATAGGCCTTAATAAATCTAGGTTCTGGACCGGATTTTTTCTTTTGAATCCAGCGCAATTTTGTTTTAAAATCACTCATGCATAGCCCTTTTTCAGAAAAAATAAGGTAGCGATTTGTATCTATTTTGAAGACATCTTTTACTTTACCTAAGTCCACACTTGCTACTTGCGTATTCCCATTATTAGCTTCAAAGCGCAGCGTATCCCTGCCCTTAATCCGCATTAATCCATCATAACAGATGAATGTCTCCCCGGGATATTCTCGAATATACCCATTTGTGTATTCTGGGTAAGAGAAACGTTTGCCATTGGAAAATAGACCTCCGTAGGATCCAATAAAGTTTTTAGATATTGTTCGAATACTCAATGTATCTGCTTTCGGTTTTACCGTCTTTTTGTAGATAAACAGTTGCCCTTTAGAAATAATCAAAAGGTTATTTTTAAAAGTAGTGCCGATAATAGAATTGTGCTTAAATCCATCTGGCAACAGGGATTTATAGTGTGGAGTAAACAGGTTTCCGTTTAAGTAAATGGAACTTTTTAATTGCCCATTTTCCAGAAAGATATACCCTTTCTTAGTTGAGTTGTTCACATTTATATGTAAAGGATCTTTAAAGACCAAAATTCCCGCATCACTCCCTATATATAGGTCTAGTCCGATAAATTCAAAGTTATAATAGAAGTGTTCTGAACTCACCGTAACGAGTTGATAAGCCGACAAGTCTTCTGCTTTTGCAGCTCTATTGCTAAACAAAAAAAGTGCCGCCAAGGCGCCTATTAGACTGAGATGTTTTATTAATCGGCTCATTTTTTGTCTCCAATTTTAGCTAAAATATGTTTTAACAGGATTTGGTCTTAGGCAAATATAGGCCTTTATTTTATTCTTAAGACACTGTTTGATGTTTTTTATGGTTTTTTAGATTTTATCTTTTGGACTAAAATCGTAAATGGAATGGGTAGTTTTAGTCATTCAACAATTTTCTTCCAAATTTTCAGCATGAGGTTTAAAAAATTAAGCGTTCTAATTTTTTTAAGTTTAAACTTGTTCACTTTGTTGAATATAAACATCTCATTTGGATTTTCATCTAATCCTCGTAATGAAATTATTACTCCAAGACACCGAATATCGCCAACAATCTCGGCCAGCGCTGCTAATTTAAGTTTTGGATCTATACTTGACGCAAACGAGAAAAAAAATAATGCTACTTTAATAGTCACAACTACTAGTGTAGAAAATGGTCAAGTAGTAAATGTTGTGATCAATGGGGTAACCTATCCTAGTGCTGTAAATGCTAACATTGCAACCATTGTAATTGCCAGTTCAGCGCTGTTTGGGTTAACAGATGGTCAAACCTATACAGTTACTGCCGACGTAAGTGATGCTGCGGGAAACGCTGCTCCCCAAGCTAGCTTTACGTTTACAACAAATTTTACGCCAACTACTCAGCCAACAAATTTTCAGATTACTAATCGAAATCAAAATGGTTTTGATATTACTTTTTCGGAGGATTTCGCCTCTGATGCTTTTGTTATTTTAAGAAGTACAAGTTCTGCAGCGGTAAATTTGTCTTCATTGACGAATGGAGTAGATATTACTGTTGGTCAAACAATTGATCATGCTACTGTTGTGTATCTTGGGCAAACAGCTCATGCATACGTTGGTACTGGAATGTACTGGAGTACCACTCCTCCTGCTCAAATAAATCTAAATTCCTATATATATAGAGAATCTAATTTATCACCCAATACAGAATATCATTACACCATATTATCATTTAATGCAAATGATTTAAATTATGACAATAATGATCCTAATTCTAGACGTCCCAATAATTATAAATACAATAAAATCACACCTTTAACGGGATCTACTGCTACATGTTTGTCTACGCCTGATCGAACTGCTTTTAGTGTTTCGAATATTACAACTAGTAGTTTTGATTTGACACTACCTAAAATTACAGGTGCCGCCAGTTATTCAATAAATGCTTATACAAATCATGGCTTTGGTGGGATTTTAACAGGTTCACCTTTCATAAATCCCTCATTTAGTTCGGCTACTGGTACTATTTCGGCTACCGGAATTGCATCTAATACTGTCTTATATTATGCTGTTGTGGCTAATCCAACAAATACAAATGTTTGTTCAAGTGCTCCTTCGCATCAAGCCTATAGTTATCAATTCGCTATACCAGGTAATCTGAATTCTCAATACATTGACAATAAAGTTACTGTAGGATGTCCCGCTCCAACACAGACGCCTACTAATTTGGTTACAACGATGCAGCAATCTGGAGTTGAGAATTATATTTCAGCTTCATTTACAGGCACAAGTGATGCGGATGGTTACATTGTGTTACATCACACCTCTAATGTACCACCTGTGATTCCTGATGGAAATAGAAAGCCATCCATAAGTGGATCATCTAGAAATATATCGATTAACGGTACTGAATATTGGGTTACGTCTAATACATCTGCTACTTCTGTGTCCAATAAGGCATTGTCTGCAACTTATGGGACCACAATCTATACCTGGGTAATTCCATTTATACTTTGTACTGACGGTACTTATAAATTTTATAATACAACACCTTTGTCAAGTACAATAGTAGGTTGCCCAAGTAGTCCTTTAACTTGGAGCACTACGAATGCAACTTCAACGAGTTTTTCCGTTACATTCCCTTTTGGAGGTAATAACAAAGTTGATGTTTCTACAGCGAGTGATTTTTCTAGTTTTATAACGAATTCACCGTTTTCAGTCACAAATACTTCAGCGAATACAATTTCAGGTCTTTCCCCTTCTACCACTTATTATGCACGTTCTTATACGGTTGGATCATCTTGTAATTCTTCCTATTCAAGCACCAAGACAATCAGTACGGTTAGTCCGGTAGTATCAAGTGTATCCATTTCTAATGGGACATATTTATATAATTCTAACATCGATATTGTTGTTGCGACTAACTTGTCAATTACACCTGTTCGAACGGGAGGGGTGCCTTCTATAGATATTACGATTGGGTCAAATGTACATCAAGCCGTTCTGGTAAATACAACAGCATCATCTTCACTTACTTTTCGATATACGGTGCAAATCAGTGATGTGGATGCTGATGGAATTTCAATAGGAAGTGCCATTAATTTAAACGGCGGTACGCTAAAAGATACGGGAGGGACAAATTTAAATTTGGCCTTAAATGGAGTTGCCTCTACCACCGCTGTATTGGTCGATGGAGTGCCGGGTCCCGCTTTAACTTCCCTTGCGCTGGTGGGTACAAATAGCGGTTCATCCTTATCGATTTCTTACACAGCTACGTTTGACAATCCTGTGACTGGTGTTACGAGTGGTGCATTTTCAACTAGTGTTTCGGGGAATATTTCTGGGGCGACAATTTCGTCTATTTCTGGTTCTGGGGCTGTATATACGATTAATGTATCTTTGACTTCTCCAGCGGTAACCGGTTCAGGTACGGCCTACCTTTCATTAAAAACCAACCAAACAGCCATTATCGACGCTTCAGGGAAATCCACTATAACCACAGGCGGGTTAACAGGGTCAACATATACATATACCCCCCCGACGCTGTCGATACCTGCTCCGACGATTAGTACGATCAGTTATCTTTCAAAATATTTTGTAGATGCTAGTTCTGATAAGGTCGGTATCAATTTCCCAATTACGCTCCCAAGCGCAGGGACCATACCGAGTGGAACGCGTTACAATGCGTCGTCTTGGAATGATGCCCAGTTAGAATTTAGTTTTGATGGGACTAGTTGGACGGCACTGACTACAGGAGCAAATTATCAAACGATTGCAGGGGTTGCTTATAAGTATGTAAATAATGCAACTGAGCGCTCATATCAATTAATGATTGTGCCGATTTCTCCAGCTGCTCCTACAGTGTATGTTAGAGCTCGTACGAAGGTGGAAGATTCCGTTAATGGAACCTTTCTTTACTCGGAGTGGACTGCTGCAAGTGAACTATTTAGTCCGCCCCCGCCAGCCGTTTCATCGGCCCGCTTAGTTCTCGCAAATGGAGTTTATAACGTTGAAATTACTATGGACAAATATGATGCAAATCAGTCTGTTGTCAGCTTTGAACGAAAACAAAAATTATTAAGTGCCGCAAATTTTTCCACGGTCACAATTCCTTCTTCAAATAGCGGATTTAATTCAAGTGGCTATGGTAGAGGGGGCCCATTAGGAACGGTTTACACAAATTATAATTGGAACTATGATTTAAATCTACCCACAGGTAATGTTTATCAATTCGAGGTTACGCCCATTTTTGCCAATAGTGTACGCGGTACAACCTATGTTTTTAACCAATATTTATCTAACGGAACCAATTCCGTTACAGGTACCCCATTAAATCGTGCTATTGCTGTTAATGTGGATCTGAGCAATGTATTGTCACAAGTTTCAGGAGCAACACTTGTTTCGACCAGATATCAATTTGGGCTATTTACAGCGCCATCAACTTTGACTTATGCTACCAGTACTACAATAGCGGGTACCAATGCAAGTACCACGTTAACATCAAATTCCAACGGCGCTTTGGTCAATGGTTCGACGTATCGTGTATTTGGAACTGCAACGCTTTCCGCCTCAGGAGTAACTTTCTCTGTTCCGCTAGCTCCGGTGGATGTAATTCCCAATCCACCAGCTTTGACAATTACAGGTTTAACAGGAGTGAACAAAGAATATGATGGAAACAGAACTGCTTCTGCTTCCGGTACCCCTGTTCTCAATGGTGTCGCAAATGGACATACAGTCACTGTTTCAGGGACACCCGTTTTCCAATTTGCTGACGCAACCATCGCTAATGGAAAAGCCATTACGGTAACAGGATACACGCTTTCGGGTGCGAATGCTGGGGATTATTCCTTAGCGCAACCTACCGGACTCACTGCGAATATCACCACAAAAGCATTGACGATTACGGGAATAACGGGCACGAATAAACCATACGATGGTTTGCGTACGGCTACTTTGACCGGAACTGCCACTTTATCTGGAGTGGTAGGATCTGAATCTGTTACTCTGACTTCACCCACTTCCTTCACCTTCGCTAGCGCTAATGTTGCGGATGGCATTGCCATTACGCCAGCTAGTAATTATACAATTTCAGGATCCAATGCTGCTAATTACACCTTAACTCAGCCGAGTTCGTTATCCGCTAACATTACACAAAAAGGCTTAACGATTTCAGGTCTTACAGCAGCCGATAAAGAATACGATGGGAATATAAATGTGAGTGTATCAGGAACCGCCACCTATACAGGCTTAGAAAATGGGGAGACTTTTAGTGTTTCAGGAACGCCGAGTTACGCATTTCTTAATGCATCAGTTGCCAATAATAAAGCGATTACAACCTCCGGATTTTTAGCTCCGAGTGCAAACTATTCGATCAGCCAACCCGCTTTAACAGCCTCCATTACGGGGAAAGCTTTAAGTATAACAGCGACAGGTCCGATTATGAATGTTGGAACAGCGCTTACAACTGGAATTTATTCGACTAATTTTACCGCATCTGGGACCATTACCGGGGAAGCAGTGACTAGTGTTACCCTAACTCCGAATGCAGCGGGACTTTCGGCAAGTAGTCCTTCAGGTACCAGTTATACCGTAACCCCAAGTTTGGCTACTGGTTCAGGAGGATTTTTGCCAAGTAATTACATAATTAGCTACAATGCTTTTACGGGCGTTGTGGCAGGTCCCCCTGTGGTTTCATCGATAAATCGTGTAAGTGCTGCAAATACGAATCAAAGTACCGTTAATTATACCGTTACTTTTGATAAGGCTGTTACAGGTGTTGACGTCAGTGATTTCCAAGTAACGAGCACGGGAGCAACGACCGCGACGATTGCGAGTATTTCAGGATCGGCGGCTACGTATACCGTGGCGTTAAATACCATTAGCGGTGATGGTACAATCCGTTTAGATTTAAAAAGTTCGGGAACAGGTATTCAAGATTTGGACGGTCGGGCAATCGTTACAGGTTTCACATCGGGGCAAGTTTATACAGTGGACCAAACAGCTCCCACATTAAGCCATGTTGTAATTTCCTCGAGTAATGCTATTCCAGCCAAGGCAAAAGTAGGAGATATCATTTCTTTATTGATTACAGCAAGCGAATCGATAGCTACGCCTACCGTAACTATTGTAGGCCAATCAGCCACTGTTACAGGAACCGGGGGAACTTATACGGCTACTTACACGGTTGCTACGCCTATTACAGAGGGTGCTGCAGCCATCTCAATTACGTATTCTGACTTAGCGGGAAATGCTGGAACTGTTATTACCTCGACTACGAATAGTTCGACTGTTACGGTGGATGTTACCGCTCCTTCTGGATATGATTTTACATTCCTAAATACAAGTGTTACTGCGGCTAATCAGTCGAATATGACATTAAATTTAGTTTCTCCTGAAGCAGGAACTACTTACTCTGTGAATGTGATATCTGGCACGTTTAGTATGACAGGAATATCTGCAGGCAATATTGGAAGTCCAGCTATAAGTTCTATTTCTGGAATTAATTTAACAGGCTTCCCTGATGGTAATTTAACGGTTGAACTAGTTTTAACAGATGCATCAGGAAATAGCGGAACGGTAATTTCTCATCTTATAACAAAGGATGCTTTGCCTCCCACGGTTATTTCAGTGACTTCTCCGGCTGCCAATGGAAGCTATAGAGCTGGTCAAATGATTCCAATTGTTGTCAATTTTTCGGAAGCTGTGGCAGTTTCGGGCGGGACGCCTACCTTAACACTCGAAACTGGAACAACGGATGCAGTCGTGAATTACACCAATGGATCTGGAACTTCCGCTTTAACTTTTAATTATACTGTTGCTTCCGGAAATACATCATCAGGATTAAACTATGTAGGGACAAACTCATTAAGCTTAAACGGTGCGACAATTGTCGATGCGGGTAATAATGTGGCAACCTTGACATTGCCTGATCCTGTTTCTTTTTTAATCAGTTCATTAGCAGGGGCATCCACATTTGTAATTGATACACAATTACCAAGTCTTACTTCAGTTATCATAAATAGTAACAATTCGAATGTAACTAAAGCGAAAGTGGGTGATGTCATCACGATAGCTATCACCTCGAGTGAAAGCATTGCGACCCCAACGGTTAGCATTGCCGGTCAAACGGCCACCGTGACGGGTTCGGGAACGTCTTGGTCGGCAGCCTATACTGTTGCCTCTAATACCACGAACGGCGTCGCGGCCATCCAAGTGAGCTATCAGGATTTAGCAGGCAATGTAGGTGTTTCTGCGACAGGTTCCACGAACGCTTCGCAAGTGACGATTGATACGGGAGTGCCAACAGGATTTGATTTTTCAATCAACCAAACATCGGTCACGGTGGCCAATCAAAGCTCCTTGTCCATCACGTTGAGTGGCGCGGAAATAGGGACAAATTTTGATGTGAACCAATCGGTTGGCGCTGCCCAAAATACCGATTCGGGGACGATTACTTCGAGTAACGAAGTCATTTCAGGTTTAGACGTTTCCAGCCTGCCCGACGGGACCCTATCTATTTCCGTGACATTGACGGATGCGGCAGGAAATGTTAGTGTGGCCGTGACGAAGACGATTTCGAAAGATGCGTTAGCGCCTACTGTGAGTTCGGTGACCTCCACGACCGCCAATGCGAGTTTTAAGGCTGGCCAAAGTATTCCAATTGTCGTGAATTTCACCGAAGCGGTGACAGTTACAGGAAATCCGCAGCTTACCCTTGAAACAGGTACAACGGATGTTATTTTGGATTACACAAGTGGATCTGGAACAACGGCCTTGACATTTACTTATACGGTAGCGGCCGGAAATACGAGTGCTGATTTGGATTATACGAGCACCTCTGCGCTTGCCTTACACGGAGGAACGATTGTAGACGCCGGCAATAATGCGGCTGTTTTGACACTTCCAAGCCCAGGATCGACCGGTTCGCTTGGGGCCAATAAAGCCTTTGTAATTGATACTTCCGTGCCATCATCCTATGGATTTAGTTTCGGGCAAGCCACTATCACAGCGGCAAATAAATCCAATATCTCGATTAGTTTATCAGGTGCGGAAGTGGGTACAACCTATACGGCACAATTCACGGATGGGACAACAACGATTTCAAGTTCAGCCACAGTTTCAGGAGCTAGCCAAACGATTTCAGGAATTAATCTCTCCACGCTCGTAGATGGCACGATTACAGGAACTCTTTATTTAACAGATGCGGCCCAGAATCAAGGGGCGAGTGTGGTCAATACCATCCAAAAAGACGCCGTCGTTCCCACGGTTAGCTATGTAGGATCGAGTTTAGCCAATGGAACTTATGCGGCTGGACAAGTAATCCCAGTGATAGTCACATTCTCAGAGTCAGTTACTGTTACTGGAACACCTGTTTTAACCCTAGAAACTGGAGCAACAGACGCCCAAGTTTCATATGCTAGTGGATCAGGAACTTCCGCTTTAACCTTTAATTATACCGTTGCATCTGGCCAAGATGTTGCAGATCTGGATTATGTTTCGAGCTCAGCCTTACAGTTAAGTGGTGGTTCAATGCTAGATGCAGGTGCAAATCCAGCTACAATTACATTGCCCGTCCCTGGAGCTGTGGGTTCTTTGGGTTACAACAATAATTTTGTCATCGACACCCAAGTGCCCACGGTTGTTAGTGTAAGTTCAACCATTGCCAATGGCGCCTACCGCGCAGGCACGACCATTCCAATCGTCATCACTTTCAGTGAACCGGTGACTGTTACTGGGACGCCTGTCTTAAGCTTATCGGCCAATGGACCAGCCAGTGCTGCCTATTCGAGCGGTTCGGGAACCAATGCATTGACGTTTAATTATACCATTGCCTCTGGTCACACGAGTAGCGATTTGGATTATTCGGCAACGAATTCATTAGCGTTAAATGCTGGAACAATTCGTGATGCTGCCGCCAATAATGCGGTATTGACTTTGGCGAGTCCAGGAAGTTCAGGGTCCTTGGGAAATGCAAAAAATATTACAGTAGATACTCAGACCCCGAGCGGTTATTCGGTGGCATTTGTTCCGACCCAAATAGATAATTCAAACGTTGGAAACATCTCCTTTACGATAAACTCCGGTGAAATAGGTTCGACCTACACCTACAACATGACCAGTGGAACCACCAGTATAACAGGAACTGGTGCCGTTACGACCAGTCCTCAAACCATTTCAGGAATCAACACTTCTACTGTTCGGGATGGAACGGTAACCTTGAGTGTGACCTTAGCTGATGCTGCGAATAATGTGGGTACTGCGGCTACGGCCACGATTTCTAAAGCGGCTAATGGAGCACCTTCCGGAGCTTTAGCGCCCATAACCCTTTCGCAAAATGATCCCATTACCGTGGTGAATTTAGTGCAAGGATTATCGGATCCGGAAAATGACCCGTTGCAAGTAAGCAGTATTGCTGTATCATACTCCATTACTCGCATTTCAGACAACGCAACAATTACCCCAAGCAATGCGCAGTTAACCAAGTTCCAGGACGTCGTTTCTTCCAGTGATTTATCGGGTAATAACCTAACGGTCGAAACGCCTAAATCTAAGTTCTTGCCAGCCACACAGAAAGGAGTTATTAGTATCAATTACATTATTTCAGACGGAATTAATAATGTGAATGCCTCTGCGACGTTAACGATTTTGGGCGCCAATGACCAGCCATCTGGAAATGCGTTAACCGTTAATCAGGTGACTGTGAATGGTCAAAATATGGGTATTCCTTTAACGGAAGGGGTAGGTGTAAGTACGAATGTCCCAGGTTCTGATCCGGATGATGATGCTGTCGTTTATGAATTGGCGCAAAATACACAAGTAAATAATGGAACCTTCTCATTCAATGCGGATGGTACATTTGCTTTTACACCGACTGCAAATTACTATGGTGAGCAGGAATTTAGCTATTACATCAAAGATCCATCTGGTGTTCAAAATGGGCCATATGTCGTTAAAATTGTTATTGCTGAAAATCCGGATATCGATGGAGTTCCAAGTCGATTGGAAGAAGTTGGTCGAAATAATGGAGACGTAAATGGAGATGGTGTTCCAGATCGTAAGCAAAATAACATTACCAATTTACCCTTAGGTTCTTATGCGGATTACCAAGCAGGTATTAATTGGGCGAACGGTGTTTCAGGAAGTTCACGACCTTCGACCTCGCGAATGGGCTCTCTGTTAATTGGTTCCATGAATAACGCAACAGGCTCTTTGGGTTCCAATTCCTTGGATTTAGATCCCAATGCGAAATTTAATAATGTGGCATTATTACCAGCTCCGGTGATTCCCAATAACGACCGTCAGTTCTCGTCGGCCTTATACCAATTCACCATCGAACCATTGATCAATCAATCCTTACGAGATTTGGATCCTACTCGTGCTGGCTTGCAGGTGCGTGCGATTTTAGAATTTCCAGAAGGAATTCCTGGGTCTACGTATTTAAAACAAAACCAACAAGGCGATTGGGTGAGCTTTAAGGATGATCAAAATTTAGCCACATATGATGATGGGGCTACGTTGATTGACCTAGACAACAACCCGGCTACGATTGAGCGTATTGTATTGACATTTACGGATGGAGCCTTCGGGGACCGCGATCTCTTGGCCAATGGTTTAATCAGTGACCCAGGTGGATTGGGATCTATTTTCCCAATTATTGCTGATGCCACATTGAGCACTCGAGCAGAGGGATTAGCGGCTGGCACGCTTTTACGAAATATCAATGATACGAATTCCAATGCGGATGTAGATGGAGAAGGTCAAACGATAACATATAGCTTGGATGCAAGTAATTCAGCAGCCGTGTTAGCTGCCGTTCAGATTAATGCGTCAACTGGTGCACTCACGGTAAAAGATGCCGATGCGTTTGATTTTGAGGCATTTGTAAACGGACAAGGTGTTGCCACGATGTCCATTATTGTCAAAGCAACTGATACAGATGGCAATTCGGATTTAGCTACGATCAGCCAAGCAATTACGAACGTAGATGAATTCCCTCGAATTATCTCAGGAAGGACGGTTTCGTATACCGAAAATCAGCCTACAAGCGTACCTGTGATTACCGTACAAACCTTACCTGATTATCAGGATGCGACGACCTTCTCAATCCTGAGCGGTTTAGATGTTGCTTCATTCACGATCAATCCGGCCACGGGCGTTTTGAAGTTTTTGCAGTCACCGAATTACGAAGTAAAAAATCAATATACACTTGATATTCAGTCTACCGATTTATTAGGACATACGGATCATGCCGTATTTACGGTGAATATTTTAAATGTGGATGAAAGTAGTCCAACGGCAACAACGATTGTGGCAAATCCGCGGATGATTTTTTCAGATGGAATTGCTTATTCAACTATCACGATTACGACGCGTGAAAATGATGGAACTCCTGTGGGTGTAGGAGGTGCAGCCATCGTTTTGCAATCTAGTCTGGGAACTTTAACTGCAGTAACGGATAATGGTAACGGAACCTATACGGCACGTTTATCTGGATTGGATATTTTAGGTACCGCTCAGATTTCATTTACGCTGAATGGTACAACAGCAACACAAACGACAACGGTTGAATTCAGATCAAATCGGGATGCAGATGGTGATTCTGTTTCTGATTCGGATGAAGGATACGATGGGACAGATCCACAGGATCCATGTTCATATAGTACCAGTCGCTTTGTATTAGCGTATGTTTCAAGCGCCTGGCTTTCGCTAGATTGTGATGGGGACGGTAACCCAAATGGATCGGATGATGCACCTTTGGATTATTGCATCGATGGTATCATGGGAGCTGTGCCGTCCGCAAGTTCACCAGCCTATAAATTCTTTTTATATTCAGATTGCGATAGTGATGGAATCCCTAATGGTCAAGAATGTTATGGTGGCGGACCTACTTGTCAAGATTTCGATAGCGATGGTATTCCTAATTACCTAGATGTAGACTCAGATAATGATGGGCTTAATGATAGTTATGAGAAAAATCGCGATTCAGATGGTGATCGGGATGCTGATTATGTTGACCTAGATTCTGACAATGATGGTATTCTTGATAAGTTAGAATACATCGGCGATATGGATGGCGATGGTGTTTCAAACTATTTAGATCTCGATTCGGATGGTGACGGTATCTTCGATAGCGCAGAGGCAACGGCTAAATTCTCTGCCGCAACCGATGTGAATGCGGATGGAAAGATTGATTGTGCCACGAATGATGCGAATGGAAATGGACTTGGCGATTGTGTCGAAGGAAAAGGATCAATTGAAATTCCAGATACAGATAAAGATAACAAGCCTGACTACTTGGATTTAGATGCTGATAATGATGGCATACCTGATTCGGTGGAATTGACCAACGACCCCGATGGAGATAAGTTACCTAATTACCGCGATCTAGATTCGGATGGAGACTGGTTAGGTGATAGCATAGAAGGTTTACTAGACACGGATAAAGATGAGGTGCTCAATTACTTAGATCAAGATTCAGATGGAGATACCATACCTGATAGCTGGGAAGGAGCCAATCGTTGTCCAAGCTGTACCGATCTACAAGATGATCAAGGAGATGGATATGATGATCGAAAGCAATTTGTTAATCCATTGCCGATCGATACCGATTTGGATAAGTTACCTGATTATTTGGATCTAGATTCGGATAATGACGTGATTCCCGATCGTGTGGAATTAGGTGCTGACATGGATGCAGATGATTTGCCTAATTTCCGTGATTTAGATTCTGATGGAGATACGATTCCAGATGCCATGGAAGCTGGACGAAATCCTGAACTTCCCACAGATACAGATGGGGACTTAGCGCCCAATTATTTAGATTTAGATTCAGATGGTGATCGAATCGTAGATGTATTGGAGGCAGGTATAAATGGGGCGAAACCTAACGATCAAGACCTGGATATGGTCCCAGACTATTTAGATCTTGATTCGGATGGCGACCAAATTCCAGATGAGGTCGAGGCAGGTTTAAATCCAGCTAAACCACGAGATACAGATGCAGATCAAATTTTTGATTTCCGTGATTCTGACTCTGATGGAGACGGAATACCTGATGCCGTGGAGGCAGGAAATAAACCAAGCCAACCACGTGATTCAGATCAAGATAGTTTACCAGATTACATTGATTTAGATTCAGATGGAGATGGTATTCCTGATGCAATAGAAGCTGGTTCGGTGCCAAATTCGCCTCGTGATACGGATAAAGACACGATTCCAGATTATTTAGATTTGGATTCGGATGGCGATGGTATACCAGATGCTTATGAGGCAGGGAAAGATCCACTGATGCCATTGGATTCAGATCGAGATGGCTTGTCTGATTATATTGACTTAGATTCTGATAATGATGGTATTTCCGATGTCATCGAGGCTGGCAAAAATCCAGCCAAACCACGCGATACGGATGCGGACGGTGTGCCTGACTACATTGATTCGGATTCGGATAATGATACGATTAGTGATGCGACCGAAAGGGGAACAGGAGTTAATCCGTTGGATTCGGATGGTGATGGTATTCCAGATTATTTAGACGGAGACTCTGATAATGATCAAATTCCAGATCGTATTGAGGTTCGGTCAAAAGATGGAAAACCCATCGACACAGATGGTGATGGAATTCCTGATTATTTGGATTTAGATTCGGATTCAGATACCTATCCGGATACGCATGAAGCAGGTAAAAATCCAGCTTCACCAGTAGACACCGATGGGGATTCTTTGCCTGACTACATTGATGTTGATTCCGATGGGGATGGTATTTTGGATCGATTGGAAAATGATTTGGATTTTGGTGCCTTACCGGATTGTGATCAAGATGGGTTAGAAAACCGAATCGATGCTCAGCAATGTGAGCCATTTACTCCTCAAGGTATTTCTCCGAACGGGGATGGTAAGAATGATGTCTTAATAATTCCAGGCGTCTTACGTATGCAACCGAACACCTTGACCATTTATAATCGGTGGGGAAATGCTGTTTACACGATCGACAATTATAAAAATAATTGGGGAGGAACAAGCAATGTGGGGTCATCACTACTAGGAGGCGACGGAAATTTACCGGATGCGACCTATTACTATATTTTGGATTTTAAAGGTAAGATGCCTGCAGCTGGTGGTAGCCTATATATAAACCGTTTGAAATAATGCAGAAGTTAATTAATAAATCAAATATCAAATGGATAGTCCTTTTCATTAGCCTATGGTGCTTAGGTTTCGATGTAAAGGCACAAATTGAACCTGTGTATTCCCTCTATACATTCAATCCACAAGTGATCAATCCGGCTCATGCTGGATCCACGGAAAAAAATGAGGTGATGTTGATCCATCGCCAGCAATGGATGGGACTTGAAGGCGCACCCAAATCTTTTTTTCTAAATGCCAATTTGCATGTAAAAGAGAAAAGTGGTGTCGGGTTGAATGGTTTTTTTGATCAAGCTGGGCCAGTAAGTATTCAAGCATTTTCGGGTGATTATAGTTACCATACGCAATTGAATGAAAATTGGACAATGTCCTCAGGTGTTCGCTTGGGCATGGCCAATGTATCAGTTGATTTTAGTGGATTACGTTTAGTTCATTCTGGAGATGAATCTTTTGCAACCAACCTATCTACGGGTTTAAAATTTAATACGGGATGGGGGATCCGATTTAGTAACCAAAAGGGAAGTTTTTTGAGTGTTTCGATGCCAAGATTGATAAAATATAATTTTGGTGAAAATGCTGGCGCATATAAAGATGTTGCCTATATCTACGGTACGTTAGGTACCCGTTTTAATCTAAGTCAAAATTTTGAAATTTCACCTAGTGTACTTGTTCGAGCGGCGGGTGATGCACCACTAAGCGTGGATATCAATTTAATGTCAAAGATTGGCTCTCGTTTGGATGTAGGCGTCCACCTTCGTTTAAAGGACTCTATGGGGGCACGCTTGGGTGTACAAGTAAGCGAGGGGATTTATTTAGGTTATGTGTATGAAATGCCTACAAATGAATTGAGTTTATTGAGTAATCAAACCCATGAATTGGGTATCAAATTTGCGATAAACCGTATTTCGAAAGCTAATGTGGAAAATCCGTAAATACACTTATTCAGAACTTGGGTTAATGGGTGATTTGAGAGATTATCGCCTACAACAGTTGCCATTTTACTTCAAAAAAATGCAATTGGAAGAAATGTCTCGAAATGAATTTATTCTTGTGCGAATATGGGATAAGTACACAGAATATATATTGAAATATGATTTGAATGGGGTTTTTATTCAAATCGTTGATGAAAAATGGATTAACTAAATAATATTATTTTAGAACAAGGAGTGTATTAAGTTCAAGCCTTTTAGGCTTGAACTTTTTGTTTGGAGGTTGATGCCTTATCCATGTATTTTTAGTTAAGTTTACAGGCCTAGCCCTATTCCCATGAATAAAGTTTTTCCAAATGCAATAGCCGCTATTTCCGATGTGCCCGATGGGTCCACACTCATGTTCGGCGGTTTTGGGTTAACTGGTGTTCCAGAAAACGCCATCCAAGCCTTGTTACAAAAAGGTACTCAAAATATCACCTGTATTTCTAATGAGGCCGGCCTGGAGAATTTTGGTTTGGGATTGCTTGTGGGTAATCATCAAATCTCCCGCATGATCTGTTCCTACATTGGCGAGAATCATGTGTTTGAACAATTGCTCATCGATGGGAAATTGGAAGTGGAGCTGGTGCCCCAAGGAACACTCGCTGAGCGCATTCGAGCTGGTGGTGCCGGAATTCCTGCTTTCTATACACCCGCAGGTGTGGGTACCG
>JACCDQ011260536.1_pt1 | contig 16814 bp, 14 predicted proteins | sample 7446031 | NCBI WGS metagenome assembly JACCDQ01 (sample SAMN15323442, study PRJNA562643) | freshwater metagenome | isolation source: river surface water | place: USA:Blue River Watershed | collected 2017-08-17
ACACCAGTCATCAGCGCACCCACGGTGTTGCCCTTCTTGAACCAGCTCTTGAAGTTGCGCGAGGCGTCCAGCTCCTCGTGCAGCCAGCTCTGCTCGAACGCTTGCGGGTAGGCGGAGAGTTCGTCGCTGGCGCGGCCGGCCTGCAAGGCGTCGAACGCGGCTTCGGCGCACAGCATGCCGCTCTTGATGGCTGCGTGGCTGCCCTTGATGCGCGCGGCGTTCAGGTAGCCCGCATCGCAACCCACCAGGGCCCCGCCCGGGAACACCGTCTTGGGCAGGCTCATGAGGCCGCCAGCCGCGATGGCGCGCGCACCGTAGCCGATGCGCTTGCCGCCTTCAATGTGCGCCTTGATGCTGGGGTGGGTCTTCCAGCGTTGCATCTCTTCAAACGGGCTGAGCCAGGGGTTGGCGTAGTCCAGCCCGACCACGAAGCCCAGCGTGACCTTGTTGCCTTCGAGGTGGTAAAGGAAGCCGCCGCCGTAGGTGTTGCTGTCCAGCGGCCAGCCGGCGGTGTGCACCACCCGGCCGGGTTGGGCCTTGTCAGCGGGCACCTCCCACAGCTCCTTGATGCCGATGCCGTAGGTTTGCGGGTCTTTGCCTTCATCCAGCTTGAAGCGGGCGATGAGTTCTTTGCCCAGGTGACCGCGTGCGCCTTCGGCGAAGACGGTGTACTTGGCGTGCAGCTCCATGCCGATCTGGAAGCCGTCGGTGGGCTCACCGTCTTTGCCCAGGCCCAGGTGGCCGGTCGCCACGCCCTTGACGGAACCATCCTCGTGGTACAGCACCTCGGCAGCGGTGAAGCCGGGGAAGATTTCCACGCCCAGTGCTTCGGCCTGCTCGCCCAGCCATTTGGTGACGGCGCCCAGGCTGATGACGTAGCAGCCGTCGTTGTGGAAGTTGTTGGGGATGAGCCAATCGGGGGTGCGGGTGGCACCGCTCTCTTTCAGGAACAGCACGTCATCGCCTGAGACCGGCTGGTTCAGCGGTGCGCCGAGTTCTTTCCAGTTGGGGAACAGCTCGGTGATGGCGCGCGGGTCCATCACGGCGCCCGAGAGGATGTGGGCACCGGGCTCGGAGCCTTTCTCCAGCACGCAGACGTTGCACTCGCTGCCCTTCTCGGCGGCGAGCTGCTTCAAGCGAATCGCGGTGGACAGACCGGCCGGGCCGCCACCGACCACGACCACGTCGTATTCCATGGCCTCGCGCGGGCCGTGCTGTTCGAGAAGGGAGATGGGGGTTTTCATGCGGTGTTCTCGGGCAAGAGGGAGCACGATCAGCAGGCAGGTGCCCAACTGTCGACGACGCAGCGATTTTAGGCGGCCGATCGGCCTGGGTTTGTCGGTCGGCCGACAAGTCGCCGAGGCCTAGGGTAAACCCCGGCGCGCGCCGCGGGCTTTCAGCCCCCAGCGGGCGCTTTCGGCACTCGGCCCAGCAGGTAGAACTCCGGGTTGGGCAGCATGCCACTGAACGAGGCCAGGCGGTTGCTCATGCCAAAGAAAGCGGTGATGGCGGCAATGTCCCAGGCGTCTTCGTCGGTGAAGCCGTGGGCGTGCAGGGCGGCGAAGTCGCTGTCGTCCACTTCGTGAGAGGCCAGGCAGACCTTCATCGCGAAGTCCAGCATCGCGCGTTGGCGCGGCGAAATGTCGGCCTTGCGGTGGTTGACGGCCACCTGGTCGGCCACCAGCGGCTTTTTCTCATAAATGCGCAACAGCGCACCGTGCGCCACCACGCAGTACAGGCACTGGTTGGCCGCGCTGGTGGCGGTGACGATCATCTCGCGGTCGCCTTTGGTGAGCTGGCTGATCCGCCCCACGGTTTCCGGCGTCATCAAGGCGTCGTGGTATGCAAAAAAGGCGCGCCATTCCGCCGGCCGGCGGGCCAAGGCCAGGAACACGTTCGGGATGAAGCCGGCCTTGTCCTGCACTTCCAGGATTTTGGTGCGCAGGTCCTCGGGCAGGGCGTTCAAGTCAGGGAAAGGGTAGCGGCTGGGGCTGGTCACGGTGTCTCCTCTGGGTTTTTCTGGGCGGGGCGCATGGCCCCTCAATCGTCCAGCGATGCGCTCCAGCGGTCGTTCCAGTCGGCGGGCTGGCGCGTTTCGTGCGACCGCCAGTCCTGCAACTGCCGCCGGTCGCGCTTGGTGGGGCGGCCTTGTTCGATGGCGTGGGCCGGTTCGGGGGCAAATCGGCGTTGTTCGGCGGCCTGAGCCCGGGCCAACACCGAAGTCGCGGTTTCTTCGTACAGCAAGGCCGCTTGCGGCGCCGGCCCGCGCGCGGCGCTCAGCGCCTTCACCACCACGGTGCGGCTGCTGTAGCCGGCCTTGAATTCGATTTCGTCGCCCACCCGTGGCTCGCGCGAGGCTTTGGCCGGCTGACCGTTCACTTTCACCCGACCCTTGTCGATCTCGTCGGCCGCCAGGCTGCGGGTTTTGAAAAAGCGCGCCGCCCAGAGCCATTTGTCCAGGCGAACTTTGTCTGGGTGTTCGTTGACCGACGGTTTCATGGGCAAAACCTTAGCACGACGCCAGCGTGCCCGATGGCTTTGGGCACAAAAAAGCCTCCCCAGAGGGAGGCCGTGAGGCGCATTGCTTGGAGGAAAGGCTGCGCTTACTTCGGCATGACCACGGTGTCGATCACGTGGATGACGCCGTTGCTGGCCACCACGTCGGTTTTCACGACGTTGGCGTTGTCCACTTTCACGCCACCGGTGGTGGAGACGGTCAGCTCCGCGCCTTGCACGGTTTTGACCTTGCCAGCCGCCACATTGGCGGCCATCACTTTGCCCGGCACCACGTGATAGGTGAGCACTTTGGTCAGCGCGGCTTTGTCTTTCAGCAGGGCGTCCAGCTGGGCTTTCGGCACTTTGGCGAAGGCTTCGTCGGTGGGGGCAAACACGGTGAACGGACCCGGTCCTTTCAGCGTGTCTACCAAGCCTGCGGCTTGCACCGCCGCCACCAGGGTTTTGAACGAACCTGCGGCCACGGCGGTGTCCACGATGTCGGCGGCCTTGGCGGTCAGGGCTCCCAGGCCCATCAAGGAAGCGATCAGCAGTTTCTTCATTTCAAACTCCGTGCGAAAGAGAGGGTTGAGGGATCGGTCAACGCCGTTTTGACTGGCGTGGATGAATATTAACCAATAGGTAGAAAAATAGACTAATCAGTCTAATATTTGATCTGTTAGTATGGTTTTTCGGCTGGACCACCCAGCGCACTGATCGACAATGCCTTCCATGAACGCCCGCACGCCCTTGTTGGACACGCCCCCACCACCGAAAAAAAGTTTCCGCGCCCAGATGCACGAAGCGCGGGAGGAGGCGATCGTGGCGGCGGTGCATCGGCTGTTGGCGGACAAGGGTTTCGACGCCATGACGGTGGACGAGGTGGCCGCAGAGGCGGGCATGGCCAAAGCCAGCATGTACCGGCATTTCTCCAGCAAAGAGGAGCTGGCCGGGGCGGCGATGGTGCGGGTGATGTCGCGTGCGCACGGGTTTTTGTCCTCCGTGTCGCCGGCCCTGTCGGCTTATCAGCGCTTGCAGGCGGTGGTGGACTGGTTGCTGCGCGCGCAACTGGCCGGGCAGATGCCCTCGCTGCCGAGCGAAAACTCCAGCCTGCGTTCGGCGCTGATGGTGAACACCGAGTACATGGGGCTGCTGGTGGAGATCAGCGAACGCTTGGGCGCTTGGATCGAAGAGGCGCAGGCGGCGGGTGACGTCAACCCCGAGTTGCCCCCGATCGCGGTGCTCTACACCGTGTACGCGCGGGCCTGCGACCCGGTGGTGGGTTTTTTGCGCGGCACCGGGCAGTTCTCGGACGATGAGATCGTCCGGCTCGTGATGCAGACCTGCTTTGACGGCTTGGGTGCGCGCCGCGCCTAGCCAGGGCCCAGTTGCAGGTCCAACTGGCGTTGGATTTCCGCCTCAATCCGTTTTTGGTAGGCGCTGAGCAGAAAGCCCAGTTGCAACTCCAGTTCGAACCGGTCTGGCCACACTTGCAGTTCCCCCTGCATGCCCGGGCCGCGCAAGGCGATGCGCTCGTGGTCGCTCTGGGCAGTGATGTCGCACGCCAGACGCCACTGGGCCTCCGACTCGGTGGCCCAAGAACGGGCCAACTGGCGCGCAGCGTCCCACCCCAGGTGGTGCGGTCGTTGGATGCACAGTTGGCCCATCGACGGTGTTTCAGTGCGCCGCGCCGAGCGCCTTCGCCCGCGCCAGTGTTTGCTGGGCCGATGCAGCATCTGGCGCTGCCTGAGTGGGCCAGCCCGCCAGGTGTTGCTCGCACACCTGGGCCAGCGCGCGCATGCCCGGGGCGCTGTCGTTCAGGCAGGGGATGTAGTGGAAACTCTCGCCGCCCGCGTGCAAGAACGCCTCGCGCGCTTCCTGGTCGATCTCTTCCAGGGTTTCAATGCAGTCCACCGCAAAGCCGGGGCAGATCACATCGGCGCGCTTGACGCCGCTCGTCGCCAGGGCCACCAGCGTGGGTTCGGTGTAGGGTTCCAACCATTTCGCCTTGCCAAACCGCGACTGGAAGGTGACCACATATTCCTCTTTCTTCAGGCCCAGCGCTTCGGCCAGCAGGCGGCCGGTCTTGTGGCATTCGCAGTGGTACGGGTCGCCCAGGTGCAGGGTGCGTTCGGGCATGCCGTGGAAGCTCATCACCAGCTTGTCGGGCCGGCCGTGCGCCATCCAATGCTGCTGCACAGAAGTCTTGAGGGCGTCGATGTACAGCGCATCGTCGTGGTAGTGGTTGACGAAGCGAAACTCCGGCAGTTGCCGGACTTTTTGGCCCCAGCCGAACACCATGTCGAACACGCTGGCGGTGGTGGCAGCGCAGTACTGCGGGTAAGCGGGCAGCACCAGAATGCGGGTGCAGCCGTCGGCCTTCATCGCATTGAGCTGGCTTTCAATCGATGGCTGGCCGTAGCGCATGGCCCAGCGCACGTCTACCCGGTGGCCGCGCTCGCCCAGGTAGCCGCCCAGCAGTTTGGCCTGCTTTTCGGTCCAGGCTTTCAGGGGCGAGCCCTCGGGCGTCCAGATGGTGGCGTACTTGGCGGCCGATTTGGCCGGCCGCACCCGCAGGATGATGCCGTGCAGGATCAGCCACCAGATGGGCTTGGGAATTTCCACCACCCGGGGGTCGGCCAGGAACTGGCCCAGGTAGCGGCGCAAAGCCGATGGCGTGGGGGCCTCGGGCGTGCCCAGGTTGCACAACAGAATGCCAGTGCGCGCGGCCTGGCCATGGGTGTACGGGGGTTCTTTGCGAAAAGCCATGCGGTATTCTCCCCCACCTATGCTCGACCTTTCACACATACGGGCCATCACCCTGGACTTGGACGACACCCTGTGGCCCGTGTGGCCCACCATCCATTATGCCGAACAGACCTTGCAGGACTGGCTGGCCCAGCACGCTCCGGCCACCGCCCGCTACCTGGCCGACCCTCAAGTGCGGCACGAGGTGCGTGCCCAGGTCAGCCGTGACAGCACCCACATGGCCCACGATTTGAGCTGGCAGCGGCAAGAAGCCATCCGCCGCGCGCTGACGCACGCGGGGGACGATCCCGCGCTCGCCGGCCCCGCGTTCGAGGTGTTCTTCGAGCAACGCCAGCGGGTGTCTTTCTACGACGACGCCTTGCCTGCCTTGGCGGCGCTGGCCCGAAAGTTTCCGGTGGTCGCCGTGTCCAACGGCAACGCCGACGTGCACCGGGTGGGCATCGGCGCGCATTTCCACGGCAAGGTGAGTGCCCGCGAAGTGGGCGTGGGCAAGCCGCATCCCCGCATTTTTGAGGTGGCCGCAGAGTGCGCCGGCGTCGCCATGCACCAGGTGTTGCACATCGGTGATGACGCCGCGCTGGACGTGCTGGGCGCCTGCGCGGTGGGCATGCAAACCGTGTGGGTGAATCGCGAAGGCCACGCCTGGACCGACCCACACCGCCAACCCCACCTGAGCGTGACCGACCTGTTGACCTTGTGTCGGCATTTGCAACTTGATGTGATCGGAGACAACGCATGAGTTTGACGATCCACGGCATCGTGGCCTCGCGCGCGGTCCGCCCATTGTGGGTGGCGCGCGAACTGGGCCTGGACTTCCGCCATGTGCCCACGCCCTACCTGGGCGGTGCCACCCGCACGCCCGAGTTTTTACAGCTCAACCCCAACGGCCACATCCCGGTGTTGCTCGACGCGCGACCCGAAGGCGACGTGGTGGTGTGGGAATCGATGGCGTGTGCGCTGTACCTGGCGCGCCACCACGGGCGGGGCGACGGCTCGGACCTGTCTCCTGCCACCGCGCGCGAAGACGCCGAGGCCTTGCGCTGGGCCTTCTGGACCGTGACCGAGCTGGAAAAAGACGCCCTGACGGTGCTGATGCACCGCATGACCATGCCCGCCGATCAGCGCAAGCCCGAACTGGCCGAGCAGGCGGAAAAGCGTTTGAAAGTGCCGTTCAAGGTGCTGGAGCAGCACTTGCAGGACCAGCAAGCCCGCGGCCAGGCTTACATGGCGGCCGCGCGTTTCACCGTGGCCGACGTGTGTGTGGCCAGCGTGGTCAACTGGGCGCGCCCGGCCCGGGATCTGATGGCGCAGTTTCCCCTGACCCTGGATTGGGTGGTGCGTTGCGTCCAGCGGGATGCGCATGTGGCTTTGAAGGAGGCTGCGCGCAGCGTGTGAGCGGGTGGGCCACCAGTGCCCGCACCGCATCCTGCCCGCTGCGCACCGCACCCTCGAGTGTGGCGGGGTAGGGGCCATCGATCGCATCGCCGGCCGTCCACAGCCGGGGTGCCGGGTTCATGCCGGGCCGGCGCAGGCCAGGGGTGCAGGCGAAGGTGGCTTGTTTTTCCACCACCGTGCCCACAACGGCCAGGTCTGTCAGCCCCAGTTGCTGCTGCGCCTGCTGGCGCACTTGCGTTTCCAGGTCTTGCACCGTGCCGTTCCAGGCGCTGGCGACGAACGCAACCAGCCCGTCCGGGCCACCGAGTTGCCCACGGTCGAATACAAATTGGGCGGGGCCACCCCGCAGGGCCAGCATGGGATGCGGTGACGACCAAGGCGCGCCTGGCGTCATGGCGTAAACGGTGCCGATGGCTTCGTACTCAAATGCCTGGGCTTGGTCGCACCAGTCTTGCAAGGCTGCGGTCCATGCCGGGGTGTGCCGCAGCGTCGTCAGCAATGCGGCGGCCGGGCGAGGGGGGCAGGCCAGCACCACATCGTCGAACCACGTTTCAGGTGCAGCGCCCGTTCGGGCGGACGGCAGCGTGCCGTGCAGGGCCCAGCGCCCATCCATCGGTTCTAAACCCGTGACCCGGGCACCCGAATGCAATTGGGCGCCGCGTTCCTTGAGCCAGGCCACCGCCGCGTCGGGCAGCAACTGGCCCAGGTCGCGCCGGGGCAGGAGCAGGTCCGCGCTGCGCCACGGGGCGTGGCCCTGGCCCAGCAGCGCATCGCGCAGCACGCGCAGAAACACTTGCGCACTGGCTTGATCGGCCGGTGTGTTCAAGGCCGCCACGCACAAGGGGTCGATCAGGTCGTCCACCACCCGGCGCGGCAGATTGTTGCACAAGGCCGACACCGTCAGGCTGGGGTTGCACTGAAAACCTTGTAGCCGCCAGCGTGCCGCGGTCTTCACGAAGGCCCAGCGGTCGGCCCAAGTCCAGCCGCGCGCTTGCGCGATCGTGGCCAGGGTGTCGAGTGGGGCCGGCCAACGCTGGGCCCAGGTCGGGCAGGCCAATCCCGAGCCGTCGGGGAAGGGCAGGGCCAGCGGCGTGGCGTGCAGCGCTTCATCGAGCTGCACGCCCACGCGGGCCATCATTGACAGCGTGGCGGTGTACGCGCCGATCAGGATGTGCTGGCCGTTGTCCACCGTGATGTGAGAGTCTGGCGATTCGCCCAACCGGGCGTTGGTGTGGGGTTCGGTCTTGCTCAGAGGCAGCGCCAGGCGGCGCGCCCGCCCGCCCCAGTGCCGGGACGCCTCGAACACGGTGACCTCGCAACCTTGGGTCACAGCCTCCACCGCAGCGGCCAGCCCGGCCCAGCCCCCGCCCACCACGGCCACGCGGCGCATGTGGTTCGCCTTCACAGCCGACCGAGCGCCTGCACCTTCCAGGCCAGCCAGAACTTGCGCAGCGGCGTCAGGCTGACACGGCGGGTCAGCACCAGTTGCGGGTCACTGGCGATTTCGCTCAGCAGCGTGCGGTAGATGCTGGCCATCATCAGCCCCGGCTTTTGCGCGTGGCGGTCGGTGGCGGGCAGCAAGTCCAGGGCTTGCTGGTAGGTCGTCAAGGCCCGGTCGATCTGAAAGCGCATCAGCGCCTCGAACCGCTGCGGGAAGGTGTCGTCGCTCTGGCTGCCCCGTTTGAGCAGCTCGTGCGCCTTCACGTCGAACTGTTGCAGTTCGTTGATGGGCAGGTAGATGCGCCCGCGCACCGCGTCTTCGCCCACGTCGCGCACGATGTTGGTGAGCTGAAACGCCAGCCCAAGCCGGTGGGCGTAGGCCGTGGTCGCGGCTTCGGTTTGTCCAAAGATGCGCGCCGCGACTTCACCCACCACGCCCGCCACCAGGTGGCAGTAGCGCTGCAGTTGTACGAAGTCCAGGTAGCGGGACTGTTCCAGGTCCATCTGGCAACCGTCGATGACTTGCAGCAGGTGGCTGGCCTCGATGCCGTAGGTGGTCGCGTGCGGTTGCAGCGCCAGCAGTGCAGGGTGTTCGGCCGGTGCGCCTTGGCCGAACGACCGCGCCACTTGGGCGCGCCACCAGTCGAGCTTGGCCTGGGCCACGCCAGGGTCGCGGATTTCGTCCACCACGTCATCGATTTCGCGGCAAAACGCATAGAACGCGGTGATGGCGGCGCGCCGGGCGGGTGGCAAAAACAGGAAGGCGTAGTAGAAGCTGCTGCCCGAGGCGGCGGCTTTCTGCTGGGCGTACTCTTGCGGTGTCATGCGGTGCGAGTGTAGGGGGTGGCACGGCGTTGCATCAGGCCGCGGTAGAGCAAGGGCACCATGAACAGGGTGAGCACGGTGGAGAACGCCAGCCCCCAGACGATGCTGGCGGCCACCGGCCCCCACAGCAGGCTCTGGCCGCCCAGCCCAAACGCCAGCGAAGACAGGCCGCCTATCGTGGTGGTCGTGGTGATGATGATGGGCACCACCCGGCGCCGCGCGGCGTAGAGGGTGGCGTGCATCACGCTCATGCCTTGGGCCAGGCGGTCGTTGGCAGCGTCGATCAGCACGATGGCCGAGTTGACCGCGATGCCGGTGAGCGCGATCACCCCGTACAAGGTGTAGAGCGACAGCGGCTGACCGGACAGGGCCAGCCCAAACGCGACGCCGGTGAAGGCCAGCGGCACCGAAACCAAAATCATCAGCGGTTGCAGGTAGCTGCGGAACTGCGCGGCCAGAATCAGGTAAATCAAGCCCAACCCCAGCAAGAACAGCTTCTGCATCGCAGCCAGGCTTTCTTCGATGTCTTCCAGTTCACCGGAAAAGTCCAGGTCTATCCCGGGGTGCTGGGCCCGCAGCCCGGCCCAGGCGGTCTTGATGCGGTCGTTGGCGGCCTTGGTGTCGGTCACCGCTTTGTCCAGGTTTGCCTCCACCGTGATGGTGCGGCGCAGGTTGTAGTGGCGGATGAAGCCGCGCCCCGGTTGCACCTCCACGTGCGCCAATTGGCCAAGTCGGGTGATCTGGCCGTTGGGCAGGGCCACCGGTTCGTTCAACAACGCTTCGGTGTCGGCCCGCACGTCCAGCGCGGAGGCGTGGCGCACCCGCAATTCGATCTTGTCGCCCTGCTCACGGGTGAAAGCCACGGTTTCGCCGTCCACCGCCAGCCGCACCAACCGGGTGGCCTGGGTGGCGCTGAGGCCCATGTCGCGCAGCGCTTCGCGGTTGAGCGTGAGTTGCAGTTGCGGTCTGCCCGGCAGGTTGTCGTCCTGCACGTCCTGCGCGCCGGGGATCTCGCGGACCACCGCCTTGAGCGCATCTGCCGCACGCTGTATGGCGTCGAAATCGTCGCCCCGCACTTTGACGCTGATGGCTTTGCCCGCAGGTGGCCCCCCCGACAGGACGGTGAAGCTCTTGCGCCCGGCGCCTGGCAAGGCTTCGATCTCGGCGCGCATGGCCTCCACGATGGTTTGCACGTCGCGCGCTCCGTCCACCCGTGGGTTGAGCGAGACGAACACCTGGCCGTACTGGTCGCCGTACACCGGTTCGGTGTCGGTGAATTTCAGCCCGGCGGTCGAAGTGACGGCGCGGGCCTCATGGCCGTCAGCGGCGTCGCCGACCCCGCGCAGCCGCTGGCGCACCGCCTGCTCCACCGTTTCGGTGGCGGCCAGGGTGTCTTCCAAGGTGGCGTTGGCGGGCATGTCCACGTTCACGTAGAACGCGCGGATGGGGTCGAACGCAAAAAATTGCACCCGCACCACGCCCGCCACCACCAGCACCACCGCCAAGCCCATGGCCGTCAAGCCCACCAGCGCAAAGCGTTTGGGCCGGCGCAAGACGTAGGCCAAGGCCTGGCCATAACGCAGGCGAATGTCCCGGTTGAACCGGTTGCGCCACGCTTGTATTTTGGACGGTCGGTCAAACCTCAGGCCGGCCACACCCACGTGCACCGGCATCATCCAGAACGCCTCGATCAGCGAAATCAGCAGCGCCAGCGTCACCACAAAAGGGATGACGAACATGAACTTGCCCACGATGCCGGGCAGCAGCATCAGCGGCAGGAAGGCAGCGAGCGTGGTGGCCACCGAGGCCAGCACCGGCTTCCACACCTCCACGATCCCTTCCAGACTGGCTTGCAGCACCTGCTGGCCGCGTTCCATGCGGTAGTAAATGGCTTCAACCACCACCACCGTGTCGTCCACCAGCATGCCCAACGCGATCACCACCCCCAGCAGCACCGACACGTTGACCGTGTAACCCAGTGGCGCCAATACCGCGAAAGTGCCCATCAGCGAAAACGGAATGCCCAGCGCCACCAGCACCCCGATGCGCCAACCCAGGAACAGCCAGCACACCGCCAGCACCAGCAAGATGCCGTACAGCGCGTTCGTCTGCATCACGTCGATCGCTTCTCGCGTGGGGACGGTCTGGTCGTCCGTCAGCGCCAATTGCAGGCCAGCGGCCGCCAGCACCGGATTCTGGGTGTCGATGTAGGCGCGAATCCGGTCGATCAACTCCAGGGTGTTGGTGCCTGATTTTTTGGTCACGGCCATGGAGATGGCCGGCTGCCCGTCGCTGCTGGCGTATTGCGACGCGGGGGCCCGCGCCCGTTCGATGCGAGCCACGTCGCCCAGGCGCGCGCTGACGCCCGGCCGGCCCGACGAGGTGACCGGCAGCGAGACCAGGGCCGACGGATCAGAGACCACCCCCTTGAGGCTGACCGCCCAGGCACCGTCCAGGGTTTTGAGCGTGCCGCCCGAGGTGTCTCGCCACCAGGCACGCAGGGTGTCGGCCACGTCGGTGGCGGTCAGCCCACGCGCGGCCAGCGCCGCGGCGTCGGGACTGACCAGCACTTCCGGGTCGCGCAGGCCGGAGGCAAACACCTGGTCCACCCCGCCCAGGCGTTCCAGGTCGCTCTTGATGCGCCGTGCGTTGAGCCGCAGCGTTTCGTCGTTGGCCTGGCCCGTCAGGCGCACCGCCGCCGTTGGGAAGCCGTTGGAGGTGGTGATCTCCATGATGCGGGGATCGTTGGCCTCGCTGGGCAACTCGCTGGCGGCTTTGTTCTGGATTTCGCGCCGCAGGTCGTTCATGCGCTTGTCGAAAGTGCGCTCGTTGATTTCGCGAAACCGCACCAACATGCTGGAAACGTTCTCGCGCGAGTTGGAGATGACCCAGCGCACATCGGCCACGCCTTTGATGGCGTCTTCCAGCGGGTTGGTGATCAGCCGCTCCACGTCTTCGGCGCTGGCGCCGGGCAGCGTGGTGGTGATGTTGACCCAGTTGAAATTGATTTCGGGGTCTTGTTCCCGGGGCATCTGCTGGTAGCTGATGAACCCCAGCAGCAGGACCACCACGAAGGCGATGTTGGCCAACGGATGGTTGGTGATGAGCGCGCGCATGAACCGCATGGGAGGGCTCCGGCGGTCAGTTCAGCGATTGGCCGTCGCGCAGGCTGGCCTGCCCTTGGACCACCACCAAGGTGTCGCCCGGCAAGCCAACGGGTGTGGCCCGCCCTTCCTGAGCGCCGGGCAGGGGCACGAAGCGGGCGCGTCCGGCCTCTTTCACGAAAATGCCCAGGGCATCGCCACGCTGGACCATCAGCCCGACCGGCACATGGGGCGTGGGATCGTTCCAACGCAGCACGCCACTGCTGCCCGCAGCGGCCTGCTGGGCGCCCACAAAGCCCAAGCGCGCGGTTTGGGTACGACTCGTGCCTTGCAGCGTGGGCGTGGCACGCAACAGGCGCACGGGCAGGGCGGTACCCGTGTCGGGCTCAAACTGTAGGGTGCGCGCGGCTCGCAGCCCACCCAGTTCGGCCGGCGTCACTTGGGCGCTGACCTCGGCCTGCCCCGTTTGGGCCAACACAAAAAGCACAGTGCCGGGGGCCACCATCTCACCGACCTGGGCCAACCGCTGCACCACAGCCCCGGCGAAAGGCGCACGCACGGTGGCTTTGTCGCGCTGGCGGCGGGCCGTTTGCCACTGGGCCTGCGCGCTGTCGCGCTCGGCCTGGAGCAGCGCCACTTCGGTTTCCCGCTGGGCCAGCGCTTCTTGCGAGAAAAATCCCTGGGCCACCAACTCCCGTGCGCGCTGCGATTGCGCCTGGGCCAGCGCCAGCCGGGCCTGGGCGGCATCACGGGCGGCTTGCGCCCGTTGCAGCGCCAAGTCCAGGTCGGTGGGGTCGATCTGAGCCAGCACCTCCCCGGACTTCACGTTGGCGCCCACGTCGGCGTTCCAGCGTAGCAGGGGGCCACTCACTTCCGCCGCCAGCCGCGATTCGTTGCGCGCCACGACCTGGGCCGGCGCGCTGCGGGCAGGCATCACCCACACCGCGTCCAGGCGGCTGATCTGCACCGTGGCGACGGGCGTTGCACTGGCCTGGGGTGCGGCATCCTGCGCGTGGCCCATGGGGGCGAAGCCGAGCCAGCCGGCCAGGGCCAGCGCGAGTACACCGTTGACGGGCGAGTGAAAGACAGAAGGCATGGTGTTTGTGCCGAGGGTTTGGGTGAAGTAGGACTGGCTTCAGGCGACCGGGCGTTGAACGCGCTGCAACGAGGCCGGCATGCGCCAGGCCCGCCACAACAGCCGGGGGGCATCGGCCACGCCCACGGTGGGGCGCCGTTGCCAGCTTCGGTGATCGTCTTGTGCCAGTTTGTCCAGCACGCGCAGCCCACCTTGCACCACCAGGCGCAGTTCCCAGCCGATGCGCCCAGGCAGGCGCAAAGCCAGTGGCGCGCCACTGAGCATCCGTTCGCGGGCGTCGTGGCACAGCGTGGCAAGCATGGCCTGCGCAGCGGCCGAGTCCTGGTGCGGGGCCAAGGTGTCCACGTCGACTTGGTGCTGCAGCAGCACCTCGCGCGGCAGGTAGTGGCGCTGGCGGGGCAAGTCCACGCTCAGGTCTTGCCAGAAATTGATCAATTGCAAGGCGGTGCAAACCGCATCGCTTTGGCGCAAAGCGGCCGCGTCGTTCACCCCGTACAGGTGCAGCAACAGCCGGCCGATCGGGTTGGCCGACCGGCGGCAGTAGTCCAGCAGTTCAGCCATGCGGCCGTAACGCTGGCCGGCGGCGGTGTAACGCACGTCTTGCTCGAACGCGTCCAGCAGGTCGAGCAGGGGCTGGCGGGGCAGGGCGTGAGCGTGCGCTTGCACGCTCAACGGCACGAACACCTGGGGCCAGCGGGTGCGGGCTGCGGCTTCCGGCTGGCACCAAGTATTCAGCAGGGCAGTTCGGAATTCGGCCAGATCGTCCAGGCGCTGCTGGGGTGCAGCATCGCCTTCATCCGCCAAATCGTCGGCGGTGCGGGCAAAGTGGTAGATGGCCGCGATGGGCGCGCGCAAGGCCGGGGGGCACCACCACGAGGCCACCGGAAAATTTTCGTAATGATCGACGCCTTGCATGCGCTGGGATGTTGCCACACTGCGATTGTGCGGGAAGTGATTGGGGTATCATGTCAAGTTAATAACCCATTGGTCATTAATTCGGGGGTTCTCCATGGTGCGCGTTCTGGGTGCTTCGAGCGGTTGGGTGGCGTTGGCCTTGTTGGTCGGGTGTTCCCGTCCAGCACCGCCCGAAGAGCCGGTGCGCTCGGTCAAGTTGGCGGCGGTGCAGCCGGTGGCCGATGGCCCCACCCAGACGTACGCCGCCGACATCCGCGCCCGCGTCGAGTCGCGACTCGGCTTTCGCGTCGGGGGCAAGTTGCTGCAGCGCCCGGCCGAAGTTGGACAGACCGTGAGAGCCGGCCAACTGCTGGCCGTGGTGGACCCGCAGGATTACCAGTCGGCCGCCAAAGCCGCCGAGGCCCAGGTGGCCGCCGCCCGCACGCAGCGCGATTTGGCCGCGGCCGATCTGCAGCGTTTCGAGGGTTTGCGCGCCCAGGGTTTTGTGAGTGGTGCCGAAATCCAGCGCCGCCAGACCACGCTGGCCGCCGCTCAGGCCGCGTTCGACCAAGCCCAAGCGCAGGCGCAGGTGCAGGGCAACCAGGCCAGTTACACCCGCTTGTTGGCCGATGCCGATGGCGTGGTGGTGGCCGTCGAGGCCGAGCCGGGTCAGGTCGTGTCGGCCGGTGCCACCATCGTGCGCCTGGCGCGCATGGGCCCGCGCGACGCGGTGCTGGCCGTGCCCGAAGACCGGGTGGCGGGTGTGCGGCCAGGGCAGCCGGCCCAGGTGGCCTTGTGGGCCGACAGTGCGCACCTGTTGACCGGCAAGGTGCGTGAAGTGGCGGCCAGTGCCGACCCCTTGACCCGCACTTTCACAGTCAAGGTGGCGCTCCCGGCCGATGCAACCGCCCCGTTGGGCGCCACGGCCACGGTGCGCCTGGGCACGTCGACCGCGCGCATTCAGCCAGCGCCAAGTGCGGCATTCCGCCTGCCAGCGACCGCCTTGTGGCAGCAGGGCAGCGGCAGCGCGGTCTGGGTGTTCGACGCGTCGGCCGGGGTGGTGCGCGCCCGCACCGTCAGCGTCGTCAGCGTCGACGGCAGCGACGCGGTGGTGACCCAGGGCCTGCAAGCGGGCGACGAGGTGGTGGCCGCAGGCACCCATGTGTTGTCAGATGGGCAGCCGGTGGTGCGTTACGCCAGCCCGGCTGCGCAATGAGCGCCCCACAGACCCGCCCGGAGACGCCCGCATGAGCCGCCCCCCCGAACGCGCCCGTTTCAACCTGTCCGAATGGGCGCTGAACCACCAGCCGCTCACCCGCTACCTGATGGTGGTGTTGCTGGTGCTGGGTTTTGCCGCCTACTTCCAGCTCGGCCAGGACGAAGACCCGCCTTTCAACTTTCGCGCCATGGTGGTGCGAGCCTACTGGCCCGGCGCCACCGCCCAGCAAATGGCCGAGCAGGTGGCCGACAAGCTCGAAAAGACCCTGCAGGAAGTGCCGTACGCCGACATCATCCGCAGCTACTCCAAGCCGGGCGAAACGCTCATCATCTTTCAGGTGGCCGAGTCCTCGCCCTCCAAGGAGTTGCAGCAGATCTGGTACACCGTGCGCAAGAAAATCGGTGACACCCGTGCCAGCTTGCCGCAAGGGGTGCAGGGGCCTTTCTTCAACGATGAGTTTGGCGACGTGTACGGCGTGCTTTACGCATTGCAGGGCGAGGGCTACAGCCCCGCCGACTTGAAGCACGAGGCCGACCGCCTTCGGCAGCTCCTGCTCAACGTGCCGCATGTCGCCAAGGTCGCGCTGTTAGGGGTGCAGGACGAGACAATCTACCTCGCAATTTCGCGCCAGCGCCTGGCCACGCTGGGGCTGGACATGGGCCAGGTGCTCGACCAGTTGGGTCAGCAGAATGCGGTCGCCCCGGCCGGCGTGGTACAGACGCCGGGCGACGCGGTGGCGGTGCGGGTGGACGGTGCGTTCGGCTCGGTGGAGGCGCTGCGCGCCATGCCTGTGCGCGCGGCCAACGGCACCCAGTTGCGTTTGGGCGACGTGGCCCAGATCCGGCGCGACTACATCGATCCCCCCCAGGTCAAAGTGCGCCACAACGGACAGGAAGGGGTGGTGCTGGGCGTGTCCATGGCCAAAGGCGGTGACATCATCGCGCTGGGCGAAGCCCTCAACGCCCAGCGCCCCATGCTGGAAAACAGCCTGCCCGCCGGCATGACCTTGTCGCAGGTGCAGGACCAGCCCACCACCGTGTCGCGCTCGGTCAATGAATTTGTGATGGTGCTGATTGAAGCCGTGGTGGTGGTGCTGCTGGTCAGCTTCGTCAGCCTGGGCTTGCACCGCCGGCCCGGCGGTCGGGGCTGGCAGCGTCACACGTTGGACATGCGCCCCGGCCTGGTGGTGTTCATCACGATCCCGCTGGTGCTGGCCATGACGTTCCTGGTCATGCACTACGCGGGCATTGGCCTGCACAAAATCTCGCTGGGCTCGCTCATCATCGCGCTGGGCCTGCTGGTGGACGACGCCATCATTGCGGTGGAAATGATGGTGCGCAAGCTGGAAGAGGGCCATTCCATGATGCGCGCCGCCACCTACACCTGGGACGTGACGGCCATGCCGATGCTGACCGGCACGCTGATCACGGCAGCCGGTTTTTTGCCCATTGGCTTTGCCAAGTCCACCGTGGGGGAATACACCTTTGCGATTTTTGCGGTCACGGCCACCGCGCTGGTGCTGTCGTGGGTGGTGGCGGTGTACTTCGTGCCCTACCTGGGCGTGAAGCTGCTCAAGGTC
>JACCDQ011949017.1_pt1 | contig 16811 bp, 15 predicted proteins | sample 7446031 | NCBI WGS metagenome assembly JACCDQ01 (sample SAMN15323442, study PRJNA562643) | freshwater metagenome | isolation source: river surface water | place: USA:Blue River Watershed | collected 2017-08-17
AAACACGCACTTTCTCCAGTAGCATCCGCTCAGCCGGATAAATAAGTTTCCGGCTGCGAACCAACTTCCGACTTAAGGAATTTCAAAATGGCAACTGCAAAAAAATCTCCGGCAAAAAAAGCTGCTCCTGCAAAGAAGGCAGCACCCGCCAAAAAACCCGTAGCGAAAAAAGCGGCACCTGCAAAAAAAGCAGCACCCGCTAAAAAAGCTGCACCTGCAAAGAAAGCTGCACCAGCTAAAAAGCCTGCAGCCAAAAAAGCCCCCGCAAAAAAGCGCACACCTAATGCCGCTTTCATGAAGGCTTTGACACCTAGCGCCGCTTTGGCTGCTGTGGTGGGTGCATCCCCACTGCCACGTACTGAAGTCGTGAGCAAGCTGTGGGTTTACATCAAGAAAAACAACCTGCAAGACAAAGTCAACAAGCGCAACATCAACGCTGATGACAAACTCAAAGCAGTCTTTGGCAAAGCCCAAGTCAGCATGTTCGAGATGGCCGGCCTGATCGGCAAGCACTTGAAGTAATTCAATGCTTCTCGAATGAAAAAAGCCGGGTCATCCCGGCTTTTTTTATGACTTCGATTTCAAAGCATTTTGTGTGATGGCCGAGAGCGTGCCTCGGGTGGTAATGACTTCCGGGTCCAACATGATTTCAATCAAGGTACCCTGCTCACGTTGAAGCGCCTCGATCAGTGCAGGCTCAAACTCTTCCGTCTTGGAAATTCGAATGCCTTCATACCCATATGCTTTGGCCAAATTGGCAAAGTGCGGATTGTTCAAGTTGGAGCCCATGTTGTGGGTCGGAAAATCGCGCTCTTGATGCATGCGAATGGTGCCGTACATGCCATTGTTCAATAGCACCACAATCGATTTGGCGCCATGCTGACAGGCTGTTGCCAACTCTTGGCCATTCATTAAAAAATCACCGTCACCTGCAATGGTGAATGCCACTCGCTTGGACACGATAGAAGCGGCGATACCTGCAGGCACGCCGTACCCCATGGCACCCACCGTTGGCGCCAATTGCGTCTTCAAGCCTTTGCTCAAGCCGTGGTGCTGGTAATAACGGTGGACCCAACTTGCAAAATTACCTGCACCATTGGTCAGCACGGCATCTGCCGGTAAATGCCGCTGCAATGCAGCAACCACCTCGGGCATGTTCACCAAGCCCTGGGCCGAGTCGTGTGGCAGGCCGGCTAAAGACTGTGGCTGAATATTGGCCCGGTAATCCGCATTGGCCTGTGCCGTCCAGTCCGACCAAGGCACTGACGGCGGCGCGGTCAACACTTCAAGGCTTCGTGCGGCGGCATTCATGGTGGCACAGATGGCCAAATCTGCCGAATACACACGGTGAAGCTCTTCAGCACTTGCGTGAATGTGCACAAGCTTTTGTTTGGGTTTGGGCACTTCCAAAAGTGTGTAGCCACTGGTGGTCATTTCTCCCAATCGGGGGCCAATGGCCAAAATCAAATCGCTGTCTTTGATGCGCTGCGACAGTTTGGGATTGATGCCAATCCCGACATCACCCGCATACAAAGGATGGAAGTTGTCAAAGGTGTCTTGAAATCGGAAGGCATTGCCAACGGGCAATTGCCAATTTTCCGCGAACCTTTGCAGCGCTTGTGCGGCTTGCGGGGTCCAACCGCCGCCGCCGGCAATCACAAATGGCCGTTTGGCCGCCAACAACATTTCTCGCAGTTGACGCAAACTACCGGGATCACTCCAAGCCTCCACGGGTTCTAGCTTTGGCAAGGGTTGGGCCGTCACCTCGTGGGTCAACATGTCTTCAGGTAAAACCAGAACCACGGGACCGGGTCGGCCGTTCATAGCGGTGGCAAATGCGCGTGCCACGTATTCAGGTATACGCTTGGCATCGTCGATGCGCTCGACGCGTTTGGCCATGCCCTTGGTGCTGGGTCCAAAAAAAGAACAGAAATCGACTTCTTGGAAGGCTTCGCGGTCACGTGTATCGGTGGCCACATCGCCCACAAACAAAACCATGGGCGTAGAGTCTTGAAACGCCGTATGAACGCCAATGGAGGCATTGGTGGCACCGGGGCCTCGGGTCACGAAACAAACGCCAGGACGGCCCGTTAAACGACCTTGGGCATCCGCCATGAAGGCCGCGCCACCCTCTTGCCGGCAAGTCACAAACTGAATCTGATCTTTGTATTTGTGAAAACCGTCCAAGACGGCCAAGTAACTTTCACCAGGGACACCAAAGGCGTGGGAAATGCCTTGCGCCACCAAACACTCCACCAGGAGGTGACCTCCCATTTGAGTCTTGGAGCCAGTTTCAGCTTGTTTGTCGTTTAGATTGCTCATACAGCCTCTTGTGATCAAGGCCGCATGATACTTTCAAAGCGAATTCTTCAGACGAAGCAAGGTCACCTGGTGATTCACTTTAGCTCACCACACGGTCAAATTTAAAAACGCCTGGGTCCTTCACTGGGTCGACATCCACAGGGATCACCGACTTTGGCAAGAACTTGCCCTCAAGGAGCAGTTTGGACAGCGGGTTTTCAATCCTTTGCTGCACGGCTCGCTTCAAGGGACGGGCACCAAACACAGGGTCAAAGCCCACCTTGGCCAGTTCCGCCAAAGCCGCAGGCGAGACCTCAAGGTGCAAGTCCATCTTCGACAAACGAGCTTCCAAAATTTGGAGTTGAATTTTGGCAATCGATTCAATGTGCTTGGCGTCCAAACTGTGAAAGACCACCGTCTCGTCGATGCGGTTCAAAAACTCGGGACGGAAGTGATTCTTCAATTCACCCCAAACAGCCTCTTTGATGTCGTCATTGGACTCTCCCACCATGGACTGAATCAAGTGAGAGCCAATGTTGGACGTCATCACAATGACTGTGTTTTTGAAGTCGACTGTGCGGCCTTGACCATCCGTCAAGCGCCCATCGTCCAACACTTGAAGCAACACGTTAAAGACATCAGGGTGCGCTTTTTCAACCTCATCGAGCAACAAAACCGAGTAAGGCTTTCTGCGTACGGCTTCCGTGAGGTAGCCGCCCTCTTCGTAGCCGACGTAACCAGGTGGCGCGCCAATGAGACGGGCAACCGAATGCTTCTCCATGAACTCACTCATGTCGATGCGAATCAGGTGATCCTCGCTGTCAAACAAGAAGCCCGCCAAGGCTTTACACAACTCTGTTTTGCCAACGCCTGTTGGGCCCAAGAACAAGAAGGAACCTGTGGGTCTTTGCGGATCGGACAAGCCCGAGCGTGAACGGCGAATGGCATGCGAGACAGCAGCGATGGCTTCGTCTTGACCCACCACACGCTCGTGTAACTTGACTTCCATTTGCAACAGTTTTTCACGCTCACCCTGCATCATTTTGGACACGGGTATGCCAGTGGCACGACTGACCACTTCGGCAATTTCTTCAGCACCCACTTGGGTGCGCAACAAGCGTGGCGCAGAACCCGCTTCTGGATTCAATTCCTTAGCCTGTGTCTCAGACAAGAGCTTTTCAAGTTCAGGCAATTTCCCATATTGCAACTCTGCAACCTTGTTGAAGTCGCCTTTGCGGGTGAGTTCTTCAATTTGTTGACGCAATTGGTCAATTTTTTCGCGAACGTTTTGACTGCCCTGTGCTTGCGCTTTTTCGGTCTTCCAAATTTCTTCTAAATCGGCGGCTTCTTTTTTCAGCGTCACAATCTCTTCTTCAATCAGACCCAAGCGTTTTTGAGAGGCCTCATCGGTTTCCTTTTTGACAGCCTCACGTTCAATCTGCAACTGGATCAAACGTCGATCAAGCTTGTCGATCACCTCAGGTTTGGAATCAATTTCAATTTTGATTTTGGAAGCTGCTTCATCAATCAAATCGATGGCCTTGTCGGGCAAAAATCGATCGGTGATGTAGCGGTGACTGAGTTCTGCCGCCGCCACAATGGCAGGGTCGGTAATGTCCACACCATGGTGGATTTCATACTTTTCTTGCAAGCCCCGCAAGATGGCGATGGTGGCCTCCACGCTGGGCTCGCCCACCAAGATCTTTTGAAAACGACGCTCTAGTGCAGCGTCTTTTTCAATGTATTTGCGATATTCGTCCAAGGTGGTGGCACCCACGCAATGCAATTCGCCGCGTGCCAATGCAGGCTTGAGCATGTTGCCTGCGTCCATAGCACCCTCGGCCTTGCCTGCGCCCACCATGGTGTGCAGTTCATCGATGAACACAATGGTTTGGCCTTCGTCCTTGGCAAGCTCGTTAAGGACGGACTTAAGACGCTCTTCAAACTCACCGCGGAACTTGGCACCCGCCAACAAAGAGGCCATGTCCAAAGACAAGACCCGCTTACCCTTCAATGAATCGGGCACCTCGCCGGCCACAATGCGCTGAGCCAAACCTTCCACGATGGCCGTTTTGCCAACACCAGGTTCACCGATCAAGACGGGATTGTTTTTGGTGCGTCGCTGCAAAACCTGAATGGCTCTGCGAATTTCATCGTCGCGGCCAATCACGGGATCGAGCTTGCCCATGCGCGCCCGCTCGGTTAGATCAAGGCAATATTTTTTCAAGGACTCACGTTGTCCTTCAGCTTCTGCACTGTTCACGTTTTGTCCTCCACGCACTGCATCGACTGCAGTTTCTAAACTTTGACGGCTCAAGCCCGCCGCTTTGGCGTTCCGAGCCAACTCAGACTTGCTGTCTGCCAAGGCCAACAAAAAAAGTTCGCTGGCCACAAAAGAGTCACCGCGTTTCAGTGATTCTTTTTCTGCAGCTTGCAACAGTTTGACCAGATCGGGGCCCACTTGAACCTGATCTTGACCCGTGACCTGGGGCAATCGTTCGACAGCCGATGTGGCGGTAGACATCAAGGCTGACAGGTTGACGCCAGCCCGTTGTAACAAAGCCTTGGGGCCATCCTGTTGTTGCAGCATGGCCAACAAGACGTGTGCAGGATCGATGTATGCATGGTCTTTGCCCAAGGCCAAGCTCTGGGCATCGCCAAGCGCTTCTTGAAATTTGGTGGTCAGTTTGTCAATTCGCATTTGAATCTCCTATTGAGATCCATTTTGGGCCGTTGTGGCTATTTTTCAAGAGGGCGACCAAATTGAGCCACTGCCCTGCCCAGAGCCTCTAGAATGTCAAGAATGAACATTCACCAAATGTCGGTCCAATATGACGAACGTCAAGATCGCTTGGCCTTGCGGGTCAGCAATCAAGACAGTCAGGAGTTCAGGCTGTGGCTCACAAGGGCCATGACACTGCGCTTGCTGCCACATCTGCAGGCCTCCGTGGTTCAACTTGAAGCCCGCGACCCCCAAGTGATGGCGACAGACACAACGGCTCAACAAATGTTGGCTGAGTTAAAGCGCGAGAACTTTCTATCACAAGCCGATTTTTCAACGCCCTTTGTATCGCAAAACCTCAGCTTACCGCTGGGCCCCACCCCCATGCTGGTGACCGATGTTCAACTGAATTTGCACAACAGCGGCAGTTTGAATTTGTTATTTCAAGACAAGAGTGGCGAGAATGCCAGTGGTGCATCTTGTGAATTCAATCTTCAGGCAGCTTTGTTGCATGGCTTGTTGCACCTCATTGAACAAGCTTTGAAAAAAGCGCAATGGCAGCAACCTGATTTTTCGCAGCGTCCCGACAACTTGGACCCTGCCAGTGCTGAGCGGCCAGCTTACCAACACTGACTGCATCTATCCATCCGTTAAGCGTTGCTTGACTTGATACCCCAGCGAGCCAGGGCTTGGTCATCACTGACCCGCGCATCAACCCATTGCGCACCTTCGGGGGTTTCCTCTTTTTTCCAAAAGGGCGCCTGCGTTTTCAAGTAGTCCATTAAAAACTCACAGGCCTTGAAGCTTTCGCCGCGATGTGCCGAGGTGACAGCAACCAACACAATTTGATCGGCAGGTTTCAAGTCGCCCACTCGGTGAATGACCTTGGCTTGGTAAAAATCAAAACGCTGATGCGCCTCTTCAATCATGGCCTCGATGGAAGACTCGGTCATGCCAGGATAGTGCTCTAAGGTCATTGAAACAACCTCATCTACTGCTTGCCCAGTGAGCATGCGCGTATCGCGAACCGTACCTACAAAAGAACAAACTGCACCCACCCTCAGGTCATTGGCGCGAAGCGCAGCCAGCACTTCAGCCACATTGAAGTCTTCAGTTTGAATGACCACACGAGGCTGCATGTTTCAGCCCCCTGTCACCGGCGGGAAAAAAGCCAACTCGGCGTTGTCCGTGATGGGCGCATCCTCCTCCACCATGACTTGGTTCAAAGCCATTCGGACAGCTTTGCCGCGCGCCAAACACAAATACGCACCGCCTTGCGCAAGCAGTTGATCTCTCAACTCGCCCACTGTTTGCGCATCGGTCAGGAAGTCTTCGTGAGACTTTCCAAGCGACTCTCGCAATGAAGCAAAGTAACGCAAACGGAGTTTCATTGCAGCCACTCCGCAAAGGGATAAAACGACACCCAATCACCCACTTGAATGGCTTGCGCGCCTGGGTTGTCCACCACACCATCACCCCAAACGACGGAAGTCAAAACACCAGAGCTTTGATTGGGGAATAACTCTACCCCGCCTTGGGCATTGCGTTTGACACGCAAAAATTCGCGCCGTTTATCAGGTTTAGGAAGATCGAAATGAGCTTGCAGACGATAGGGCGTTGGGCGAACTGCCGCCACACCTTGCAAAGCCAACAAGAAGGGACGAACCAACAATTGGAAAGTCACAAAGCTTGAAACTGGATTACCAGGCAGTCCCATGAAATATGTTTTATTGGAAGCGGAGGCGCCCTGTGGATTGAGAAAACCGAAGGCAAATGGTTTACCGGGCTTCATGGAAATTTGCCACAAATTCAAACCACCCAAAGCTTCGACCGCTGGCTTGACATGATCTTCTTCACCCACAGACACGCCGCCACTGGTCAAAATCAAATCATGGTTGGCAGCTGCCGTCTTCATTGCTTGAAGGGTTGAGCTCAAGTTGTCTGGCACGATACCCAAATCCGTAACGTCGCAACCAGCACGAACCAACAAGGCGCGAAGGAAAAATCGGTTGGAGTTGTAGATCGCGCCAGGTCGCATGTTTTGCGGCTCAACGTCGCCAGGCATCACCAACTCATCGCCCGTCGAAAACAAGGCAACGCGTGGACGGCGGACCACTTTCACTTTGGCAACGCCAATGCTGGCGGCCAAACCCAATGCGGCAGGATCTAGCCGCGTGCCTTTAGGCAACACAACTGCACCGCGAGTCACATCTTCGCCACTTCGCCGGATCCATTGACCCTGGCTGGGTATCACTTGGACAGCAACTTCAGGGACCTCAGTGGATGAATCGAGTTGGGTATCCTCTTGCATCACAACTGCATTGGCACCTGGCGGAATGGGTGCACCTGTAAAGATGCGCGCGGCTTCACCGGCTTGAAGCGCCTGACCGTTGTGACCCGCTGGAATGCGTTGGGTCACTTTCAATCTTGCACCCGCAACTGGCACATCTTCTAAGCGAATGGCATAACCATCCATCGAAGAATTGTCTTGCGGCGGCACCTGGAGTTGCGACACCAGGTCTTCAGCCAAGACACGACCGTCAGCCTCAAAGCTGGGCACTGACTCGTGTTCAGGGATGACGATGGCCCCTTTCAACACATGGTCCAAGGCCTCGTCCAAGGACATCAGGGGTGGGCGTTTGGGAGTGTTGTCGTTGGCCATCGGGATCAATCGCAGTGCTGCGCAATGTACTTTTTGACGGCGTCGACAGACTTGGGCATCACTTGAACCCGCTTGGGCAAGGCCTCAATGCCCTCAAATTTGGCTGGCCGATCGGGTTCACGTCCCAAGGCTTCCACCAAGGTGGCAGCAAACTTGATGGGCAAAGCCGTTTCCAATACAAGCATGTGAATGCCTGGTTTGGCCAGCGGCACAGCCACTTTCAAGCCATCGGCTGTGTGCGTGTCGATCATGATGTGATTGTCTGCAAAAACCTCTTGGATGGTTTTGAGTCGATCAGCATGTGTGCTCTTACCGCTGATGAAACCGAATTTGGTTTTGGCCGTAGCAAACAAAGGGTCGTGACCTAAATCAAACTGACCTTTTTGATTCAATTGGTCATAGAACAAATCTTTGGTTCGAACAGCATCGCGCTGAAGCAAGTCAAACACAAAGCGTTCAAAGTTGCTGGCCTTGGAAATGTCCATCGAAGGACTGGATGTTTCGTGGGTATCGGCTGTGCCTCGAACGCGATAGACACCCGTTCTGAAGAACTCGTCGAGCACGTCATTTTCATTGGTAGCCACTACCAATTGGTCAATGGGCAAACCCATCATGCGCGCCACATGACCGGCACACACGTTGCCAAAATTGCCACTGGGTACGCTGAAGCTAACCTTTTGTGAGTTGTCTTGCGTGGCCTGAAAGTAACCCGCAAAGTAGTACACCACCTGCGCCAGTAGACGAGCCCAGTTGATGGAGTTGACGGTCCCAATTTTGTACTTGCGTTTGAAATCCAAATCGTTGCTGACAGCTTTCACAATGTCTTGGCAATCGTCGAACACTCCTTCGATGGCAATGTTGTGAATGTTCTCATCGAGCAAGCTGAACATTTGCGCTTGTTGGAATGGGCTCATGCGGCCTTGTGGGCTGGTCATGAACACACGCACACCTTTTTTGCCGCGCATGGCGTACTCTGCAGCACTGCCCGTGTCACCGGAAGTTGCACCAAAAATGTTCAACTCGGCATTGCGACGCGCCAACTCGTACTCAAACAAATTGCCCAACAGTTGCATGGCCATGTCTTTGAATGCCAACGTTGGACCATTTGACAAAGCTTCCAAACTCACTTGTGCGCCAGGCGCCGCATTGGTTTTGAGGGACTTCAAAGGCACAATTTCGGGGGTACCGAAAGCGGCTTCTGTGTAGGTCTTTTGGCAAAGGGCTTGCAGATCATTGGATGGAATGTCATCAATGTACAGAGAAAGCACTTCGAACGCCAACGCTGCATAGCCTTTGGTTTGCCAAACTTGGCGCAGGTGCATCAAGTTGTCTGCTGTAATTTGGGGGTACGTTTCGGGTAAATACAAACCACCGTCGGGCGCCAGGCCTTCCAGCAAAATTTCACAAAAACGTTTGCGATCAGCATGACCGCGGGTAGACAAGTAGCGCATCAGTTCAGCTCTTCTTTACGGATTTTGGTGATGGGCGCCATCACCGTGGGCAATGCTTGCATTTGCGCCAACACTTCATTCATCTTGCCCTCAACCGTATCGTGCGTGAGGATGATCACATCAGTTTGGTTTTCACCCGCTTGGCTGACCTGATCGGCTTCGCGTTGAAGCACCGCATCAATGCTGATGTTGGCCTCTGCCAACAGGCCCGTCAACTTGGCCAAAACGCCCGCCTCATCTGCCACGCGCAAGCGCAAGTAGTAACTGGTCACAACGTCGGACATGGGCAAAATTTTCAAATTGCTCATGGCATTGGGTTGGAAAGCCAAATGGGGCACGCGGTTCAAAGGGTCGGCTGTGTGCAAGCGCGTGATGTCGACCAAATCAGCAATCACAGCACTGGCCGTTGGCTCAGACCCTGCACCCTTGCCGTAGTAAAGCGTGGTGCCGACGGCATCGCCCTGCACCATCACGGCATTCATAGCGCCTTCAACGTTGGCAATCAGGCGTTGTGTGGGCACCAAGCTAGGGTGCACACGCAATTCAACACCTGCATCGGTGCGCTTGGTAATGCCCAGCAACTTGATGCGGTAACCCAATTGCTCGGCGTATTTGATATCGGCCGCACCCAATTTGGTAATGCCTTCAACATAGGCTTTGTCGAATTGAACGGGAATACCAAACGCCAAAGCACTCATGAGCGTGGCTTTGTGTGCTGCGTCAACACCTTCAATGTCAAAGGTCGGATCGGCTTCTGCATAGCCCAATCGCTGAGCCTCTTTGAGCACCACATCAAAGTCCAAGCCCTTTTCACGCATCTCAGACAAGATGAAATTGGTGGTGCCGTTGATGATGCCCGCCACCCACTGAATGCTGTTAGCCGTCAAACCTTCGCGCAGCGCTTTGATGATGGGAATACCGCCCGCTACGGCTGCTTCAAAAGCCACCATCACGCCCTTGGCATGCGCAGCGGCGAAGATTTCTGTGCCGTGAACGGCCAGCAATGCTTTGTTGGCCGTGACCACGTGTTTGCCCGCAGCAATGGCTTCAAGCACCAACGTCTTTGCAATTCCATAGCCGCCGATCAGTTCAACCACAATGTCAATGTCGGGGTTGGCAATGATCTGGCGCGCATCGTTCACCACTTTCACATGATCACCACACAGCGATTGGGCCTTGGCCACATCCAGATCAGCCACCATGGTGATCTCAATGCCGCGACCGGCGCGTCGTTTAATTTCTTCTTGATTGCGCTTGAGCACATTGAATGTGCCGCTACCGACTGTGCCCATGCCCATCAGGCCGACTTGTATTGGATTCATAACTCTCTCACTTAAACCGCAGTACCAAAACGCAGACGCGCTTTTTCTAAAAACTTGGCCATTCTTGCAATGGCTTCACGCAAATCATCCAAATGAGGCAAGAACACAATTCGGAAATGATCAGGTTCGGTCCAATTGAAACCAGTACCTTGCACCAACATCACTTTGGTCTCTTGCAACATTTCCAGGAAAAACTGTTGGTCGTCTTGGATCGGATAAATTTTGGGATCGAGTTTGGGGAACATGTAAAGGGCCGCACTGGGCTTCACACATGTCACGCCAGGAATGGCTGTGATCAACTCATAAGCAAGGTCTCGTTGCTTGCGCAGACGTCCACCCTCGTTCACCAATTCATTGATGCTTTGATGACCACCCAAGGCTGTTTGAATGGCCCACTGTCCCGGCACATTGGCACACAGGCGCATGTTGGACAACATGTTCAAACCCTCGATGTAATCTTTGGCGGGACGCTTGTCACCCGTCAGAAACATCCAACCCGCGCGGTATCCGCACGATCTGTAACTTTTCGACAATGAGTTGAAGGTGATGGTGAGGACATCTTGGCTGAGGCTGGCGATAGGCGTGTGCTTCACGCCATCGTACAAAACCTTGTCATAGACTTCATCTGCAAAAATCACCAACCCGTGATCACGTGCAATTGCCACGATACCCAACAACAACTCGTCGGAGTAAAGCGCTCCCGTTGGGTTGTTGGGATTGATCACCACGATGCCTTTGGTTTTGGCTGTGATTTTGGCGCGAATGTCTGCCAGGTCGGGCATCCAGCCCTTGGTCTCAGCGCAAAGGTAGTGAACGGGCGTTCCACCAGAAAGGCTGGCCGCAGCTGTCCACAAGGGATAGTCGGGCGCTGGCAACAACAGCGCGTCGCCGTTGTCGAGCAACGCATTGGTGGCCATCACAATCAATTCACTGGCGCCATTGCCCAGATAAATGTCGTCCAATGTGACGCCTTTGATGCCCTGCTTTTGAGTCTCATGCATCACCGCCTTGCGAGCGGCAAAAATCCCCTTGCTGTCCGAGTAACCCGCCGAATTGGGCAGATTGCGAATCATGTCTTGCTGAATTTCTTCGGGCGCATCGAAGCCGAACACCGCCAAGTTGCCGATGTTCAATTTGATGATTTTGTGGCCCTCTTCTTCCATTTGTCTGGCGCGGTCCATGATGGGGCCGCGGATGTCGTAACAAACGTTGGCAAGCTTGGCTGATTTTTGGATAGTTTTCAAAATCCCTCCGAGGGGTGTTGGCGCTGGGGAAAACCTATAATTTGACCACAGAACTGGCCCTTTTTAAGAAACAATACCGCATGAAACTCCATCCTGATGCCAGCAACGCTTATTCGATTCAAAGCTATGGCGCTGAAGGTGTTGTCGTCAACGGCAAACTGCAAACTGGCCCCATTAAGTTGTGCGCCATCCAGGGCCCTCAAACATGGTCCGCAGCATCTTTTGCAGACCTGACACAAGACACCTTTGATGAATTGCTGGCCTTTAGGCCGGAATTGGTGATTTTTGGCAGCGGTCAACGGCTGCGGTTCCCCTCCCCCAAGCTGCTCCAAGGCCTGATTCGTCAGGGCATTGGGGTTGAAACCATGGACAGCGGGGCTGCCTGCCGCACCTTTAACGTGTTGGCCGGTGAGGGACGGCACGTCGTTTTGGCCTATCTGCCTCTGAACGAGGCTTGATTGGGTGGTTTTGCGGACTATTTCAAAACCCCCTCGAGTTTCAGGATAAAATACGCGATTGCCGTCCGGTGATGTTGCTACTCAGCACCTGATCGGTTATGCGGTTCATTTCTGTCACGTGAGATTAGTTCTATGGCGATCGTTGTTAACAAACCCCTTCCCGAATTTGAAGCAAACGCAACGGGCGGCCTGAAGGTTTCAAACACATCTCACAACGGCAAAATCATGATTTTGTACTTCTACCCGAAGGACAACACCCCTGGTTGCACCACTGAAGCGATGCAGTTTCGCGACAAATACAAAGACTTCGCCAAAGCTGGCGCTACCGTCTTTGGCGTATCCCGCGACAACATGAAGTCTCATGACGACTTCAAGGCCAAGTTGGAACTGCCATTCGAGTTGATTGCCGACACAGAAGAAAAAATGTGCCACATGTTTGGCGTTGTCAAAAACAAAATCATGTACGGCAAGAAAGTCAAAGGCATTGAGCGCAGCACCTTCTTGATTGGCCCAGATGGTTTGGTCAAAGAAGAATGGCGTGGCCTGAAAGTCCCAGGCCACGTTGAAGAAGTTCTAAAAGCCGTTAAGGCCCTGAAAAAAGCCGCATAATGGCACCATGCCGCTGAAATTACAGCCCCATCCAGATTCACCCCTAAAGCAAAGCCGCCTTGGCCTCCAGGCGGCTTTTTCTTTGCATTCTAGTTTTTAACTTTTCACCAGAGGCCACACTTCATGCCATTGCCCCCCGCTCCCACACAGCGCGCATCATTGATCTCCTCTAAAGCGCTCGCTAAAACAGAAAGTGCCATCAGTGCACCTGCCAAATCAATGCCGCATGACAACGTGACCAAGAAACCCATTGCGAAAAAAGCAATACCTGAGCTGCAAGAACAAAGCGTTACACCCTCTTACTCGCGTGAGCCTGTTCCCCAGCAAGCGCCAAAGAAAACCAAGGCGTCTAAAAAGAACCAAGGCCCCACGAAATTGTTCGTCTTGGACACCAACGTTCTGATGCACGACCCCATGTGCCTCTTTCAATTTGAAGAGCACGACGTTTATCTGCCAATGATTGTTTTAGAGGAACTGGACAGCCACAAAAAAGGCATGACAGAAGTGGCGCGCAATGCACGTCAAACCAGTCGTTTCTTGGATGCATTGGCTGCAACCCCTGGCTCTGACATCAAACTGGGATTGCCACTCAATGCCACAGGTCACATCGACTCTGGCGGCAAATTGTTTTTCCAAACCCAAATCATGGATGTCAGCTTGCCCATGAGCTTGCCTCAGGGAAAAGCCGACAACCAAATTCTGGGTGTGGTTCAAGCCTTGGGTAAATTGCACGCCCCCAGGGAAGTGGTCTTGGTATCCAAAGATATCAACATGCGCGTCAAAGCCCGCGCATTGGGCCTGGCAGCCGAGGACTACCAAAATGACAAAGTGCTGGAAGATGGCGATCTGCTGTATTCCGGCGCCATGGCCCTGCCTCCTGACTTTTGGAACCGCCACGGCAAAGCCATCGAGAGCTGGCAACAAGGCAGTCACACCTTCTATCGCTTGAGTGGCCCCTTGGTGCCAAGCCTCTTGATCAACCAATTTGTGTACCTTGAAGCGCCGGGCGAACCCAGCCTCTACGCCCGGGTGACAGAAATTCGAGGCAAGACCGCTGTGCTGAAAACACTCAAAGATTTTGGCCATGCCAAAAATGCAGTGTGGGGTGTGACCACCCGAAACCGCGAGCAAAACTTTGCCATGAACATGTTGACCGACCCAGAAGTTGACTTTGTCACTTTGGCGGGCACCGCTGGCACCGGCAAAACCTTGATGGCACTGGCCGCAGGCTTGACACAAGTCCTGGACGATCGCCGCTACACCGAAATCATCATGACGCGTGCCACCGTCAGCGTGGGCGAAGACATTGGTTTCTTGCCAGGCACCGAAGAAGAAAAAATGGGCCCTTGGATGGGTGCATTGGACGACAACTTGGAGTTCTTGGCCAAAGGCGATGGCGGCAATGCGGGCGAATGGGGCCGCGCAGCCACCAACGAACTCATTCGCAGTCGCATCAAAATCAAGAGCATGAACTTCATGCGCGGCCGCACTTTCATGAACAAATACGTGATCATTGACGAGGCGCAGAACTTAACGCCCAAGCAAATGAAAACTTTGATCACCCGTGCAGGCCCCGGCACCAAGATCATTTGCATGGGTAACTTGGCCCAAATTGATACACCTTATCTCACTGAGGGCTCATCAGGCTTGACCTATGCGGTTGATCGCTTCAAGGGATGGGCGCATGGTGGCCACATCACATTGGCACGCGGCGAGCGTTCACGACTTGCCGACTTTGCCAGCGAAGTACTTTGATCTTGATGGATGAATGACGGCGGCGATTTTAATAATCGCCACTGTCACCGCCTGAGGCCAAACTCTCAAAGCGAGTGAGCGGTTTCAAGAACGTCAGGCGAACGGCGCCTGTTGGGCCGTTTCGCTGCTTGCCGATGATGATTTCGGCGGTCCCTGGGTCTTTGGAGTCTTTGTTGTAATAGTCGTCGCGGTAAATGAACATGATGATGTCTGCATCTTGCTCAATGGCACCCGACTCGCGCAGGTCACTCATCATGGGCCGCTTGTCGGTTCGCTGCTCGACGCCTCGATTCAACTGCGACAAAGCAATCACTGGGCACTGCAGTTCTTTGGCCAGCATCTTCAAACCGCGTGAGATTTCACCCAACTCGGTGGCACGGTTGTCGCCATCACCACCGGACGAACCACTCATGAGTTGCAAATAATCCACCACAATCAAACCTAGCTTGCCGCACTTTCGTGCCAGGCGCCTGGCATTGGCGCGAAGTTCGCTAGGCGTTAAGCCTGGTGTTTCATCGATGTGCAATGACACCGTACGCAAGCGCTCAATGGCATCTGTCAGCCGAGGCCACTCTTCATCGGTCAATTTGCCTGTACGCAGGTGACCTTGGTCAATCCGGCCAATCGAGCCGACCACACGCACAGCCAATTGAGCCGCGCCCATCTCCATTGAAAAGACAGCAACTGGCAAGCCTTCATTCAAAGCCACATGCTCCGCAATGTTGATCGCGAAAGCCGTCTTACCCATAGAGGGACGCGCCGCCAACACCACCAAATCGCCCGCTTGCAAGCCCGAAGTCATGCGGTCGAGATCGTAGAAACCTGTGGGGACACCGGTAATGTCATTGGGGTTGTCAGCCATCTCTTGGACACGGTCCATCAGGTCCACCACCAAGGTGTCCATGGACTGAAAGCCCTGTTTCATGCGTGAGCCCTCTTCACCGATGTTGAAGATTTTTTGCTCAGCCTCGTCTAAGATTTTTTCAACCGCACGACCCTGTGGGCTGAACGCATTGGTGGCAATTTCATCGCTGGCAGTGACCAATTTACGCAAGATGGAACGCTCGCGAACAATTTCTGCATAGCGCCGAATGTTGCTGGCACTGGGCACGTATTGCGCCAAAGAATTCAAATAACCTAAACCGCCCATGCCTTCGGCTTTGCCTTGATTTTGCAATTGCTCAAAGACGGTAATGACATCTGCTGGTTTGGAGCCATTGATCAAGCTCGAAATGGCACTGAAGATCAGCTTGTGTTCATGTCGATAAAAATCATTTTCCGACAACAAATCTCCCATGCGATCCCATGCGCTGTTGTCGAGCAGCAAGCCGCCTAAAACGCTGGACTCTGCTTCAATGGAATGGGGTGGAACTCGAAGTTGCGCGATCTGTTGATCTTGGGTAGGGGCTGAAAAACCCAACTCGGATTCTGAGTGCGACTGTGGAGGGAAAAGTGCTGACATGGACGTTCTAAATTGAATGCTCGATCTTACGCACGGATCGGCACTTGGTCATGGGACAAGCCTGTGGATAAGTCGTTGGTAAGTGCAGAAAGTCTTGTGAATAAATAAGAAATTCTGGCAGAAAAGAAAAAAGCCGCCAGTCATGCGACAGGCGGCTTTTTGAAGCGCTTGGTAATTAAGCTGTTTCGCCGTAAACAGAAACAGTCACTTCCACCACCACGTCAGTGTGCAATGCCACAGCCACGGAAGATTCGCTCACCGTTTTGATCGGGCCGTTAGGCATACGGATCTGGGCTTTGGACAAGCCATAGCCAGATTTGTTCAACTCTTCAGCGATGTCGTGGTTGGTGACAGAGCCAAACAAACGACCGTCAACGCCAGCTTTCTGAGTGATCTTAACCACTGCGCCAGCCAATTTTTCGCCTTGAGCTTGTGCTTCGGCCAATTTGGCAGCTGCTGCTTTTTCCAGTTCGGCACGGCGTGCTTCGAACTCGGCTTTGTTGGCTTCAGTGGCGCGACGTGCACGACCGCTGGGGATCAAGAAATTGCGAGCGTAACCGTCTTTAACTTTAACGATTTCACCCAAATTGCCAAGGTTCACAACCTTATCGAGCAGAATAATTTGCATGGTTGTTCTCCTTAAACTTTGTGCTGGTCGCTGTAAGGCAACATGGCCAAGAAGCGAGCGCGCTTGATGGCTGTGTTCAATTGGCGCTGATAAATAGCGCGTGTGCCTGTCAAACGTGCGGGGATGATTTTGCCGTTTTCGGCGATGAAGTCGCGCAATGTGTCGACGTCTTTGTAATCAATCTCTTCCACGCCTGT
>JACCDQ011594193.1_pt1 | contig 16809 bp, 15 predicted proteins | sample 7446031 | NCBI WGS metagenome assembly JACCDQ01 (sample SAMN15323442, study PRJNA562643) | freshwater metagenome | isolation source: river surface water | place: USA:Blue River Watershed | collected 2017-08-17
GGCGCAAAACCCTGGGCCTCGAAGCGCTGCACGGCCTGCACCAGCGGTGCGGCGATCCGCAGCAAGGCCTGTGTCGCGTCCACACCCGGCAGCAGCTCGCCCAGACCGGCCGGTGCGGTCGACAGGCCGTCGGCTGCAGGCGCCTGCAGGTTGATGCCGACACCAATAACCACATAGGGGCGGACATTGGCCCTGCCCCAGTTGACGGTCTCGATCAAGATGCCGGCCAGCTTGCGGTCGTGCCACCACAGGTCGTTGGGCCATTTGAGACGAATGTCCGGGTGCAGGCTCTGCGCCACGCTCAGACCCACGGCCAGCGACAGGCCCGACCAATCGGCGGGCGCCAGGTTCAGCCCCAGCGAAAAAGTCAGCGTGGCAGGTCCGGCAGCGCCCTGTGCTGAGCCACTGTGCCACAGCCGCCCCATGCGGCCACGGCCGGCTGTTTGCCGCTCGGTCACCAGCAGCACGGGCTCGGTGCGGCCGGCACGGGCGCGCCGCATCAGTTCGGAATTGGTCGAGTCCACTTCGGGCAACACCTCGACCGTGAAGCCCGGTAGCGCAGGCGCCACGGCCTCCCAGATGGCCTCGGCAGGCCAGCGCAGGGGCAGGGTAGGCGTGCGAGTCATCGCCTTAACGCCGCTTGGGCGCCAGCAGGGTGCCCCGGCAGTTGGCCGCACCACACCAGCAGGGGTACTCGGCCTTGAGCTTCTTGGTGTAACGCTCGTCGATGATCAGGCCGTAGTCGTAGTTGAGCTCTTCACCGGCGGCGATGTCGCGCAGCGCCTTGATGAAAATGCGGCCGTCCTGCTCGTCGGCCTCGCAATTGGGGTCGCAGGCATGGTTGATCCAGCGCGACGAATTGCCGCCGTAGAGCGCGTCGATCACGCGGGCTTCGTCGATGTGAAAATAAAACGTGTGATTCGGGTTTTGCGGGTCGTGCGGATGCCGCGCCTGCGCCTCGTCCCAGGTGATGATCTCACCCACGTATTCGATCAGTGTGTCACCCGCGGCGATGTCCCGCAGCGCAAAGACGCCCTTGCCATGGATGCCGGAGCGACGGACCTGAATGCGACGGGAATGATTGGGCACTTTTTAGGCTCGCTTGAAAATTTGGTATCGTGGACTCGTATGGGTGCGCGTGCGCGTACCTGCCTGTGTGCGCCCGCCCGTGCGAGCGCGAGAAAGTGGATTGTAGTCAGATGAAAACATTGATCATTGCTGAAAAACCTTCGGTCGCGCAAGACATCGTGCGCGCCCTGACGCCCGTGTCGGGCAAGTTCGAGAAGCATGAAGAGCATTTCGAAAACGACACCCATGTGGTGACGAGCGCGGTCGGCCACCTGGTGGAGATCCAGGCACCCGAGGCCTTCGATGTGAAACGCGGCAAATGGAGCTTTGCCCACCTGCCGGTGATTCCGCCGCACTTCGACCTCAAGCCGGTGGACAAAACCAAGACCCGGCTCAACGCGGTGGTGAAACAGGCCAAGCGCAAGGACGTGGGCCAGCTCGTCAACGCCTGTGACGCCGGGCGCGAGGGTGAATTGATCTTCCGCCTTATCGAGCAATACGCGGGCGGCGCCAAACCGCTCGGCAAACCGGTGCAGCGTCTGTGGCTGCAAAGCATGACACCGCAGGCCATTCGTGACGGCTTTCAACAGCTGCGCACCAACCAACAGATGCAGCCGCTGGCCGATGCCGCACGCTGCCGCAGTGAGGCCGACTGGCTGGTCGGCATCAATGGCACACGCGCCCTGACCGCTTTCAATTCACGCGACGGCGGCTTCTTTCTGACCACCGTGGGCCGGGTGCAGACGCCTACGTTGAGCGTGGTGGTGGAGCGCGAAGAAAAAATCCGCAAGTTCGTCAGCCGCGACTACTGGGAAATTCACGCCACGTTTGCTGCGCAAGCGGGTGACTACCCGGCCAAATGGTTTGACCCGACCTGGAAGCGCGCAGCGGCCAACGCGGCCGTCGGCAACGAGGAAGTCGACGCCGAACTCAAGGCCGACCGGGTCTGGAGCCAACGCGAGGCACAGGCGATTGCCGACGCGGTCCGCTTCAGCGAAGCCACCGTGACCGAGGAGAGCAAACCGACCACCCAAGTGTCGCCGGCCTTGTTCGACCTGACCAGTTTGCAGCGCGAGGCCAATGGCAAATTCGGCTTTTCTGCCAAGACCACACTGGCGATTGCGCAAAGCCTGTACGAGCGCCACAAGGCCCTGACCTACCCGCGGACCGACTCGCGCGCGTTGCCCGAAGACTATGTGCCGGTGGTCAAACAAACCTTCGAGATGCTGGCCGACAGCAGCATGAAACATCTGGCGCCACACGCCCTCACTGCGCTCAACAACAACTACATCCGGCCTTCCAAGCGGATTTTTGACAATGCCAAGGTCAGCGACCACTTTGCCATCATCCCGACGCTGCAGGCGCCGCATGGCTTGAGCGAGGCCGAGCAAAAGGTGTACGACCTGGTGGTGCGCCGCTTCATGGCGGTGTTTTTCCCGGCCGCCGAATACCAAATCACCACCCGTATCACTACCGTAACCCCCACGCTTGTCGCTGCGCGTACTGCGCTGCCCCCCGAGGGGGACGTGCCTGGCTTGGGGCGGCCCGGCGCGGCGGCAGCCGCCAATCACAACTTCAAGACCGAAGGCAAGGTGTTGGTGAAGCCGGGCTGGCTGGCCATCTACGGCAAGGAAGCCGCTGAAGAAACCAAGGACGGCGACGACAAGAACCCCGGCAACCTGGTGCCGGTGGCGCCAGGCGAGCGGGTCAAGGCCGCATCAGTCGACCCCAAGGCGCTGAAAACCCGGCCACCGGCGCGTTATACCGAGGCCACCCTGCTCGGCGCCATGGAAGGTGCGGGCAAAACCGTGGAAGACGACGAACTGCGCGAGGCCATGCAGGAAAAAGGCCTGGGCACACCCGCGACCCGCTCCAGCATCATCGAAGGACTGATCTCCGAGGCCTACATGCTGCGCGAAGGCCGCGAACTCATCCCGACAGCCAAGGCCTTCCAGCTGATGACGCTGTTGCGCGGCCTCGACGTGCAGGAACTCACCAAGGCCGAACTCACGGGGGAATGGGAGTTCAAGCTTGCGCAAATGGAACACGGCAAACTCAAGCGGGAAACCTTCATGGCCGAGATTGCCGCCATGACCGAACGCATGGTCAAAAAAGCCAAGGAATACGACCGCGACACGGTGCCCGGTGACTACGCCACCTTGCACACGCCCTGCCCCAACTGCGGCGGCATCGTGAAGGAAAACTACCGCCGCTACGCCTGCACCGGCGCCGATGGCAAAAGTGATGGCTGCGGCTTCTCGTTTGGCAAGACACCGGCGGGCCGGACCTTCGAACTCGCCGAGGTCGAGCAGTTTTTGCGTGACCGCAAGATCGGCCCTTTAAGCGGTTTCCGTTCCAAGGCGGGCTGGCCGTTCACCGCCGAGATGGTCATCAAGTTCGACGAGGAAACCAGGAACTACAAACTCGAGTTTGATTTTGGCGACGACAAGGCCGGTGAAGAATCTGGCGAGTTGATCGACTTTTCCGCGCAGACCAGCCTGGGCGCCTGCCCCAAATGCGGCGCGGGCGTGTTTGAGCACGGCAAAAACTACGTCTGTGAAAAGTCGGTGCCCACCGATGCGCAAGCCACGCCGAGTTGCGACTTCAAGACCGGCCAGATCATCCTGCAGCAGCCCATCGAGCGCGAACAGATGGTCAAGCTGCTCAGCACCGGCAAGACCGACATGCTCGACAAGTTTGTCTCGATGCGCACCCGGCGCGCCTTCAAGGCCATGCTGGCCTGGGACGCCGAAGCCGGCAAGGTGAACTTTGAATTTGCCCCGAGCAAATTCCCGCCGCGCAAGACCGCTGCGACACCGTTGACCCGGGCTGCCGTGGCGGCCAAAAAAGGTGCAACGGCCAAAACCGCCGCCAAAAAGGCAGTGAAAGCGCCGGCCAAAACGCCACGCAAAGCGCCCGCCGCAGGCAGCGCCGGTTCAACCCCCAGCGCGGCGTTGGCGGCCGTGATTGGTGCCGAGCCAGTGGCGCGCGCCCAGGTCATCAAGAAGCTGTGGGACTACATCAAGGCCAACAACTTGCAGGACGCCGCCAACAAACGCGCCATCAATGCCGACGCCAAGCTGCTGGCGGTGTTTGGCAAACCGCAGGTGACAATGTTCGAGCTCGCCGGGATCGTGGGCAAGCACCTGGCGTAAAGCGACCGACCTGTCAGCGATCGAGCCAGTGGCAAATCGGTTGCCACTGCTCCAGGTCGCGCGCCACGCGCTCGGGGGCCAGGTCAAACACGGAGAGGCCGCGGGCCGCCAGCTGCACATAGTTTTGTGTGTCGCGCACATAACCCAGCACCGCCAGGCCGGTGGCTTCGACAAAGGTATGTAATTGCTCGGCGGCACGGGTACGTTCATCGACCCGCATGCCGACAATGCCGATGTCGAGTTTGGCGGCGCGGGCGCTGTCCGCCAGCTCGTTCAAAAAATCCTGCGTGGCAAAGATGTCAAACACGCTGGGCTGCAAGGGCACCACCACCTTGTGTGCGCGCTTGAGAATTTCCTTGAGCCGCTTGCCGTGCAAGCCGGCGGGGGTGTCCAGCACCAAATGGGTGGTGCCCTTGGGCGGTTTGGCAATCTGGTCTTCGCCGAGTTCCCAACTGCTAATGGGCGGCGTATTGCCTGGGCGCAAGGACAACCAAAGTCGGCTCGACTGCTGGCGGTCGGCGTCGCCGAGCATCACACGGTGGTTCTGCCTGGCAAAGTAGCCGGCGATCTGGGTGGACAGGGTGGACTTGCCCACGCCGCCCTTGGGGTTGGCAACAACAACAACTGGCATGGTTCAAACCTCCTGCAATATGACCCGCGGATGTTAGCGGCAATCACGACATATGGAAGAAGCCGTTTGCCGGTTTCCGGGATTCATCACCCAATCGCCATTGTCATTGATCAGCGCAGGCCTTGGGGCCTGAGAGGAAATCGCACCAGGTGATGAAGTTCCAGCCGGATGCCGATGTCACTGCCCACCGGGTGGTCATGGTGGCTGGGCACCAGCGAGTACACGGTTTGTCCGGAAGGCAGGGCCAGGGTGTAGAGAAAACTTGCCCCGCGAAAAATTTTGTTGACAACACGCGCCCGGGTCGGGCTGTCGTCGTCGTGCAGAATGTCGTCGGGGCGGATCAGCATTTCTATCGCACTGCCCACCTTGTCGTTGGCCGTGTCTTGCAAGGTAAACATGCCCAGCTCGGTGACGATGCGGTGGCCGGGCAGCACCTCGGCGCCAATCCACATGCCTTCACCGAGAAAGTCCGCCACCAGGCGGTTCGCGGGCTCGTGGTAGGCGTCGAGTGGCGTGCTCCATTGCTGAATGCGGCTTTCGGCCATGATGGCAACGCTGTCGGCCATGGCAAACGCCTCTTGCTGATCGTGTGTGACCAGCACGGCGGTGGTGCCGGTGGCCTTGATCAGGCTGCGCACCTCGGTGGCCAGGCGTTCACGCAAGCTCACATCGAGGTTCGAAAACGGTTCATCCAGCAGCAGCAATTGCGGGTGCGGTGCCAGTGCCCGGGCCAGGGCCACGCGCTGTTGCTGGCCGCCCGAGAGTTCGTGGATCGGCCGCTTGGCCAGGGCCTCCAGGCCCACCAGTTGGAGCATATCGTGCACCCGTTCCAGGCGCTGGGCCGCGGGCTGGTCATGCAGGCCAAAACCCACATTGCCCGCCACATTCAGGTGCGGAAACAGCGCATAGTCCTGAAACACCATACCCACCTGGCGCTGCTCGGTGGGCACTTGCACCTGCGGGCTGGCCACTTCACGCCCGGCAATCTGGATGCACCCCTGCGTCACCGAAGCAAATCCGGCAATGGCGCGCAGCACCGTGGTCTTGCCGCAGCCCGACGGACCCAGCAGGCAGGCAATGTCACCCTTGGGCAGGCTGAAACTGATGTCGCGCACCACGGGCTGCGGGCGACCCGCGTAGGTCACGCAGACCTGATCCAATTGCAAAAGGGCGGGATGGGGAAGGCTCATGCGTTTTCGCTTTCTCGTACCAACAGCACAATCGGCAGCAAGCTCGCCGCCACCACCCACACGGCGGGCAGCGCAGCACGGTCCCACATACCTTCAGAAGTCATTTCAAAAATGCGCACCGCCAACGTGTCCCAACCAAAGGGGCGGGTGAGCAGGGTGATGGGCATTTCCTTGAGCACCTCCACAAACACCAGCAGTGTGGCCGCCAGCATGCCCGGGCGCAACAGTGGCAGATGCAGGCGCCACAGGCTTTGCCAGGCGTTCAGGCCAAGCGAGCGGGCGGCCTGTTCCTGGTGCGGGGTAATATGCTGCATGGCGCTGCTCAGGGGCTGAAAGGCCACCGCCATGAAACGCAGCGCCAGCGCCAGCGCCAACACCAGCACCGTGCCTTTGAGCGTGGGCACGTTGTGCCAGCCCTGGGCTTGCGCCCATTCCAGCCAGCGGCTGTCAAGCCAGGCCACCGGCACATACAGGCCCACCGAAAGCACCATGCCGGGAATGGCATAGCCCAGGTTGGCAGTGCGCACCAGCGGTTCAATCCAGGTTCCGGGCCAGCGCTTGCCATGGGACTGGCGCTGGGCATAAGCCAGGGCCAGAGCCCCGGCCAGCACCACCAGCGCCGTCATGGCGGCCAGCAAAATTGAATGCCAGACAAAGCTCCAGTAGCGCTCATCCATGTCGGTTGCAGCCACCTGGACCGCCCACACCAGCAGCTGAACCAGTGGCACGACAAAAGCGGTCAGCAGCACCAAGCCGCAGGCCACGGTCGCCAGCACGGCGTGCAGGCCCCGCAAGCGCAGGCGCAGTGGGCCATTGCTGCGCTGTCCTGCGTAACGCTTGCGCGCGCGCGCGGCTTGCTCCACACCCATGAGAATCAGCACGGCCAGCGCCAGCAGGGAGGCCAGTTGGGAGGCCACGCTCAGGTTGAAGAGGCCGATCCAGGTTTTGTAAATGGCGGTGGTGAAGGTGTCCACATTGAAGATGGCCACCGTGCCAAAGTCGGCCAGCAATTCCATCAGCGCCAGACTCAGTCCCGCCACCACCCAGGGCCGCGCCATCGGAATGGCCACACGCCAAAAGGCCTGCACCCGGGTGAGGCCCAGCGTTTGTGCCGCCTGCAGGCACTGCATGCCCTGGGTCAGGAAAGCCTGGCGCGCCAGCAGGTACACGTAGGGGTACAGCGCCATGCAAAACACAATCGCGGCGCCACTGGTGGAGCGCACCGAAGGCAGGGCGGCCTCGGCCCCCCACAGCTGGCGCCACACGGTCTGCACCGGACCGCTGTAGTCCATCAAGCCCACATGCACAAAGGCCAGTACATAGGCCGGAAAGGCCAGCGGCAGCACCAGGGCCGGGGCAAACAGGGCGCGGCCGGGAAACTCGCACATGGCGGTGAGCCAGGCAAGGCCCACGCCCAGCACCGTCACGCCCAGGCCCACGGCCAGCGCCAGGATCAAGGTGCTTTGCAACACCCCGGGCAGCACATAAGTGCGCAGATGCGCCCAGACCTCGGGCTGCGAATCCAGCCAACTCGCACCCACCACCAGCAAAGGCGCCAACGTGAGTGCCACCAGCGGCAGCACCACCCACGGGATCCACACGGGCAACTTCATCGGTGCAGGCTGCTTTCCAGGGAGGTCAAATAATAATGGGGCATAGCCCCGGAGCTTACTTTACTTGTATCCGGCACGGTCCATCAGGCGTGTGGCCGCAGCCTGCAACTCACCGGCTTTGGACACATTGACCAGATTGGGTTTGAAACTGCCCCAGGCCTTGATCACCGAGTCGGCTTCCACCTTGGGGTTGGCCGGGTATTCCAGGTCTTTGTCGGTGTAAATCTTCTGTGCCGTGTCAGACGCCAGGAACTCCAGCAGCTGCTGCGCACCCGCACGGTTCTTGGCGTGGCGGGTGATGCCGGCGCCCGACACATTCACGTGCACACCACTGCCTGCCTGGTTAGCCCAGAACAGGCCGACCGGGAAGCTGTTGTCGGCATCGAGCAGGCGGCCCAGGTAATAGGTGTTGGTGATACCGACCTGGCACTGACCGGCGGCAATCGCCTTGAGCAGGGCGGTGTCATCGGGAAACACTTCGGTGGCCAGATTCGCCACCCAGCCGCGCACCATGGCTTCGGTGCGGGCTTCGCCGTATTCCTGCATCAGCATGGCCACCAGTGACTGGTTGTACACCTTCTTGCTGGTGCGCAGGCACAGTTTGCCGCGCCACTTGGCGTCGGCCAGGTCTTCGTAGGTGGACAGCTCAGAGGGTTTGATACGCGCCTTGCTGTAGACAATGGTGCGGGCCCGCACCGACAGGCCGAACCACTGGTTGCCCGGGTCGCGCAAATGGGCGGGAATGGCCTTTTCAAGAGCCGGCGACTGGAGCGGCTGCAACAGGTTTTGCTGTGCGGCCTGCCACAGGTTGCCCGCGTCCACGGTGATCAGCACATCCGCCGGGGTGCTGGCCCCTTCGGCATTCAGGCGCGCCAGCAAAGCCGCCTCGCTGGCTGTCAGCAATTGCACCGGGGTACCGGTCTGCCGTGTGAACTGGTCCAGCAGGGGCTTGAGCAATTGCTCGTTGCGGGCGGAGTACACCGTCACGGGTTTGCTCTGCGCTGCTGCGGGCAGCCAGGTCATGGCCGCCGCCAATCCGACGGACAGGAGCACGGTATGTTGAATGCGTTTGAAGATGCGGGAATAGGTCATGAGGCTTCCGTAAGTCGATTGAGATGTCCTGATCTTATCACAAATAAGAACCATTCGCATTTGATGCAGCTCAAAGAGTGGCCATTCAACCCAGCCGTGTGACCGAACGGATGGCGCGACTCGGGGTAAAGTGCAGCCATGCCGACCTTCACACTTACCGACACCCAGCAGCAGGCTCTATTGCTGGCCGCGCGCCAGGCCCAACGCAATGCCTACGCACCTTATTCCAGCTACCCGGTCGGCGCCGCCGTGCTTGACGAACATGGCGGCATCCATGCGGGTTGCAACGTCGAAAATGCCGCCTACCCCGAGGGCCTGTGTGCCGAGGCGGCCGCCCTGGCGGCCATGGTGCTGGCCGGCGGCAGGCAGGCCCGCGCGGTGCTGGTGGTGGGCAGCGGTGGCAACGACAACTGGATCACACCTTGCGGCGGCTGCCGTCAGAAGTTGCGCGAATTTGGCGCGCCTGATCTGATCATCCAGAGCGCCAACGAGGTCACTTTGGGGCCGCGCCACACCCTGAGCCAGTTGCTGCCCGAGAGTTTTGGACCGGGCCACATCAAGGTCAGATAAATCAATTGCCTTCACAGCCCATGAACACCATCGACAGCATTCACCAGCGCGCACCCGGCCTGCAACCGCGCATTGCCGTGGTGCTGGGCTCAGGCTGGGGTGGCTTGACCAATCACCTCACCAGCGCCATCCAGATTCCGTACAGCGAGCTGGCCGGTTTTCCACCAACCGGTGTGGCCGGCCACAGCGGCAGTCTTTGGCTCGGGCAGCTCGGTACGCAGCACGTGGCGGTGCTGAGCGGGCGCCAGCATGGCTACGAGACCGGCGCCGTCGATGGCATGGCTGTGCCGCTGCAGGTGTTGAAAGACCTCGGTTGCCACACGCTGGTGCAGACCAATGCGGCGGGCAGTCTGCATCTGGATATGCCAGCACAAAGCCTGATGTTGCTAAGCGACCATCTCAATCTGCCGCAGCGCTCGCCGCTGGCAGGTGTTGGCAGCTCGGAACGTTTTGTCAACATGGTGGATGCCTACGACCCGGCGCTGCGTGCACACGCACGGCGTGTGGCGCTGACGCAAGGCGCCACGCTGTTCGAAGGTGTTTACGCCTGGGCATTCGGCCCGCAATTTGAAACCCCGGCCGAGATTCGCATGCTGCGTGCCCTGGGTGCCGACGCGGTCGGCATGAGCACCGTGCCCGAAACCATCCTGGCAAGACACCTGGGTCTGCGCGTGCTGGCGCTGTCCCTCATCACCAACCTGGGCGCCGGGCTTTCGTCAGAACATCTGAGCCATTCCCATACCCTGCAGCAGGCGCAACTCGGCAACGCCAACGCCAGCCGTTTGCTGGCTGACATCGTTGCCACCCTCGACACACCATGATGACGTTCTCCAGTTCCGCCTCCAGTAACGCCCGCCTGGCCCTGGCCTGCCTCGACCTCACCAGCCTGAACACCGCTGACACCGAGTCCGACATCGCCACGCTGTGCCAGCGCGCCCAAAGCCCGTTCGGTCCGGTGGCTGCGGTTTGCGTCTGGCCACGCCTGGCGGCGTTTGCCCGCGCCCAGCTACCAGCAAGAATTGCCGTGGCGGCCGTGGCCAACTTTCCGCACGGCCATGCCGACATTGACGCGGCGGTGCGCGACACGGACCAGATCGTGCAGGCCGGGGCACAGGAAGTTGATGTGGTGCTGCCTTATCGCCACTTGATGGCCGGCGACGAAAGCGCTGTTGCCAAACTGCTGACGGCTGTGCGCCGGGCCTGCCCGGGGCTGTTGCTCAAGGTGATTCTGGAAACCGGCGAACTCAAGACGCCCGAACTGATTGGCCGCGCCTGCCAACTCAGCCTCGATGCTGGCGCCGACTTTCTGAAAACCAGCACCGGCAAAACGCCGGTCAGCGCCACGCCGGACGGGGCCCGCATCATGCTCGGCGCCATTGCCGCCAGCCCGGCCGCACGCACCCGTGTGGGCTTCAAGGCCGCCGGCGGCATTCGCACCGTGGCCGAGGCTGCCGCCTACATGGACCTGGTGCGGGAACTGCTCGATGCAGCCGCGCTGGCTCCGCAGCGTTTTCGCATCGGCGCCAGCAGCCTGCTGGGTGATATTGAGGCAGTCCTGTCCGGAGGGTCGTCAGGCACCGCGACAAAAGCAGGAACTTACTAACCTTAGGAACGAACACCGTCATTGCGAGGCGTGCAGCGCCGCGGCAATCCATGCAGCCAAAGCTTGTGGATTGCTTCACTGCGTTCGCAATGACGATAATTTTTCAACTTGATCCGTAACATGTTGGCCCAGGAAATCATCCGCATCAAACGCGACGGCCGCACATTGACACGCGCCCACATCGACGCCTTCGTGCGGGGTCTGGTCGACGGTTCCTGGAGCGAAGGCCAGGCCGCTGCGCTGGCCATGGCGATGTTTCTCAAGGGCATGAGCCGCGCGGAAACCATTGACCTGACCCGGGCCATGACACACTCGGGCCGGGTGATGGACTGGCGTGGGGCCGACTTCAACGGCCCGGTGCTGGACAAACATTCCACCGGCGGCGTGGGTGACAAGGTGAGCCTGATGCTGGCGCCGATCGTGGCGTCCTGTGGCGGTGTGGTGCCGATGATCTCGGGCCGTGGTCTGGGCCATACCGGCGGCACACTCGACAAACTCGCCAGCATTCCGGGCTACAACACAGCGCCTGATTTGCCCACACTGCACCGCGCGCTGAAAAGCGCCGGTTGCGCCATCATTGGCCAGACGGCAGACCTGGCGCCAGCCGACCGCAGGCTCTACGCCGTTCGTGATGTCACGGCCACGGTCGAATCGGTGCCACTGATCACTGCCAGCATCCTGTCGAAAAAACTCGCCGCCGGCCTGCAGGGGCTGGTGATGGACGTGAAGGTCGGCAATGGCGCTTTTGCCGACTCGCTCGGCATGGCCACCACCCTGGCCGAATCGCTGGTGCAGGTGGCCAACGGCGCCGACTTGCCAACACGCGCCTGGCTCACCGACATGAACCAGGTGCTGGGCGGCACCTGTGGCAATGCGCTGGAAGTGCAGGAGGCCGTCGACTTCCTGACTGGCACGTGGCGCGAGCCGCGTTTGCTGGAGGTCACACGCACCCTGTCCGCCGAGCTGCTGGTCATGGGCGGCTTGGCGGATGACGATGCGCAGGCACTGCATCAGGTGGATGACGCCCTCAGCAGCGGCCGCGCGCTGGAACAGTTCGCCCGCATGGTCACCGCGCTGGGTGGTCCGGCCGACTTCTGCGAGCGCCCTGGCCATTACCTTACGAACGCACCTATTCAAGTGCCAGTGCTGGCGCCGCGCAGCGGTTTTGTCGCGGCCATGGCCACGCGTGACATCGGCCTGGCCGTGGTGGAACTTGGTGGCGGCAGGCGCCAGGCCAGCGACACGATTGACGCGCGCGTGGGAATATCGCAATTCGCCCAAATTGGGCAGGCGGTGCAGACCGGCGAGGTTCTGGCGCTGGTACATGCGGCTGATGCGGCATCCGCCGAGCAGGCGCGCCAGACTCTGCTCGGCAAGCTACACATCAATGATCGGACTCCAGATCTGACCCCGGTCATGATCAAACTGATCACGAGCTGACCGGCCCTTAACCCCTGGATCAAGAAAGAGGATCGTCACTGCGAGCGTCGCGCGGCAGTCCATGCAGCCAGAAGTCATGGACTGCTTCACTGCGTTCGCAATGACGCGGCTCTTTCAGTCGAATAGGTGGGCTCAATCCGGTGCCTGCTGCTCACCGTCGATGTAGCGCCAGCGACCGTCCTCGCGCACAAAGCGGCTGATCTCGTGCAGGCGGCCACCACGTCCGTTTTCACGGTAACGCGCAACAAACTCCACCACACCCGCATCGCCCGTGGCTTGCGCGTGGCGCACCTCCAGTCCCAGCCATTTGAGCGGTGGCAATTCGAGTTCGCCAGGCGAGCTGGACGGGTGCCAGGTGGCCAGCAGGTAGTCGATCAGGCCCAGGCCGTAAGCGCTGTAACGCGAGCGCATCAACGCCTCGGGGGTGGGCGCGTGCACGCCCTGTGTCAAACCAGCATGCCAGCGGCCGCAACAGTCGCCATAACTTTTTCCGCTGTCACAAGGGCAGGCCGCGTGGACCGCCAGGGTGTTCTTTTTCATGAAGTCAATGGTAAGGGCGCGGGAGAGCGGTGGCGCTCCTGGCGCGTGGCCAGCGTGCGGGCAGCCTTGGCAGGGGACGGCGCCAGCCGGGGCAACAGGCCCTGCAGCGCCTTGGGATTGGAGCGCGCGCCGCTGGCCAGGTAATCTGCCAGCAGCACCTGGCGCACCAGGGCCGGCGACTGGCTTGCGCTGAGGTAGTCAAACAGGGCATCCACCAGCACCTCGGGTGTGAGCCGGTGGGTTCTGCCGTGGCGCTGCCACATCCAGCTTGAGAACGCCATGAAACACCAGAACGGCGACGCGGCAACGCCGCCGTCGAACGCTGGCGGGTGCAACAACAGGGGCAGCGTTTTTGCAAAACGGCCCGAGTTGGCCAACAACTCCCAATAACGCGCCAGCCGACCAAAGCGCTGCAACGTGGCGGCATCCACCACACCGGTGTGCTGCACGGTGTAGGGCGGCTCGGTCGCGTAAACCATGCCATGCGCCGCGCTGTGCCGGGCAATCGGCGCACCGCGCAGGCGCTTGAGGATGCCGAGCTGGATTTCATGCGGGCCAATCGCCAGCAGACGGTCAAAACCTTCGGCGAAACTCTGCAGCGTTTCGCCCGGCAAACCAAAGATCAGGTCGACATGCAGGTGCGCGTGGGTGTGCGCCAGCAGCCAGCGCAGGTTGGCCTCGGTGGCCTCGTTGTCCTGGCGCCGCGAGATGGTTTGCTGCACGGCCACGTTGAAGGTTTGCACGCCAACTTCGAGTTGCAACACACCCGGCGGGAACCGCGCCAGCATGGACCGCAGACGATCCGGCAGGTGGTCAGGGATGACTTCGAAGTGCAAAAAGAGATCGGCCTTTTGGCTGTCAATGCGATCCAGAAAAAACTGCAGGATGCGCACCGAATGCTCGATCTTCAAATTGAAGGTGCGATCCACAAACTTGAAAGTGCGCGCGCCGCGCTGGTACAGGCCATCCAGCGCCGACAGCACCCGGTCCAGCTCGAAGCCCCAGGCGGTCTTGTCGAGCGCGCTCAGGCAAAACTCGCACTTGAACGGGCAGCCGCGCGAGGCCTCCACATAGAGCAGCCGGTGCGCCAGGTCAGCATCGCTGTACTCGCCGTAGGGCAGTTCCAGCTCGGCCAGCGCTGGCTGCTCGCCGGGAATGATTTTCATGAGCGGCTGCGGACCGTCCAGCAAGGCGCGACAGAGCTTGGCAAAACTCACATCGCCCCAGCCGATGATGACATGGTCGGCCAGGCGCGTGATGGCCTGCTGCTCGGTCTCATGGCTCACCTCCGGCCCGCCGAGCACCACTTTAAGGTCGGGCCGCGCGGCCTTGAGCAGACGGATCACCTCGGTGGTTTGGGTCACGTTCCAGATGTACACGCCAAAACCCACGATCTGCGGCGCCGTGTCTGGCGCCGGCCCCAGCGTGGCCAGCAGGTCCGCCACCACCTCCTGCTTGGGTCTGGAAATCGTGTACTCGCGCAGCACCGTTATCGCGCGCAGGCCGGCGCCACCATGCCGGTCGAGGTTGGCCAGCAGGTAACGCAGGCCTAAAGCGGCGTGGATGTAACGCGCATTGAGCGTGGTCAGCACAATGCGCGGGCAGGCGGAGTTGTTCATGGCGGCAATGGTAGCAAGCGGCTGGAACCGGCCGCGGCGTCATTGCGCGAGAATGCGTGGCTGAATCATTCACTTCACCACACACCCATGAAAATCCAAAAAGACACCGTTGTGACCCTGCGCTACAAAGTGGCAGACGCCCAGGGCAAGCTGCTGGAAGAAGCCAAGGAACCCATGGCCTACCTGCATGGCGGCTACGGCAACACCCTGGCCAAGATCGAGGCCGCGCTGGACGGCCAGACCGTCGGCTACCAGACCAACCTGCTGCTGCAACCCGAAGACGCTTTTCGCTTGGGTCACGTGACCCTGGCGCACACCATGCCGCGCCGCGTCTTTCCACCGGGCGTGAAAGTGGGCGGCCAATTGCAGGGTCGCACCGCCGATGGCCGTGACCAGGTGTTCCATGTGGTCAAGATCAAGGGCGACACCGTGCTGCTCGACGGCAACCACCCCTGGGCCGGCAAGGTGCTGCGCTTCAGCCTCAAAGTGACCGAGGTGCGCGCCGCATCGCCCGAAGAACTGGCCCACGGCCATGTGCATGGGGCGCACGGGCATCATCATTGACGGCTGAGTCTGCCTCTTTGACCCACGCCGTCTCCCGCTTGCGCACTGCCCGCCTGGCCCGCGCTGTCAAACCTTTTCGCACCCGTGGCGGCCCAAGTGAGCGCTGCGCCGGTTGCCGGGTGATGCACAGCCACTGCCTGTGCGCCTTGCGCCCCAATGTGCCGACGCGCGCGGGCATGTGCCTGCTGATGGCCGATATCGAGCCGCTCAAGCCCAGCAACACCGGCTGGCTGATTGCCGATGTGGTGGCCGACACCTTTGCTTTTGGCTGGGCGCGCACCTCAGATGACCCGGACTTGCTGCTGCTGTTGGCCGACCCGCAATGGCAACCCTGTGTGGTGTTCCCCGGCGAATTTGTGGCGCCTGAGCGCGTGGTTACCACACTGCTGGCCGACACGGCCACCGACGGGCAGCCGGCCAAACGCCCGCTGTTTGTGCTGCTGGACGCGACCTGGAGCGAGGCCGGCAAGATGTTTCGCAAGAGCCCCTATCTGAACCAGTTTCCGGTGCTGAGTTTGCACCCGGAGCAGATCTCCAGCTACCGCCTGCGCCGCTCCAGTCGCGCCGATCACTTTTGCACCTCCGAGGTGGGCGCCCTGTGCATGGCGCTGGCCGGTGAGCCCCACGCCGCCGAGGTACTGGACGCTTATCTGGAGGTGTTCACCGACCACTACCTGCAGGCCAAAAACCAGCAGCCGCTGGATTGGGAGGACACGGCGCACCAGCGTTTGCGGGATTTGGCAAGGTTTGCCGCAGGGTGACAATCAGCCCCCAACACAAAGACCCCAAATGACCCAAGACCAGAACCCATCCAACGAATCGACCACGCCGGTGCTGTGCGAATCATGCGCCGGCATCCAGCGCAACTGGCGCCGCGCCCCCGGTCATGCCGAACTGAAACAAGGCCTCAACCGCAAGGAGCCGCGACGCCACGGGGCGGTCACCGTGACCCGCTATGTGTGCGAACGCTGCGCTGCGGTCTGGGACTACGAGAACGACAAAAACAACCCGCACGCCGGTTGGTCACTGCTGGGTCACCTGGACCCCGCCTGAACCAGCAGGCTGACCATGGCTGAATAAGCCCGGGCCTTGGCCAGCGCCAGCGGCGTGTTGCCCTCGCGGTCGGTCAACCGGGTGCTGGCGCCAGCCGCCAGCAAGGCACGCACCACTTCCTGATGCCGTGGGCCGCCGTTGCCGAGCACGATGGCCTCGATCAGCGCCGTCCAGTGCAGGTTGTTGACATGGTCTAGCGGCGCACCCGCGGCAATCAGTTGTCTGACCACGCCATCATGGCCCAGATGGGCGGCCGCGATCAGCGCGGTGCCGTCGTAACGGCTGGTGGTGAGTTTGGCGCTCGCGCCCAGGCCGAGCAACAGGCGCAGGGTTTCTTCGTCGTCGGCCACCGCAGCGATGGTGACCGCGTCATAACGGTCGTTTTCCAGCAGTTCCAGGTTGGCCCCGGCCTGGACCAGAGTGCGAATCAGCTCGCGCTGCCTGGCGTGGGTGGCAATGTGCACCGCGGTGCGGCCATAGGGGTCACGCGCATTCACGTTGGCGCCCGCGGCCAGCAGCTTTTTGGCCTTGGCCAAATCACCTTGGTGCGCTGCGGCCAGCAGGCCGGTGTAACGCGCCGCCTCGAGCGCACTGGGCGCCACCTGGGCCTGTGCGCTGGGTGTCAGTGAGACCATGGCCATGAAAGCTGCCATGGGCCATGCCATCAGGTA
>JACCDQ012044511.1_pt1 | contig 16809 bp, 10 predicted proteins | sample 7446031 | NCBI WGS metagenome assembly JACCDQ01 (sample SAMN15323442, study PRJNA562643) | freshwater metagenome | isolation source: river surface water | place: USA:Blue River Watershed | collected 2017-08-17
GTAGACGGAGTTTATGATTCAGATCCTGAAAAAAATGCTGCAGCAGTAAAATTTGACTACATTTCATTTGATGATGTAATCAAAAAAGGATTAAATGTAATGGACACTACAGCCTTTACTTTAAGTCAGGAAAACAAATTACCTATCCTGATTTTTGACATGAACAAAAGCGGAAATCTGGAAAAAATCTGCGACGGTGAAAACATTGGAACAGTAGTAAATATTTAATTAGCAGAAAGCAGTTTTCAGATAACAGAAAATCTGGAATCTAAAATCTAAAATCTAAAAAAATGACTGAAGAAATTGAATTTATATTAGAAAGTGCAGAAGAATCTATGGAAGGTTCTATTGGTCACTTAGAAAAAGAATTTCTAAATATCCGTGCCGGAAAAGCATCTCCTGCTATGTTAGGAAGTGTTTTTGTAGATTACTACGGTTCTTCCACGGCATTGAATCAGGTAGCTAAAATCAGTACTCCTGATGCCAGAACGATTACTTTGCAGCCTTTTGAAAAAAGCATGTTGCAAACTATTGAAAAAGCCATCATGATTGCCAATCTTGGTTTTAACCCAATGAATAACGGAGATGTTATCATCATCAGCGTTCCGCCTTTGACTGAAGATCGTCGTCGTGAATTAGCAAAACAAGCTAAAGCCGAGGCTGAAGACGCTAAAATCGGGATTAGAAATGCCAGAAAAGATGCTAATACTGATATCAAAAAGTTAGAAAAAGACGGAACTTCTGAAGACATTTGTAAAAGTGCCGAAGAAGAGGTTCAAAATCTAACGAATACTTATATCAAAAAAATAGACGAACTTCTTGCTGCTAAAGAAGCCGAAATCATGAAAGTATAACTTTCTGACCAAACACTTTTTAAAAACCGTCCCGATAGCTATCGCGACGGTTTTTTTATTCTTACTTTTGCCATACCAAAAACGGCTTTCCTTTCGTTTTTACTCAAACAAGTATTATGAGGCACCTTTTTTTGTTTTTCTTTTTCACCCTCACACTTCAGGCGCAATTTCGCATCAACGGAATTGTAAAAGAATCCGCTTCAAACAAAGCCCTGGCTTTTGCCTCAATTACTACTAATAACGGCATTAACAGCATTAGCGATGTAGACGGAAAATTTGAAATTATCTCAAGCAAACCAATTACTTTTTTTTACGTTTCTTACATTGGTTACAATAAAACAAAAATTGATATCCTGAATAACAATCGTTTTTTCAATATTAAATTAGTTCAAAATACCGCCAAACTTAACGAAGTTGTTGTTGCTACTCAAAACGCAGCCAATACCATAATTAAAAAAACCATTGCGCTAAAAGACACTAATAATCCCGAAAAAAAACTGGCCAATTTTGCTTTTAAAACCTATAATAAATTAATTGTTTCCGCTAATCCAGATTCGATTTCAGGAAAAATAGATTCTATTATTGTCAAAAAAACGAAAGAGGGGATTTATTTTAAAATCGATTCGGCCAACTACAAATTCAAAAATACGGTTAACAAACGTCATTTGTTTCAAACCGAAAAAGTATCTCAGTTTCAATTTAGCAACAACAAACTGAAAGAAACTATTCTGGGAGCCAAAATGGCGGGATTAAAACAACCGCTGTACGAAATCATCGCTTTCAACCTGCAGTCTTTTTCTATTTACGATTCTAAATACGAACTTTTTGAAACCAAATACAACAGTCCTATAGCCCAGGACGCCCTAAAAGATTACAACTACAAATTACTGGACACCGTGGCTGTCAACGGCAGAAATGCTTATATGATTTACTTTAAAAACAAAAAGAAAAGTAAAGCCAAAGGACTTGAAGGAATTCTATACATTGACCAAAATAATTTTGCTGTTGCCAAAGCCATTATGCGCATCCGGGGTTTACTCGATATTAGCGGAACTCATGAATTTGAATACCTTGCTGATGAAAACCTTTGGTTTCCTACGCACAAAAATTTCCGAATTATCAAAGGTCAAAATGATGACGACATTAATTTTTTAGGAGGAACCATTCAGTTTGACGGCGATATGGAAAATGATTTCAGCAGCCGAAAAAAGCAGCCTTCGGATTATATTTTTTTACGCTCAGAAAGTCACATTTTTGACTTTGAAAAAAACACAAACAACACTTTAAAAAATCCTTCATTTGCCGTAGCAATAGAAAAAAACGCCTTTAATAAAGAAGAATCTTTTTGGGATACTTATCGAAAAGACAACTTTGATATTCGCAATCAAAGAACCTATAGCGAACTCGACAGCATTGCTGTCAGAAAAAAAATTGCCCATCGGGTTCAACTGGGGAAAAAAGTCATTAACGGCTATTTGCCCATCGGTTTTTTCGACATGGATTTGCGAAAGTTATTTAGCTACAATAATTACGAAGGTTTCCGTTTAGGATTAGGCGGTGTAACTAATGAACGCCTTTCTAAATATTTCAGGATGGAAGGCTACTATGCTTACGGTACCAAAGACGGTATCTTTAAAGGCAGTATTGGCGCTGCCGCAAAAATAGACAGTGAGGCCAATTCATGGCTTGGAATTTCATACACTGATGATGTTCGGGAAATAGCCAGCACTTCTTTTACAATTGAGAAAAAACCGTTTAAAATATACGACCCAAGACCCATTAACATCAGTACTTTTTACAATTATGTAAGCTGGAAATCCTATTTTGAAACCAAAAAAATTCCAAAAACTGAAAGTATTTGGGAACTGAACCACAGTGAAATCCAACCCAAGTTTAATTACACATTCAGCAATAACAATAAATTATATACAAACTATACCATGACTACCGCCATGGTGTCCTTGCAATGGAGTCCTTTTAGTGATTTTATGCAAACACCTACAGGACAAATTGAGATAGAAAAACGTTTCCCTAAATTCACTTTTCAATACACGCAATCCTTAGGAAAACTATGGAATAACGATTTTGATTTCAGCAAATTTGACTTCAAAACCGAGTATGAAAAAAAATACCTCAACGGTCAAAAAACATCCTTACTTTTTCAGGCGGGTTATGCATTAGGCGATATTCCATTGACTCATTTATACAATACTTCGCCAAACAATATTACGAAAGAAACCATAATTCAGAGAATTACTTTTGGTGGCAAAAACAGTTTTGAAACCATGTTTTTCAATGAATTTTTCTCTAACAAATATGCTCTTTTTCAATTCAAACATGCTTTTAACCGCGTCACTTTATTCAAAAAAGTAAAACCTTCGCTGGTTTTAGTTTCCAGAATGGCCTGGGGAAATATGAATCATCCGGAACAACACTTAGGACTCGATTTTAAAACACTAGATCGTGGTTTTTTTGAATCCGGGATTGAGTTGAATCAAATATTTAACGGCTTGGGATTAACAGCTTTTTACCGTTACGGACCAAATCAATTACCTAAATTTGAAGACAACATCGCCATTAAGCTGAGCTATGTTTTGAATTTAGGTTTCTAATGACTCGACACGAACTTCAATCCTATGATTGAAGCAATCAGAGTAACTATAAAAAACAATCGCCAAAAACCGGCAGGTTCTTTAAACACAAAAATCCCAACTAAAACGGTTCCTACGGCTCCAATTCCGGTCCAAACAGCATAAGCGGTTCCGATAGGCAATTCCTGAGTTGCTTTGTACAATAAAAACATACTTGCTGTTAAACTCACTAAAAAACCAATCATCCAATAGGCTGATTCCATTCCTGTAGTTTCTTTGGCTTTGCCCAAACAGGAAGCAAAAGCAACTTCAAACAAACCACCAATTATTAAAAAAATCCAACTCATTTTATTCTCTAATAATTAAAACTGAAGAATTCCCTAAAGGCCAGTTCACATTAGCATCGGCAATGGATTTCCAACTTTCTAAACTAATCAATATTAAATCTTGTTGCTTGAAAAAAGCAGCATTCAATTCTTTATCTGAAATGATATTGATGTTATTAGGGAATTTTTGCAACAAAACTGAAACGGCACTTTGCATCACAAAATTATTTTTCAAAATACCATTCATATCTAAAATATTGATCTTTGAATTGTTGTTAAAAATCATTTTTTGGACATAATCAATCAAAACAGCATCATCTGATTTTAGAATAGGCACAAAAACATGATTTAAGGTTTCAAAATCATTGTCTATTAAAATTCCCAGAGGCGTTTTAGTTTTAGCAACAATTTGTCTTGTGCGCTCATCAAAAGGCGAATTCTCAAACAAACCTTCTTTTCCTTTGAACTTATCAATTAATCGATCCGGATTAATAATTCGGGTGGTAAAACCAATTACTTTACCTAACAAACTGCCTTCAAAAATAGACTTCCCTACTCCTACCAAAAGCAAATCGTAATCGCCATTATTAGCCACTTCGGCAATTTCAGTTTCGATATCATTGGTAACCTTAAAAACCGAAAGCAACTTCACTCCCAGATGATCCGATTCATCAAAAATAGGTTCGAATGTTTCTCTTTCTATTTCTTCCATATTAAACGAATGCAGTTCGTCACTTTGAGACAAATGCATCGCAGTAATTACCGAAGTCTTTTTTTGTTTTTTGGTTAGACCATTAGCCAAACGCAGTAAAGCTTTTCCTTTTTCATTATTTCCGAAAGAAATCAAAATACGATATTTACTTTCATCCAAAATTTCAACATGTTCGCTTTCTCTTTTACCTTTAAAAATAAGATCCAGTAAATCCAAAGCCGGCCCCGTCATAAAAGTAGTAACCAATGCCATGATTACCATCATCGTAAAAACTTCAGGGGTTAATACTTTAAGTTCTAAACCAATGTTCAGCACAATCAATTCCATCAAACCACGGGTATTCATCAAAGCACCAATGGTTAAACTATCATGCCAGTTTTGACCCACAAATCGCGCTGCCAAAGCACTTCCTAAAAACTTACCTACCACTGCTACTGCTATGATTCCGGCAGTTACTTTCCATAAATAGGCATCATTTATCAAACCTACCTGCGTATTCAAACCGGTGAAAACAAAAAACAACGGCAGTAATAATATCACCGAAACGTCTTCTACTTTTTCGATAAAAATCATTCTGAATTTAGCGATATCCGGCATAATAGCGCCCATCATAAATCCGCCAAAAAGCGCATGAATACCAATAACCTCAGTGGCATAAGAAGAAATAATAAGCAATAAAAAGAAGATAGCCATTACGGGTTTTCCAATGTTTTCCTTCTCAGCATACAAATCTCCAATGCGTTTCAGAAAAGGTTTTACAATAAAAAGCATGGCCAAAACATACAAAAAAGCCAAGGAAATAACATAAAGCGAGCCTACAAAATCACCGGCTTTTACTATGGCAATTACCACAGCCAGCAAACACCAGGCGGTAATATCATCGGCGGCGGCGCAGGTAATAACGATGGCTCCCAGTCGGGTTTTGTGAATTCCTCTTTCCTGTACAATTCGTGCTAAAACAGGAAAAGCCGTTATACTCATGGCAATCCCCATAAACAAACTGAAAGAAAGAAATTCGACACCTTGAGGAGCAAACTGATTGTACACAAGATAAGACAGGCCAATTCCCATGGCAAAAGGAATAATGATACTGGCATGACTAATAACTATAGCTTCACTGGCTTTATTTTTCAAAACTTTCACATCCAGTTCCATCCCAATGACAAACATGAAAAGAATCAACCCTATCTGGCTCAAAAATTTTAAATTTCCTAAAGATGCGGCAGGAAATAAGGCTGCTGAAAAATCAGGAAAATACATCCCTACCAAAGAAGGTCCCAAAACAATTCCGGCTATAATTTCTCCAATTACTGTAGGCTGACCAATTTTTTTAAAAAACCAGCCAAAAATACGGGCCACTAAAATAATCATAACTATCTGTGCCAGAAGAATAGCCAAAGGATCCTGAAGATTATGTAACATCGAATTTACAAAATCAGTAAGCGAATTATTGGCTGGATGAGCAACAAGGTTGGCTTTTTTTAATTCCAGTAACTTTCCTTGTCCAATAATCCAATAAATTAATACTGAAAAAACGCCTGTTACCCCTAAATAAAACAAAGTATTCTTATATTTTTTCAAAACCATAGCTCAAAATCAATTGATTTAAATTTTACACAAAGATGCTAAATTCTTTCATAGCATCAACATCGCTAAAATTAACTTTCAGGCAAAAAAAACAAAACCTAAAAAAGCCTAAAATTAATTTAAAATTTACAAATAAACCCCTCCTTTACTGTGGTTTTTAATACATTTGCAGCCTTTAAACATCAATTATGATTAAGTGGTTTAGTTTGGGATTTTGGGAGTTAATTGCTCGCATTGTTCTTCGAAATAAAATTTTAATGTTATCGATAATTGTGGCGATAACTGTCTTTCTGAGTATGCAATGGAAAAACATCCATTTTACTTTCACAGAAGCCAATATGTTACCAGAGGACAACATTGCTAATGTAGAATACAATGCGTTCTTAAATAAATTTGGCGAGGAAGGAAACCTGATTATCATTGGGGTAAAAGACAAGACTTTCTTCACTCCAAAGGCTTTCAAAGCCTGGAATACCTTGATGAACAGCATCAAAAAAGACAAAGCTATCGATTTGGTCGTTTCCATTAATGACTTAAAAAAACTTCAAAAAAACGATTCCCTTCAAAAGTTTGAATTAATCCCTTTTGTTGATCAAAACAAAGTAGCTGATAAAGCTTATCTTGAAAAAATCAGGAAAGAACTGTTTAATGACATGCCTTTTTATGAAGGTTTGCTCTTTAACAAAAAATCGGGAAGTATTCGTTCGGCTATTTACATGGACAAAAAGATTGTAAATACCAAAGCCCGTAAAGACTACATCCTTGAAAAATTAGTTCCGGCAATTGAAAAATTCGAAAAAGAAACCAACATCGATTTGCGTGTTTCGGGTATGCCTTACATCCGAACTTTAAATGCAAAAACGATTACTGACGAAATCAGTCTTTTCATTGGCGCTTCATTATTAGTCACTTCATTATTGTTTTTCTTCTTTTTCAGAAGTTTCAGAGCTACTTTAATTTCGATTGTCATTGTGATTATCGGTGTAATGTGGTCGTTTGGAGTTCTGGGATTATTAAATTACGAAATCACCGTTTTAACTGCCTTAGTGCCTTCACTGATTATTGTTATTGGAATTCCAAACTGTATTTTCCTGACCAATAAATACCATCAGGAATATAAGGTTCACCGTAATAAAGTCAAAGCACTGCAAAGGGTAACTACCAAAATTGGTATGGCTACCCTGATGACTAATGTTACCACAGCTATTGGTTTCTTTACCTTTATTACCTCGAATAATTCACTACTTATAGAATTTGGAAATGTAACTTCCATCAACATTTTGTTATTATTCCTGTTGTGCATTATTGTAATTCCAATTTTCCACAGTTATATTCCTGCACCAAAAGACCGTCATATTCAACATTTAGATCGCGGCTCGGTAAAAAATTTCATGGATTGGATTCTGCATAACGTAAAACACAATCGTTTTTCGATTTATGTGGTTGCTATTTCATTATTGGTTATCAGTATTATCGGAATTTACGAAATGCGTATTTCAGGCAGTTTGATTGAAGATATGCCTAAAAAAGAAGCATTTTTTAAGGATATTATTTTCTTCGAAAATGAATTTGACGGTGTCATGCCTTTGGAAATCATGATTGACACCAAACGTAAAAAAGGGGTAATGAAACTCTCTACGCTAAGACGAATGGACGAATTAGAAAAGGCTATTGATGAAATTCCGGAATTATCAAAACCAATCTCTATTGTCAATTTAGTCAAATATTCGAAACAGGCTTATTATAACGGAAATCCGGAATATTACGATTTGCCTACTTCGCAGGAACAGGGATTCATTTTGTCTTACGCAAAAAACGCGACGAAAAATTCCAAAGAAAATCTGATGAAAAGCTATGTAGATTCGACAGGCCAATATGCCCGAATTACCACTTTTATGCGTGATGATAATGGAGGAGCTATTCCTAAAATTGAAGCTGAAATTCGCAAAGAAGCCGATAAAATTTTCCCTCCGGACCGCTATAATGTAACCATTACCGGAAAAGCACTGGTTTTCCAAAAAGGTACAGGTTACTTACTGGACAACCTGCTGTCGTCTCTGGTTTTTGCCTTTTTCTTAACGGCGCTTTTAATCGGATTCATGTTCCGTTCATTCAAAATGATTTTGGTTTCTATCATTCCTAATTTACTGCCGTTATTGTTAACCGCAGGATTGATGGGCTTTTTAGACATTCCGTTAAAACCTTCTACGATATTGGTTTTCGGAATCGCATTTGGACTTTCGGTAGATGACACCGTTCGCTTCCTGGCGCAATACCGCGAAGAACTCAAGAAAAACAATTGGAAAATCCGCAAGTCAGTTTACGCTACTTTTAACGATGCCGGTTTGAGTATGTTTTATACTTCTATTGTATTGTTCTTTGGGTTTTCGGTATTTATGCTTTCCAGTTTTGGCGGAACCATAGCATTGGGAGGATTAATTTCGCTAACACTTTTATTCGGAATGTTATCTAACCTGATGTTATTACCTGCTTTGGTACTGACCCTGAACAAAACATTGGCAAACGAACAGGAATTCATCGAACCAAAAATTGACATCATCGAGCACAGCGATGAAGAAATTGACGCTTTGAAAAAAGAAAAGATTTTCTAAACGTTTCTAAAAATAAAATAATATTAAAATGCTAATAGATCAACAAGTTACACTAGTTAACAAATACATAGATAAATCAATCGATTTTGGTTTTGAGTACGCGCCAAAATTAGTCGGTGGCATCATCGTTTTAGTAATTGGTTTATGGTTTACTAAATTAGTTACCAAAGGAGTTGGAAAATCATTGGTAAGATCAAAAATTGATCCTTCACTGATTCCGTTTTTAAGAAGTTTGACTAACATCACTTTGAAAATTTTAGTTGCCATCACCGTAATGGGCATGATTGGTATCCAAATGACTTCTTTTGTGGCTATTCTTGGAGCCGCTGGTTTAGCCGTAGGTATGGCCTTATCAGGAACCCTGCAAAATTTTGCCGGCGGAGTTATTATCTTAATCCTGAAACCTTTTAAAATAGGCGATACTATCGAAGCTCAGGGATTTTCGGGAACCGTAAAAGAGATTACTATATTTTCAACACTGCTTAACACAGCCGATAAAAAATTAGTAATTATTCCTAACGGACCGCTTTCAACCGGTGCTTTGACCAATTTTTCAGCCGAAGCTAGCCGAAGAATCGATTGGACTTTTGGCATCTCCCACGGTGATGATGTAGAAAATTTTAAAAAAGCCATAAATGATTTCATTGCCGAAGACGGCCGTATTTTAAAAGAGCCAGCTCCTTTTATAGGATTGGCAGCCCTTGGGACTTCGGTTAATTTTACTGTAAGAGTATGGGTTAACGGATCCGATTACTGGGGTGTTTTCTTTGACATGAATGAAAAAGTATATACAAGATTCGCTGATTACAACCTTAACATCCCTGTCCCAACAACAGATAATCCAACTATTCCAAAGAAATAGAAAACTATTTCCTTATCGATATACAACTTCCTGCCTTTAAAAAGTGGGAAGTTTTTTTGTTTTAAAAAAGCTTTTTCTTACAAGTTGTTTTAAAAAATGAATACATTTGGAAACAGTTTCAACAACAATAATCCATTCCAAATGAGTAACCATTTATTATTCCTTTGTTTATTAGTTAGTTTTATTTGTAATGCGCAAAACACAACTAGTCAAGAAAAAACATATAAGACAACCGAAAATGATTCAATTAACATTTGTCCTTTTCCCAACAACTGTGGCTACTACAAAGGCGAATTTATATACGATGGAGTGACCAAAATAGCAAATGGGAAAGGCAAAGCCAATTTTAAAGGCAATATTGCCGAAGGTAATTGGAAAAACAATCGACTGGATGGATACGGATCTTATGATGTAAAAAACAAAGCCAAATATGTTGGAGAATGGAAAGATGGTTTATCACATGGCAAAGGTACAATGACCTACAAAGACGGATCGATGTATAGTGGAGAATGGAAAAACAACAAATATGATGGACAAGGAACTTCCATTTCATTTAGTGGTGAAAAATATGCAGGAGCATGGAAAGAAAACAAAAGACATGGATTAGGTTCATTAACTTTTGAAAATGGCAATATTTATTTTGGACAATTTGCAAATGACAAATTTTATGGTCAGGGGACGATGACTTTTGTAAATGGCATCAAATATATTGGTAATTGGAAAAATTTTAAATTAGACAGCATCGGCACTTTTATTACTTCAAATGGAGATAAATTTACAATCCAATGGAATAATGAAAACAGCAATAAACCACAATATAGGACATTTGCAAAAAATCCAAAAAACCCTTCAAAATTTAAATTAGCAAGTGAAAATTTTACTGGTAAAGGAATTAGAATATACCAAAATATCAGAATTTATATCGGAGAATTTAAATTAGGGAAACAAAATGGACAAGGAACACTTCACTATATAAATGGCTCCAAATATAGTGGACAATGGAAAGACAACCAATTTGAGGGCAAAGGCACACTCACAGATGTTTCCATAAATGAAATCTATATTGGAAATTTTAAGAATGGTAATAAGAACGGTTTGGGAACAATTAACTATACTAATGGTGAAAAATATTCCGGCGAATGGAAAGACGGAAGTCGAACCGGACAGGGAACTTATAACTGGCCTAACGGTGACAAATTCGTAGGAAACTTTATGAGAAACAGGCAAAATGGTCAGGGAACGATGTTTTATGCCAATGGAGAAAAATTTACAGGTGAATGGAAAGACAGTAAAGAATATAACGGAATCCTTTATAAAAAAGACGGAACACAAAAATCCAGTTATCGTGATGGTATTTTAATAGAATAAAACCACTACCACTTCATTAAAAAAAACACTTCTTTTTTTTAGAAAAACAAAAAGTTTCTTAACAATACCAACAATTAGACAATAGTGTTTCGTCGAATGGGCTATTGTGGAAAAAAATCTTATTTTTACTAATAACCGACTAAAAATTACATTGAAAAATGTTCTTTTGAGGAATCGGTTTTTAGCTTTTTAATACCACACTAGACAAAGATTATATGGCACATACTACTTCAGAAACAGAAAGACTAGCTGTTGCTAACAACTATAAAAATTGGAAAAAATGGGGACCTTATTTGGCAGAAAGACAATGGGGAACCGTTCGTGAAGATTACAGTGAACACGGAGAAGCCTGGGAATTCATCGACCACGAAAAAGCCCGTAGTAATGCCTATCGATGGGGAGAGGAAGGCATTGGTGGTTTTTGCGATTCACGCGAGATTTTGTGTTTGGCTCCGGCTTTTTGGAACGGAAAAGATCCTATTTTAAAAGAACGATTATTTGGCTTGACCAACAATCAGGGGAATCATGGCGAAGATGTCAAAGAATTGTATTTCCATCAGGTATCCACTCCTACCCACACTTACAACAAGTATCTTTATAAATATCCGCAAAACGAATTTCCTTATAGCGACCTTGTCAATAACAATAAGCGAAGCCGTGAGGAAAACGAATTTGAAATCCTGGACAGCAACGCTTTTAAAGACAATGCCTATTTTGATTGTTTTATCGAATATGCCAAGGCTGATATTGACGATATCCTAATGAAAATAACCGTGGTAAACAGAGGAAACGAAAGGGCAAAAATTCATGTGCTTCCGCATTTTTGGTTTCGCAATTTCTGGAAACACAACAATCGCCATCCGCGACCGAATATGGAATCGGTTTCCAATAATGCAATCCTTTCCAAAAGTAGCCGAATTGGTGACTTTTATTTTTACCATGAACATGGCGAGCAGTTATTTTGTGAAAACGAAACCAATAACGAACGTATTTATGGATTCGCTAACGAATATCAGTACGTTAAAGACGGCATCAACAATCATATTATCAACGGACAGCCTACCGTAAACCCGGAAAAAAAGGGTACGAAAGCAGCTATTTGGTACCTATTAGATTTAAATCCGGGTGAAGAAAAAAGCATCAGAGTTCGTTTGAGCAATACTGAACTCGAAAATCCCTGGCATGATTTCGATTTTATTTTTGACCAACGGAAAACAGAATGTGAAGCCTTTTATAACGAAACCATAAACGAAAAAATACCCGAAGCTCACCGTGCTATTGCAAAAAGTGCTTTTTCGGGCTTGTTGTGGACCAAACAATTCTATTATTTCAACATCCACAAATGGCTCTTTGGTGGCAACGAAGAATCTCCGGCGCACCGAACTAATCTGCGCAATTTCAGTTGGCAACATCTTAATAACCGACACGTTATTTCGATGCCCGACAAATGGGAATATCCATGGTATGCCGCCTGGGATTTGGCATTCCACATGGCTTCTTTTGTTGAAATCGACCCTTGTTTTGCTAAACAACAGCTGCTTTTAGTATTACAGGAAAGTTATATGCATCCTAACGGGCAAATTCCGGCTTACGAATGGAATTTTAGCGATGTGAATCCTCCGGTACATTCCTGGGCAGTGTGGACGGTTTACGAAAAAGACAAACTGCGTACCGGCAAAGCCGACACCTCATTTCTGGAAAAAGCATTCTTAAAACTCACAATCAATTTTACCTGGTGGGTAAACCAGAAAGACACCAGCGGTACAGATATGTTTGAGGGTGGATTTTTAGGACTGGATAACATCGGAGTTTTCGACCGCAATCACATGCCCGAAGGGATTAAAAAAATGCAACAGGCCGATGCTACGAGCTGGATGGCAATGTTTTCATTGAATATGTTGCGCATGTCGCTCGAACTGGCAAAAACCAACAAAATCTACGAAGAAGTTTCGGCTAAGTTTTTCCGACACTTTTTAAATATTGCCTGGGCCATGCACCATATAGGTAAAAAAGACATTTCACTTTGGGACGACGAAGATAACTTCTATTATGATGTAGTTGAAATGTCAAATGGCAAAACCGAGCGTTTGAGAGTTCGTTCTTTAGTGGGTGTTATTCCATTATTTGCAGTCGAAATCATGCATAAAGATTTATTCGATCAATTACAGGATTTTAGAAGAAGAGCCAACGAAATCATCAGAACCAGACCGGATCTTGCTTCCTTAATTTCTAATTTAGAAAAAGCCAACCCAGACGGTAACTTTCTGTTTTCTATCATGCGTGGTTTTAGATTAGAGCATCTTTTAATTCGTTTACTGGATGAAAATGAGTTTTTATCCGAATTCGGAATTCGTTCGCTTTCTAAATTCCACAAAGACCATCCGTTTATTTTTAAACACCAGGGTCATCACCAAATTCAGTATGAACCCGGCGAAAGCCGTTCGGCTATGTTTGGCGGAAATTCTAACTGGCGCGGGCCAATCTGGATGCCATTGAATTATATGATTATTCAATCATTGCGAAAATATTATACTTTTTATGGGCCAACATACATCTATGAATTTCCAACAGGTTCCGGAAACAAATTGAACCTGAATGAAATTGCCAACGAACTGACGAAACGTTTAATTAAACTTTTTGAAAGAAATAACGAAGGTAAATTCCAATACCATTCAGACGATCACGATATGCATTTTGCCAAAAATGAACATTTCAAAAACGAACACCTATTCTATGAATTTTTTGATGGCGATACCGGAAAAGGACTGGGTGCTTCCCATCAAACCGGATGGACAGCCTTGATTGCTAATTTGATATTGGAATTAGAGAAGAATAGTTAAAATTTCATTTCCATAATACTTAAAATCCCGTCTCGTTTTTAGGAACGAGATGGGATTTTATATTTTGTAAGATTATTTCATATATTTGGATAAATAAAACTTCAACAAAAACTTAAACATCAACAAATTACCCAATATTCATTTCACATTTAATTAATTTAGCATTTACTTTTAAAATTGAGAAAACATAAGAAAATATATTATTCAGCAGGATTAATTAGTATAACAATGCTTCCTATTATGTGTATCATATACCTGAAAAGTATAGATGCATTTACCTCCCATGGGGCATTAAGTTTATATGTTTGGAATGGAAAAGATTTTAAAGAACAAACTACAAATTTTTTAAACTCGAGAAAGTTCAAAGCTGTAAATTTAACGGGGGATTTAGAGTCTGATACCGAAAAATTGAAAATTGCTCAAAAAAATGTAAAACAAATAATTTCAACAAAAGATTCGATAAAAGGAATAAAATTTCATTTTGAAAAAAAAGCGCAATATTGGTCTTTCGTAAAAGTTATTGAGATATTAAATATTGAAAAAGCTCCGACTTTCCTAGTATATAAAGATGACATCTGGTTCGCAAATCCAAAAATACCGAAACCTAATAAAAACATTAAATATCTTGAGATAAAACCATTTATTTGTATTTCTGGCAGGTTACAAAATGAATATCTAGAAAGAGTACAAAATGAATATCTAGAAAAAAATAAATATAAAATTTTTTACCAAAGAGTTATAGAATTTTCTAAAAAATATTATTTACCAATTACAGCTTACTTCCTTATGCTATTTTTTACTTTTAAAAGAATTAAAAATCAAAATAAAAAAATATATTAAAGTATTAAAGATCATTTGGCAACCTAATCATTAAAACCAATAATCTTAAACATTATATTCCGTACCTACGGCACTCCATCAAATTACCGTCAATTGTGGATGGATTAAAATCCATCACTACAAAATATACCGAGCCTACGGCTCTTTGACACCTCATCTAAAAACAAATTGAATTTCTATACAATATTTACGCAGAAAAGTTCCGTAGGAACGGTATGTTTATAGTTCTGTAGGAACGAGCCATATTGTAGCCCCGAAATTTATTTCGGGGAAATCAATTAACGTAAAACCGAAGTCCCGTAGGGACGACATATAAATCGGCATTTTAAATCTTAGTGAAACAAAACAGCTTTGTGAAAACCTAATTCCACTATTCCCTAGCCCCGATAGTCCCGAAATCTCGGGAGAAATCCTTTTCTTTTTTTCTTTAAAAAGTTAAAGATAGAATGTCCCGATAGCTATCGGGAAGCGGGAAACAGCTCCCGAATACACCCTTTCCAACAATGGCTTTTCCAAACAAATCCTTTATATTTGCATGTAGAACGTGAGACTATTTTAAATCAACGCTACCCAAAATGAGACACACAAAAGTTAAAGACTTACTAAACAGCACCACGACGCTTGAGGAAGTAAATGCTAAAGGATGGGTGAGAACTTTTAGGAACAATCAGTTTATTGCATTGAATGATGGTTCGACCATCAACAACATTCAATGCGTAGTTGATTTTGAAAACACTGCAGATGAAACCCTAAAAAGAATTACTACCGGAGCGGCGGTTTCAGTAACCGGAAGTTTGGTAGAAAGCAAAGGAGCGGGTCAGAAATATGAAATTAAAGTTTCCGAATTAGAAATTCTTGGCGATTCTGATGCTGAGAAATTCCCGATGCAACCCAAAAAACACTCCTTGGAATTCCTGCGTGAGAATGCACATTTACGCGTAAGAACCAATGCTTTTGGGGCGATTATGAGAGTGCGTTCGGTGTTATCATTTGCGGTGCACAGCTATTTCCAACAAAAAGGTTTTGTGTATGTCAACACCCCAATTATAACAGGTGCCGATGCCGAAGGTGCCGGCGAGATGTTTCAGGTAACTTCGTTGCCAATTGACAATTTGCCAAAAAATGAAGACGGAAACATCGATTACAAAAAAGATTTCTTTGGGAAACATACTAACTTAACGGTTTCAGGACAATTGGAAGGTGAAACTTTCGCGATGGCTTTGGGTCAAATTTATACTTTTGGACCAACATTCAGAGCCGAAAATTCGAATACTTCCCGCCATTTGGCTGAATTTTGGATGATTGAGCCGGAAGTAGCTTTCAATGATTTGAATGACAATATGGATCTGGCCGAAGATTTTATTCGCTATGTAATCAAATATGCTTTAGACAATTGTAGAGATGATTTGAAATTTCTAGAAAGCCGACTTCTAGAAGAAGAAAAATCAAAACCTCAGACGGAAAGAAGCGAAATGAGTTTGCTTGAGAAATTAAATTTCGTTTTAGAAAACAATTTCAAACGCGTTTCTTATACCGAAGCCATTGATATTTTGCGAGATTCGACTCCAAACAAAAAGAAAAAATTCCAATATAGCATTGACGAATGGGGCGCCGATTTACAAAGTGAACACGAGCGTTATCTGGTAGAAAAACACTTTAAATGCCCTGTAATCCTGTTTGATTATCCGGCTAAAATAAAAGCGTTTTACATGCGTTTAAACGAAGACGGAAAAACCGTCCGCGCCATGGACATCCTTTTCCCCGGAATTGGAGAAATTGTAGGAGGTTCGCAAAGAGAAGAACGTTTTGATGTTCTGGTCGAAAAAATGAAAGCCTTAGGAATTAATGAAGAAGAATTATGGTGGTATCTCGATACCCGAAGATTCGGTAGTGCGGTTCACTCCGGTTTCGGACTCGGATTTGAAAGACTGGTGCTTTTTGTAACGGGAATGACAAACATACGTGATGTAATTCCGTTCCCAAGAACACCAATGAATGCTGAATTTTAGAATTGTTTAATCGGCTAATCGTTTATTTGTTTAAACGATTATCACGAATAAACGATTAAACAAATAAACGATTAAACCCAAATGCTTAAGCAATTTTTAAATTTAAAATTATCCCAAAAATTATCTCCTCAGCAAATTCAGCTGATGAAGTTAATTCAATTGCCTACGCAGGCTTTTGAACAACGTCTTTTAGAAGAAATGAATGAAA
>JACCDQ010375654.1_pt1 | contig 16805 bp, 15 predicted proteins | sample 7446031 | NCBI WGS metagenome assembly JACCDQ01 (sample SAMN15323442, study PRJNA562643) | freshwater metagenome | isolation source: river surface water | place: USA:Blue River Watershed | collected 2017-08-17
ATCACAAATGCAGTCACCGAAGGCTACAACAGGATCGCAAGTCTTGTAAAAAACAGAGCTTTTGGATATAAGAACGAAAAAAACTATCGCTTAAGGTTTATAAATGCTTGTGTTTTTTGCTGTTTTTGGTGTGACCCACCATAAAAAGAGAAGAACCAATAAATGGCGGAAAGTGAGGGATTCGAACCCTCGAGCCCCGCGAAGGGCTGCCAGTTTTCAAGACTGGTGTATTCAACCGCTCTACCAACTTTCCGTCGTCTGTTTTATTGAAAAACAGCCGCCGGTTCAAGGGTTTACAGCATTGCTGCATTAAGTTATTAAAGTGCTTGTTTGATGATCGACTTACCACCCATATAATTTCTTAAAGCTTGCGGAATTTCTACGCTTCCATCAGCTTTTTGAAAGTTTTCAAGGATAGCAACTAAAGTTCTGCCCACAGCAAGACCACTTCCATTCAAAGTATGAACGAATTGGGGCTTACCGCCATCTTTAGGTTTAAATCGAATATTTGCACGACGTGCTTGGAAATCTTCAAAGTTTGAGCAAGAACTGATTTCGCGATAGGCGTTCTGCCCAGGAAGCCAAACTTCTAGGTCGTAAGTTTTAGCTGATCCAAAACCCATATCTCCAGTGCAAAGAAGCATTTTACGATAAGGTAATTGAAGTTCTGTTAGTACTTTTTCTGCATGAGAAGTTAATTGTTCGTGCACTTCATATGACTGATCGGGATGACAGAAAGTCATGAGCTCAACTTTATTGAACTGATGCTGACGGATGAGGCCTTTTGTGTCTTTACCATAACTTCCTGCTTCAGAACGAAAGCACGGAGAATATGCACAAAAAGACTTAGGCAAGTCGGCTTCGTTGAGAGTTTCACCGTTGAAGTAATTGGTAACCGGCACTTCAGCCGTGGGAATTAAATAATAATCGGTATTTTCAAGATGAAAAACGTCTTCTTTAAATTTTGGAAACTGACCCGTGCCCGTTAAACTGTTTGAGTTAACGATAAACGGAGGAATCATTTCAGTATATCCGTGCTGAGTTGAATGCAAATCCATCATGAATTGAATCAAAGCACGTTCAAGCTGGGCAGCAGCCCCTTTTAAAAAAGAAAAGCGGGCTCCGGTCGTTTTACCGGCGCGATCAAAATCAATGATATTTAGTTTTTCACCTAACTCAAAATGCTCAAGGGCTTTAAAATTCAGCTTCGTAGGCTCACCTACAGTTTTTACGATTTTATTTTCTTTCTCAGAAAAACCGACAGGTACACTGCTATGAGGCTTATTTGGAATCGTTAAAAGTAATGCTTGAACATCGGCATCTACCTGAGCCGCATTCGTCTCGAGTTCTTTGACTCGCCCTTTTAAAGTATCAACTTCCGACAACACACCAGAAGCATCTTTACCTTCTCGTTTAAGTTGACCGACTTCGGCACTTAATTTGTTTTGTTTAGCCTTCTCGGTTTCAGCCTGTGTCATGACTTCGCGACGTTTTGAAGCTAACTGCATGATTTTCTCAAGTGTATCTAACGTTGCTCCACGATTTTTTAAGCCAGTCTTATAATCCTCAAGATAGCTTTTTCCGTCTTCGCCTTTTTTTTCTAACATTTTTAAATCAATCACAAAATCTCCGAACTACGCCCAAACCTAAGGGGCAATCATGATATACATTCTTAATAGGGCTGCGATTAAAACACAAACCAAATCAAAAATAAGGATTTGAAAAATCTGAAGTCGACGCAAAAGTTTATAAACGATAGCCATAAAGAATATCGTCATAAAAACCATCATCAACTCTCCGCTTTGGGTCAACTCTTGCACAATTAACGCCAGCACTAAACCAATAAAAAAGCCGGAAAGGGCGCGCAAGAATCTTTGCGCCATAGAAACCGTCGAATTCGCGGCAGCTGATTGCATGTTGGCCGCCATATTTTTAATGTTGTCCGCTATTCCCATATTTACACCTTACTTTATTTTCATCTCAATTAACATTCGATCCGGGGCGTTTGGCGCAAGATCTAAGTATTTTTCAAACTCTTGCCGGGCTTCGTGAGTTTGACCTTTCTTTTCAAATATAAAACCTCTTTCGCGATAAATTTCAGGAAATCCTGATTCGCGATCTTTAGCCATCGATAGCATGTCTTCGGCAATGTCTAAAGCGTTACTTAAACGATAACAAGTTGAAGCTTTTACGTAAAGCTCTGCGCTCGATGGACGCAATTTAATCGCAAGAGCATATTCGGCTGCGCATTCTTTGTATTGCTCTTTTCGAAAGAAAAGTTCCGCCCCCAACAAATATGGATCAGCAATGTTAGGATTTTTCATTTTCTCTTCGCGTATTAAATCTAGAGCTAGTTTAAAATCTCCAAGTTCCATGTAAGATTTTGCTAAGAAATACGAAACTCGCGGATAATTTGGATTGATTGTTTTAACCAAATTTAATTTTGCAATTGCTTGCTGGAGTTTAGCTTTTGCTTCACGACCTGACGCTAACTCAAGCAAAAGTTTCGCATTTGAAAAAAGTGGCTCAACATCTGACGGGTCCAAAATTGAAGCCACATTATAAAATTTTTGAGCCATTTCATGATTATTCAAAATTCTGTAACATTCAGCTAATCCAAGTGCTGCTTTTTTATTTTTAGTATTCGCTGTGTATACCTGCATATACATATCTGCCGCATCTGAAAATTTTTCGTAAGTTCGATAGTATTCACCCAAAGCGATTCGATATTCAGAAGTATATGGAAATTCGGTGATTTTATCTTTTAACTGTTTTTCGCCACGAAGTGGGCCGTCTATAGCAGCAAGCAAATGCGCGTATGTGATTTGCCCTTCAGGCAAAGACGGTTCTAAATCGATAGCTTTTGTCGCGTATCGAATCGCATCTTTTTTGGCCTGTTCTTTGCGGTCAGAATCAGAACTTTTTGTGCTTGGTGCATTTTGATAAAAATTAATATTGGCCTCTGCTAACAGCGACAAAAGCTCAACATCAGAATCATATACCCTAACGGCACGCTCTGCGTGTTGAATTGCACTAACCATATTATTTTTTCGAAACTCAAGTAGGGCTTGCCCCTTTAGAACTTCATAGTTTTGTGGTGCTCGTCGACTGGCCTCAAGCAAAGTTTTGGCTGCTTCTAAAAAATTATATTTTTGAGTTTCATAGTCGGCTTTCAAAGTATAAGCAGAAATAAATTTCGGATCTGCTTTAATCGCCTTTTCAAGCCACAAAACTGCGTCTTTTGTTTGATTGATTGCCCACAAACTTTTGGCAGCTTTAAATGCAGCCGCTGCGTTCTTTGTATCGACCTCAAAAGCCGCTTTGTATTGTGCCTGGGCTGCTAAGTGATCGCCGGCTCTTGCAAATTGATCGCCTTGAAGAATAATTTCATTTTGGGCATTTTCAACTTTGTCGTCGCCACCTAGTAGTAACACCAGCTCTTTTAAACCACGATGACTAGGATTTAATTGATATCCCTTTTGCGCAACTTCAAGAGCTTTTTTGTTTTCATTTCGATCGACCAAAATTTTTGCGTAATTTAACAAAGATTCAATATGAAAATCTTTTGGAATCGTCTGATTTAAGACATATCCGGCCGTAAAATATTGAAAAGCTTTTTCTGTACTTTTAAATCCTACGGCTTCGACTAAACCCAACCCAAATAATGCAGCTTTGGATTCAGGCTCAATTTTTTTAATATCTTGAAATAGTGTTCTTGCTTCGTTGTTTTTTCCTAATTTTAAATTCATTCTTCCGGAATTGAACATAGCTGTCACCCATTGCGGCCAAGTTTTAATCGCTTGCTCGTAATAGACTTGTGCATTCAAATAATTTTGTTCGTACTCAAATAGTTGCCCTTTGATCAAATTTAAAAACGGATAAAGACTGAAGTTAGGTTCGATCTGACTATCCATAGTCGAAATCAAAACACTTTTTGCTTCTGGCATTTGGCCTTTCGCCAAAAGAAACGCAACCTGGCAAGTTCCAGAATATCTCGAAATTGGATTTGCTGAACGAGCCATTTGCATCACCAACGAAATACTTCGCAAATCTTGTGGAGTTTGCCGCGTATAGGGCCAAAGCTCATGATAAGCCATGCAAAGCATACCCATCGACTCGAGGTCTTTAGGATAATCAGCAACAACTTTGGCTAAACTTTTGTGTGCTATTAAAAGTGCATCAAGTTGCCCTAATTGAAATGCTCGTGCAGTTCTTTTCTTTATCATGCGCGCATCTTCGGCCGAAACTTTTTCTTCAGTTTTTTGAGGAGGTGCGGCCAAAGCCCATCCCCGAACAGTTTCAGTAGAGGACGGCATGAGAAGAAAGTAAAATCCCACGACAATCAAAACGAGCAAGATCACAAATGGAATGAATTTCTTTTTTTCTTTTTCTTTCAATTGTTTCACATCACTCATGTGAATTGTCAGATTATTTGCTGCTACTTGTTCTAAATCAGGTTTTGGTATCACCGATTTCGGAAGGTTTTGCTTCGTGAGACCAAGACTAGATCCGGGCACGATCGGAACTAGAATAGGCCTATTTTTATTTTCTTCTTGGCGCCTAAATTCTTCTTTTTCTTCTTCTATAATTTTCTTAATCGCATCAGGAAGTTCATAAGAAACAGCCGTATCTTCGCTAACGGGTTTTTTTTTCACTTTTGGTGGAGCCCGAATAACCGTTTCGGCTTCCATCTTTTGAGCTTTTTTAACATCGACCTCTACAGGGTTTTCTAACGATTCTAAAAGAGCATCATAAAATTCAGGTTGTTTAGTTAAGGCGCCCCATTCACCATCTGGATACGCAGAAATTTCTTCGCTACCAGAGAATACTCCGGCTACGATCATTTTTATTACTGCATCAGTAGAATAGGGTCCTTTGACTTGATCAGAATCAAGTCTAATGACCCATTGGTTCTTCGGGGTGCTCACCAACTTAGTATAATTAGAACTATTTCCAGAGGCAGCTAAGCATTGCATTTGAGTTCCAACTCATGACCAAAGTCTACGATTGGAACCAGATCTAGTTCCAACTTGGAACCAAAAATTGCCGGTAAATAGCTAAAAACACTCTGGATTTCAGCTTTTTCGTCTCAAAATATGGCACAAGCGTTGCTATAGTAAAAGACATGGTTAGATGGTTTATAGCTGCATACATTGTGATTGTTTTAGTTTTATCAGCAAAAGCAACCGCAAAAACAAGCTTAGACTCTAACCCTACTGTAGAAAAATTTAATTATCAGACGGAATCTTCTAAAAAGTTGAACGTTCAGGATCCCCTCCCAAACACCAACTCAGAAGATTTACGTCAGATAACGTTAGATTCGATTTTAGAAAACTCTGTTGGGTAAAACTGACAAACTGTTTTAGAACCCTCATCCTTGGCCCCTCCTCGGATGAGGTTCAAGTTTCTTTCTCTATATTAAGCCAAAAATTTAAAAAATAGAATTCCGAGATTTTACTAGTGTGCACGCTTTACTTTAGCGCCCAGCTTTGTAAGCTTTCCTTCAAGATCATCATATCCGCGATCTAAATGATAAATACGACTAACTGAAGTTTCACCTTTTGCCACAAGCCCCGCTAATACAAGCGATGCACTAGCGCGCAAATCAGTTGCCATCACCGGAGCCGCTGTAAGCTGGCTAGGTTTTCCGCGCACAACTGCCACCTGACTTTTAGGAGTAATATCAGCACCTAAGCGCATAAGTTCTGTAACGTGCATAAATCGATTTTCAAAAACAGTTTCAGTAATAACACTTGTTCCATTTGCAATTGTCATCAAAGCCATAAATTGAGCTTGTAGATCTGTAGGAAATAAGGGATGCGGGGCCGTAGTCACATCAACGGCTTCCCAAGATTTAAGTGGATGTACACGCATCGTTGTCGGAGTTGTATCGATTTTAAATCCAGCTTCGCGCATTTTTAAAATCAATGATTCTAGATCTTGTGATTGGCAATTTGTTACAGTTACATCTCCGCCAGTGATAGCTCCAGCAATCAAAAGAGTTCCCGCCTCGATACGATCAGGCATGATTGAATGACGAGCCGGAGTTAATTTCTGTACGCCTTCAATTTTGATCACGCTTGTTCCGTGCCCAGTTATTTTGGCTCCCATTTTATTTAGATAGTTTGCAAGGTCGACGATTTCAGGTTCTTTCGCTGCATTTTCAATTGTCGTGACTCCGTCTGCAAGAGTGGCCGCCATCATTAAATTTTCTGTTCCGCCAACAGTTGTTTTTTCAAAAAACACTGTCGCACCTTTTAATTTTTTTGCTTTCGCTAAAACGTAGCCATCTTTCAATTCAATTTCAGCACCCAAAGATTTCATTGCATCTAAATGCAAATCAATCGGACGAGTTCCGATCGCACAACCACCTGGTAAAGAAACAATAGCTTCACCATACTTCGCCAATATCGGACCCAAGCATAAAATACTTGCGCGCATTTTTCGAACTAGATCGTAATGAGCTTCATGCGAAGTTAGTTTCACAACGTGAACACGAAACGTGTTTCCGTCGCGCTGGCTTTTGCAGCCCAAGCTTTCTAAAAGTTGCGCAGTTGATTCGATATCTTTAAGCATCGGAACATTATCAAAAGTGTGTTCACCTTCAGCTAACAAAGTTGAAAATAGAATTGGAAGAGCGGCATTTTTTGCTCCGCTTGTCGCAACAGTACCGTTTAATACAGTTCCACCGGTGATCAGCATTTTATCCATGAAAATTTCCTTTAGCGAAATAAAGAAAGATTATCGAACACATTTAAGGGTTCGATCAAGTCCTGATAGGTCTTTGATGATCTGCACCTCAGAAAAGGCCTTTGAATGCTCAGCCAATGCTTTGACAGCCTCTCCTTGCGTAGACCCAATTTCAAACAGAAGAATTCCCTGGGGTTTTAACAAAGTCTGGGCTAATGCGAACCAGCTTTTGATTAATTGTAATCCATTTTCTTTCGCAAAAAGAGCCGAAGCTGGTTCAAATTTGCGAACGTTTTCTTCAACATTTGGATCATTTTCTGCAATATACGGAGGATTCGACACAATCACATCGAACTTTCCTAGCTCTGCTGTAGGTAGATCTTCTACCGCTGAACGAATTGTAGTCACACGATCTTGTAGATTAAGGTTTTGTTTATTTTGTTCGAGATATTGAAATGCTTCTTGAGATTTTTCCACACTAACCAAAGAAGTATCCACACTGTTTTTTAAAATTGAAAGACCTATGCAACCAGTGCCGGCCCCTAGATCTAGTATATTTGCATTTTTTGAATGGGTATTTTTTATGAAAGCAATCGCTTCTTCAACAATGATTTCTGTTTCAGGACGGGGAATCAGCACCCCAGCACCCAATTTATAAAGTTCTCCAAAAAAACCTTTTTCACCGACGATGTAAGCAACAGGTTCGCCTAGCCCGCGACGCCTTATGGCCTCGCGACAAACAGCCACTTCATCGTCTTTAAGTGGCTGATCGTATTTTACGTAAAGCTGAATTCGTTCGATTTTCAAAGCATGCGAAATAAGAAGTTCAGCATCAAGCCTTGCTGTTTCAAACTTTTTATCTTTGAAAAACTGCACCGATTTTTCAAAGACATCTTTTAATTTCATTACTGATTATTCGCCTGTTTTTTCAAGGCTTCCGCTTGGAAGTTTGCGATCAAAGGGTCGATAAGATATTCAAACTCTCCGCTCATAACTTGATCCAGTTGGTGAATCGTCAAACCAATACGGTGATCAGTGATACGACTTTGCGGAAAATTATATGTGCGGATTCGTTCAGACCGGTCACCTGTACCGATTTGGTCAAGGCGGGCTTCTGAGGCCGCAGCCTCTGCTTTTTCATCTTCAAGGCGTTGCAATTTCATTGCTAAAATAGACATTGCACGTTCACGATTGGCACCTTGAGATTTTCCCTCTTGGCAGTGAACATAAAGTCCAGTTGGCAAGTGATGGACACGAACTGCAGATTCTGTTCTATTGACCGACTGACCACCCGCGCCGCTAGCGCGCATTGTTTCAACCTTTAAATCTTTTGGATCTAGTTTTATCGTTACGGTTTCCATTTCTGGAATGACGGCGACAGTCACAGTTGAAGTATGAATTCGGCCCGCAGCTTCAGTTTTTGGAACACGCTGCACTCGATGAACACCAGATTCGAATTTCATTTTCGAGAACACGTTATCGCCGTTGACCATGGCAATAACCTCTTTGGCTCCGCCGACGTTTCCTTCTGAGTAAGATAGTAATTCTACTTTCCAACCTGCTGTGCTTGCGTAGTGCATGTACCCGCGGAAAAGTTCATCAGCAAATAAAGAAGCTTCATCGCCTCCGGCACCTGCACGAATTTCTAGAAGAATGTTTTTGTCGTCATTTGGGTCTTTAGGAATCAAAGAGATTTTAATTTCTTCTTCGAGTTTTGGTATTACCGCTTCAAGTTCTTTTATTTCTTCGCGAATCATTTCCTTCATTTCAGGGTCTGATTCAGAAGTTAGAAGTTCTTTGTTGTCTTTCAAACCTTTAGTTTTAGTTTTGAAATCACGATACAAAATCACGATTTTTTCTAAATCCGAAAGTTCTTTCATTAAAGCACGGTATTTTTTCTGATCAGAGGCAATATCTGGCCGCTGAAGTGCCATATTCACTTCTTCGTAGCGCGATTCAACTTGATCTAACTTTGAAAACATATCCGTGCTCCTGATTAAGTTTGAAGTACAGTTTCAGAAAAAACAAAAGCGGCCTTTTTCAGTGCCGCTTTTATCAATTGCTTCGCTAGCGAAGCCACGAAATGTAAATCTACTTTGCAGTTGGAGATTTTGCGTATTTCTTTTTGAAACGATCGATACGACCTTCAGTATCCATCACGCGTTGTTTTCCAGTGTAGAATGGGTGAGAAGCTGCAGAAATCTCAACTTTAACAAGTGGATATTCTTTCCCGTCAGTCCATTTTACTTTTTCTTTAGAGTCGATTGTTGTAGTTCCAAGAAATGAGAAGTCACAAGAGATGTCTTTAAAAACAACCGTTCTAACTTTAGGGTGTAATCCGTCTTTCATAAGCTTTCCTTTATTATTGATTTCAAAGACTTAGGTGATAGCATAACGCAAGGCTTGAGCTCAAGAGAAAAGCATTCGGTTTGTTTAAATTATTTAAGGTTTTATACCCTAAACAAAGCCCACGATAAGCTGATTCTGAATTTGTTTTTTTCTAGTAATTACAGTGAGTTAGGACAAATGCGTACAGCGGTAGTCATTGGATCGACAGGATTAATTGGAGAAGATCTGGTTGAAAGGCTAGCCCGTCAAGGGACCTGGTCTCAGGTTTTAGCTATATCAAGAAAACCAAAAACTTGGTCAAATCCAAAAATTAGAACCCTAGATTTCGACTTCGTGAATTGGGCCGCTCTTGAAATTCAGATCACAGCTTTTGCAGGTGGCCATTCAACTTTAGATTTTTTTTGCTGCTTGGGAACGACCATGAACTCGGCTGGTTCTCGAAAGTTATTTAAAAAGGTTGATCTTGAGGCCGTTGCTTCTTTTGCTGTCTTAGCTCAACGCTGTCGTGCTGAACAACTACTAGTTGTTTCTGCATTAGGAGCCAATCCGGAATCAGATGTTTTTTACAACAGAATCAAGGGTGAAGCCGAACAAGCAGTTCTTAAACGATTTCCGGGTGAACTTCACTTTTTTAGACCCAGCCTTCTCATTGGAGATCGAAAAGAATTTCGATTGCTTGAAAGACTAGCGATGATGTTTGCTCCGATTTATTCGCCTTTTCTTTTGGGAAATCTTTCGAAGTACAAGCCTATCAAGTCAACCATGGTGGCAAAAGTTATGGTTATTGTTGCTGCGCGATTAAAATCTGCTCCAACAATTATTGAAAATGATGAAATTCACGAAATTAGTCAGGCTCAGAAAAAGTAAACCTATTCTGTAGTTTCAGGGTTCGGAATAAGAACTGAATTAAGTTTCATACAATTTTGTTCACCCTGTAAAACTAAAGTAATCATTTCTTTATCAGACAACTTTAAACTTACGTTGACTTGATTACCTTCATTTTCACTTGGCACAGCTTCAGCGGTTACCGAACCCGATGTCAATTTTTTAAGAATCTCAAGTATGGAAGCCACTTTTTCTGGACAGCCCAGATCTGATTCTGGTGCCCCTAGCCATACTACTTCGTTAGATGGAGATATCTTAGAAAGAAATGAAAAGTTTTTTGTTTTCAACTCAGGCACAAGCTTATTTTGAATATCAGAACTAGCCAAACACGTTTTTTCATCTGACGAGGAAAAAGCCTCGATGTAAGCATCTAAAACTTGTTGAGATTCACAGCTTGTCGGGCCTAAGTAAAAATCCCAAGTTTTAATTTCGCGAGCGAATTTCAAAAGCTCAATCGCTTTTGACTTTTCACTGATTAATAATTTTTTCGCAATATCAACCACGATATCGGCGTACATCCCTTCTTTGCGAATTGCCGATTCAGCTTCTAAAGCAAAATAGACGTCTTTGCAGTTTTCAGCACTTTGACGGTATTCAATCTCCATCGCTGAAGCGTCCTGCATTTTTGAAATTTTAGCGGCAGAGCCTTGGCACTCAGTCTGCAACTGAGAAGAAATTTGCACTTCTCCTTCAAACTGGTCTTGAGACATTCCAGCAGACAGATCTTTGTTTTCTTTAATTTTACTTAAAGCAAAAAATGCGATCAAGCCGACAACAATAAGGGCCGAAAAAGAACTAATTACAAAAATAATCTGATTCTTCTTCTGGCCTGATTTAACTTTTTGCTGATCGTCTTGTTGTTGGCTCAAAGTTTTTCCCTGTTGCTGGTTAGCCGTTCATGCTTTTAATAAAATCTGCGTTAGTTTTAGTTTTATCGACTTTATCCATTAAGAATTCCATCGCATCAACTACGTTCATCGGAGCTAAGACTTTTCTAAGAATCCATAGACGGTTTAGGTCTGCTTTATCGATAAGTAAGTCTTCTTTACGAGTACCTGATTTATTAATATCTAAACATGGGAAAATACGTTTTTCCATTAGTTTTCGATCAAGATGGATTTCTGAGTTACCAGTACCTTTAAATTCTTCGAAAATAACCTCATCCATACGAGAACCCGTATCGATTAAAGCTGTAGCAATGATTGTTAAAGAACCGCCTTCTTCAATGTTTCGAGCAGCACCAAAGAAACGTTTTGGTTTATGAAGTGCATTTGAATCTACACCACCCGATAATATTTTTCCTGAAGGAGGAACTACCGTATTGTAAGCGCGAGCTAAGCGCGTGATTGAGTCAAGCAAGATGACTACATCGTGCTTATGTTCAACTAAACGTTTCGCTTTTTCAAGAACCATTTCGGCAACCTGAACGTGACGAGTTGGCGGCTCGTCGAATGTTGAGCTGACGACTTCGCCTTTAACAGTACGTTGCATGTCAGTCACCTCTTCCGGACGCTCGTCGATCAAAAGAACGATCAATTTTACTTCAGGATGATTTGCCGTAATCGCGTTCGCGATATTTTGCATCAACACTGTTTTACCAGTACGTGGAGGCGCCACGATCAAAGCACGCTGCCCTTTACCAAGTGGCGACATTAAATCTACAATTCTTGTCGTCATTTCGTTCGGGATGTGTTCAAGCTTCAACATCTTTTGAGGGTAAAGCGGAGTTAAGTTGTCGAATAAAATTTTATCTTTACTGCCTTCAGGAGATTCATAATTCAAAGAATCAACTTTGATTAAAGCGAAGTAACGCTCGCCTTCTTTTGGAGGACGAACTGTTCCTGTAACCAAATCACCCGTTCTTAAACCGAATTTTCGCATTTGCGACGGAGAAACGTAGATGTCATCTGGTCCTGGTAAGTAGTTGTAATCCGGAGACCGCAAGAACCCATAGCCATCTGGAAGAATTTCTAGAACACCAGATCCGTAAATATCACCCAATTTAGCTGCGCGCTTTAAAATTTCGAAAACCATATCTTGGCGGCGCATGCCGGCTGCATTTTCAATTTTTAATTTGGTCGCTAGATCGGTAAGAACTTGAATGTTTTTAGATTTTAAATCTTTTGAATTCAGCCAGCTTTTTTCTTCTTCATTTAAATTAATATCCGCTAAATCGATTTCAGCATCTTGAGTCTGAGCAGGTTGTATTGATGGCTGTTGATCGTGTTCGTCGCGATTTCTATCGAATCTTTCACGGTAGTTGTCACGTCTTTGATTATTGTTGTTATTGCTATAACGATTTTGATTGTTGTTATTGCGATGGTTATTGTTGTGCCCACCGCCTCCACCACCACCTTGATTGCTTCCAAATTTTCTGAACTCACGACGTGGTTGTTGTTGGTGATTTTGGTTTTGGTTTTGTTGATGACCTTCACCATTTTGATTTGCAGGTGTTGGGTTGCTTTGCTGAACAGGAGCCGAAGCTTGAGGAGCTATTTCTGCAGCCGGAGCGGAAGCTGTCACGACCACCTCTTGTGCTGCCGCTTCTGTTTTGGTTTCAACCGGAGCTGAATTTTCGTGTTGAGGTGTCTCAGTATGAGAATCTTCACTAGCAGCAGGCTTACGGGTTCTTTTTTTAGTTGGTTCGATAACAACTTCTTTTTTAGCCAAGAGAGGCTCCTTTAATAGTTCTATGGATTTTGAGTTAGATTAATAACTTGGTGAGATAATCGACAAATTTCCTTGGTTTTATTTTGAGATAAATCGATATGATTTCTGGACTAAGATCAATATGTCGCTGAGATGAGACATTGTCAATTTATTCTAGTTAATCGTACTAAATTGAGAAATCCTTAACTTTTTCGATAGGTTAGCCGATAAAGATATCGAGCCCACCAGAAATTATGGAGGATATTTAAATGGAAACGACGAAAACTCCTGCGCCCCGAACGCCGCTTCATCTAGAAGTTTCGTTTCGTCGGAATTATGCAAGACAAGATATGTCTGGAGTCTTGAAAAACATCTCTTTATCAGGTGCTTTTCTTGAGATCGCTTCACACGATTTGCGAGTCGAAGAGAAAGTTAATTTAACTTTTATTGTAGGATCGCGCGAAAGAAAAATTGCGGCGCAAATTATTTGGAAGAATTCATTAGGAGCCGGAATTAAATTTATGCCCGTGAACAACAGAGACGTTCAGATCGTTGATGATCTGATCTATTACGTAGAATCAAAACGCATGGGCCATCGGGGTATCTTAGATGGCATTCTAAAAAAAGTTTCTTAGTTCTAGAAATTTTTAAATTTGAAACATAAGAAGGATCTAGATTTAGATCCTTCTTTCTTTTTTTTGATAAGAACTTATTATGTTCCGACGTTATGTTCGGTCATGCCTTGTTCTGCCGCGCGTTTTTTCTTATTGCGACTAATTAAAACAAACGCTAATGCAACGACTAGAACAGCTAAAGCACCTAACGACATCATAGTATCTTGATCAAGTCCTCCAACAGCTGAAGCTTCTTCTTCGCCAGCACCTGGATTAAACTTTTTACCACCATGATCAGCAGCAGGGTTTCCGCCCGCTACTACATCCGGAGGAGGTGGCGGAGCCATATCTGGCGGAGGAGGCGGAGCTGCGTTCATATCTGGTGGTGGAGGTGGAGGGGCATCTGCAGTTCCGGCCGCATTCACATCTGGCGGTGGAGGCATTGGTGCATCTGGTGGAGGAGGAGGCGGAAGTGAATTCAGATCAGGCGGAGGAGGCGTGTTTTGCGCCATTTGTTGCCCAGCAGGATTTGCCATCGCATCTGGCTGCGGTGGAGTCGGCATTTGAGTACTATCTACTAAATTTGCAGATTGATTTTCTGGCGGAGTATTTTGTGCCAACGTCGTTGTTGAAACTGGCGTGATGTTCGAAGTTGATTTCCAATATTTTATAATTTCGCCATCAGCTAATTTATCTTTCGAATCAACTGGGTTTGATGTCCATAATTCAACCCATGATTTTTCTGATCCTAAAAGTTTTTTAGCTACCTTCTTAAGACGGTCTCCAGACTTCGCTGTATAGGTTTCAGGAACCATTCCAACATCTTCATAGTACAATATTGTCTTTGTAGAGTCGTCTGGACGATGCGGAGACACATAATAGATTTTATCTCCAGCTTTTACTGAGCGAGATTTTAAGTATGAATTTTCTGCGATACTTTTAAGTTCTTTAGACTTATCAGATCCGAAAATATTTTGGCTGATCTGTTTTAGTTTTTCACCAGGGCGAGCCACGTAAACCGTATTAACCCAGCCAGTTCCATGTTGATATGGTACTGTGGCTGCAACTTTTTTTAAAGCCGAGCCAGCTTTTGCAACCGGAGCACTTTCTACGATTGGAGAAGCTTCTGAAGTGTAGTTAGATGCAATCGAAGAGTCTGTTGCAGCCGGAGTTTCTACGACGGGGGCTGATTCGGTTACGGCTGGGGTTTCTAAGAGTGGAGTCTCAGTTACTGCTGGCGTGTCATTCAAAGCCATCACGCTAGGATCTGTTGGTGGCGGAATGTCATTTAAGCTAGTTTCATCTAATGTAGGAGCCGCTGCGATATCAGGCGAAGTTGTTACGGGCTCGGTAGCAGCCGCAACATCGGTCGCTGTACTATCAGCAACAGGAGGAGGTGCTTCGGTTGGGGCATCAAGTTGTGCATCTGCTAGAGGAGCGGATGATGTTTCTCCGAGGGCGGCCTGAAGTGAGGCATCGTCTGTTGCTGGTGCAGCCGCAGCGCCGTCGGCGAGAGCGCTTGATTCTGCGTCGATTTTATCTACGTCAGCGTTTTCGACAATCTCAGTTTCATCTTGTGCTGATTTAGAAGTACAGCCGGAAATATTCGCGACCAAACTAATTGTTGCAAGCAAGAATACTAATTTTTTTAACATAACCCTCATCCTTGATTAATTTAAGAACTTCCAGCTCTTATAATACATTACTCAAATTACAGCACAACGCGGCTCGATCGAAAAGCGCTTTGCTTAACTCTAGACTGAGGCCAAGACGGTCTAGTCCATAGTCTAGCTCATTCTTGGTCTACTTCTTTTCGCTCTTCAACTGCAAAACCGCGCCGACTTTTATATTGTTTTTATCAAACCATTTTGGCGACATCTCTAAAGCATATTGGGCAGGACCTCGACTTGGATAGCTAGGGATGTCTTTTTGTAACATTGAAGTTGCTTTCATTTCTTGAACATCGATAAGTTTTTTATCTTTATTAAAATATCCAATGCTTAGATCAATAATCGTGTTCTTCATCCAGAAACTTCTGATTTCTTGATCTTCAAAAACAAAAAGCATTCCTTGGTCTTTGCTAAGGCTTTTGCGAAACATCAGTCCACGTTCGTGTTGGTCCATAGTCTCGGCCAATTCGACCTTAATTTTCTTCGTTACTTTGCCCGAAACCAGAAAAATTTCTGATTTTTTAAACTCGACCTTGTCTGTATCGCTGAGCGCAAATGAATTATGACTTAAGACTAGAACTATTGTAGCGACGATCCATTTCAAGCGCGACACCATAGCGTACTCCTCGGGTAGAAACCGTTAATTTTTCTTTTTTAAATTTTTTAAGTGTTTGCAACAAGATCAAAACTCCAGTCAAAATCACGTCGGCGCGACCCTGAGGAATTCCCATTTTTTGTTTTTCTTCAATCGTAGCTGGCGTCAATCTTTCACGCCATGATTCTAAATCTTTTTGCGTAAGCGAAAATCCATCTACTTTTTCAGGGATGAATTCTCCGATTTGAGCTGCGGCTAGGGCAGTAGGAGTTCCCGCCACCGCCAGAATTTCATCAACTTGAAAACCTTGCGGCTGAACTTTTAAAGCTTTATCTATGTGTTCATCGATGAATTTCGTGACGTTAATTATTTGATCCTGAGAAGTTGGTTGGTGTGAAATAAATTTTTCAGTTAGCTTTACAACGCCAATATTAAAACTTTCACCTTGAATAAGATTGCGACCTTTTCCAAAAATAAACTCTGTTGATCCCCCACCAATATCGATCACCATGATGTTTTTTTCGCTTGGTGGTAACCCTGAAGTACCACCTTGATATGTGATCGAAGCTTCTTTTTCGCCAGGAATAACTTCGATAGGGATGTTATACTTTTTGCCGATTTTAAAAAGTTCTTCTTTATTTTCAGCATCGCGAGCGGCGGCCGTTGCCATCGCTAGAATCTTTTCAGGTTTATTTCCGGTAATAATCTTTTCGAAGCGGCTAAGACATTGATCGGCTCTGATCAATGCTTCTGGATGAAACAATTTAGATTGGCTTAAGCCCTGGCCTAGTCGGACCACTTCGACGTGGTCGCTGTAAATTTTTTTAATTTGCTGATTTTCAACTTCGGCAATCAGACATAAAAATGTATTTGAACCTAGATCTAGTGCTGCAACCTTCAATTAGCACCCAATTTCTTTTTCAAAATTTCATTCACGATATCAGGGTTGGCTTGGCCTTTTGAAGCTTTCATAGTGGCACCTACAAAGAATCCCATGACCTTCGTTTTTCCCGCCTTGAATTCAGCAACTTGGGCTTGGTTTGCCGCCAAAATTTCGTCGATCATTTTTTCAATCGCGCCCGTATCTGTGACTTGAACTAGATTTTTATCTTTTACTATTTTTTCTGCAGAATCTTTAGAGCTCCACATTTCGACAAAGACAGTTTTTGCGATCTTGCCTGAAATAGTTCCTTTGTCGATCAAGGAAATTAGCTCACCCAATCTTTCGGCCTCAATCGGAGACTGAGTGATTTGCAAGTGATGCGTATTCAATTCACGAATAAGATCTGTCATAACCCAATTTGAAGCCGCTTTATAGTTTCCACATTTTTTTCCAACCGCCTCAAAATAATC
>JACCDQ010281025.1_pt1 | contig 16803 bp, 12 predicted proteins | sample 7446031 | NCBI WGS metagenome assembly JACCDQ01 (sample SAMN15323442, study PRJNA562643) | freshwater metagenome | isolation source: river surface water | place: USA:Blue River Watershed | collected 2017-08-17
AGATCGGCGAGACGAGGCATGACACAAAAATGCGAAAACGCCGCGGTGGTGGCCAGGACCACCTCGTGTTTGACGTCCTCGCTGGTCAATCGGTCAAACACCGTCGCGATCCGCTGCATGGACTGCGAGACCACGGTAAACAACTCTTCGCCCTCGCGGGTCAACTCGATAGAACGATGCCCGCGAAGAAACAAACTCACGCCGAGCAATTGCTCCAATGCTTTGATCTGCTTGCTGACTGCGGCCTGCGTGACTCCCAACTCCTGCGCAGCGAGGGTGAAACTGCGTTTGCGCGCCACTGACTCGAACTGCAACAGAGCGGTCAATGACGGGATCAGTCGCCGATATCCTTTTGCGCCACCTTCAGAGGCTTTCATCTGCCATGCTCCTTGTCTGCGTCGTCCATCCAAATTGTGACGAAGAAGAGCACCTGTCAAAGACCGGACACGCTCAACACCGCAGTTTTATTGCATGACCCGGCCTCACCAATGAGACGGGCAAACCAAGACATCAACCCTCCAGAACATGCGCAGGGGCAGAGGTCACAACCAGAGCACAACAACCGCCTAGCGAAACAGTGGTGTGAGAAGACCCCGCAGCATACACCACCAAGTCTCCGGGCCCATAAACCCGCCCATTGTCATCGTGAAGCGCACCGGTGTGGATCAGCACCAGCTCGGTTGCAGGATGAACGTGGATGGGAGATTGGGCTCCCGCATCCAGCTTCATCCAATAGGCAGACCAAGCTTGTGACTCATCGCTCACGACCGGCTGCCAAGAAAACCCTTCCAGCCTTCGGCCTTCGAGCGACATCGGCACCCACTCCAGTTCACACCAGAGATGGACCACTTGCCTCAGCGAAAAGGGCGAATTCACAGCGCCCTCATTTTTGAAACCGCGACCGGAAGATTCATGGCGTTCGGCTTACACCTCATCAGCACCGGTGGCCATCAACTGTGTGTTCCCGCCCGAAGCGCTCACGTTGATGGTGATCTGGCGCTCCGCCAACAGGCGCCACCACGCATAGTCACCGTCCGCATCCGGGGTGATCACCTCCATCGGATAGCTCTCATTACGGATGCGACGTTGAAGCCGCGCGCTCATGGCATTGGACTCCGACATGGCCACATCAGCATCGACCAGTGCTTCTGCGCTGCTTGCAGATACATCCACCAAGTCACAGAGATCGGCACCGAGTTGCGCCAGGTAGCTGCCATTCGCGGTTGTGCGCGGCAGCAACACACGGTTGCCGTGGGCCACAGCGTACAGCACTTGGGTGAACGTCGCTTCGGCCGATGGCCCTGCACACAAAACGGCACCGCGCGGCACCAACACCAAGGTATTCTCCTCACCAGACAATGCTGGCAGCCCAGCCATAACTGCGCTGCGAACTTGCTGCGTCAGCTGAACCATCCGCTGTTTGACCTGTGTTGCAGAACAGCCAGCAGGCGCGATGGCAGCCAGTTTGCTCAACAACGCTATGCGTGCGCTGAGTTGTTGCTCGTCCAGAGCTTGCCGGTTGCGCAAACGGCCGTTTACGTAAGCGGGGTACTCCATGTACGCCTGCCCGACAGGAAGCGATCCCTGAGCGAACGGCCCGTGATCACGGACCATGGGCCCTTTGGCGCTGCGGACCAAGCTGCGCAAATAGAACGGGCCGGTCGGGCTGGGGCCAAAGTCACTGGACGAACCGCCCAACACCTGCATCCCTGCACGGTGGCTGTGCACGGCCCGGTTGACGCAAAGCCCATCGCCTTTCATGGAGGCGATGACCTCCCCGGCAGTCTCAAAGATGCGAGTGTGCAGGCCCAACATCGCTGGCGCGACATGCTCATGCACCACTTCAAGCAGTTGGTGCAACGCTCCAGCAGACCAACGAACGACGTGCAAAACCGGACCAATCACATCGACTTCCAAACCGCGAAGACGTTCGTAAGAGCCCAGGTCCACGATGGCGGGCTGAACGTAAGGTCCAGGCGCGGTGGCATGCATGCGCCCTCCCCGCAGGACTGCGGCGCCTTGCTCCACCAAAGCGGCCAAGTGATCTTCAAATTGCTTGCAATGCGCGATATCCGCCAACGGTCCAATGTCGCTAGCCGCCCGCTGTGGCGCTCCAACGTGCCGCTCGTTGAGCATGGCCCTCAGCATCTCAAGCACTTTGTCAGCCACATCTTCTTGCAAGCACAACACCTTGAGCGCAGAGGCCGAGCGCCCCGCGCCATCGAAAGCACCGGTCACCACATCGGTGATGACCGCCTCAGGCAGTGCAGAGCTGTCGACCACCATCACGTTACAACCGTTGGCACGGGCCAACAAGGCTGGCGGACGCACTTGACCGGCCACCTGTCGAGCGACTTCCGCCACCTCGGATCGTTTGCCACCCACCACCACCGCAGCGGTGGTCGGGCTGGCCACAAGTGCCGCCCACTCCGAATCATTCGCTCCGCTCACCACTTGCAGAATATCGGCGGGCACCCCCACCTCTCGGAACACTTGCACCAACGCACGCGCCACTTGTGAAGCAGTCGATGCGGGCTTCAGTGCGACGCCGTTGCCTACCACCAAGGCAGCCGCGATCTGCCCCGCGGGCCAAGCCAACGGCGACGTGGCAGGCGCAATCACCGCCACGGCACCCACCGGTTGAGCCTGCTGGAGACTGACGTCTGCCTGAGCTTGCGCGGCATAAAAGCGGCAGAGATCCGCCGCATTCCGCAGCTCTTCACCGGCTTCTGCCAGTGTGATGCCACTCTCGGTCAGCAATGCCGCTTGCACAGCGGGAACACCAGACTCCAAACGCTCAGCGACATCGCGCAGCATTTGGGCCCGCTCCGTCAAAGGGCGCGCAGCCCAGGCCGGGATGGCAGCATGGACCGAAGCGAGCGCAGGCACAGGGTCCATCGCCACAGGAGTTGGCGCCAGATCGATCGCATTGCCGCCTCCAGTCAGGCCCCCGACCTTCGCCCCTGCACGCCAAGACATCAAGTTCCGTGGGTTGACGATGGCAGGGTGGGCCCGACCACCAGTCCGCATCGCTTTGGCTACCGGATCCTCAACCATTTGTTCAATGGTGATGGATGTGTCCACCACCTGATTGACGAACGATGTGTTCGCGCCGTTTTCCAGCAGACGGCGCACCAAGTACGCCAACAGCGTGGCGTGCGGGCCCACCGGGGCATACACGCGAGAAGCGCGACCCAACTGGTGCTGGCCGACCACCTGGTCGTACACCGGCTCGCCCATGCCGTGCAGGCATTGGAACTCGTAGTCCTTGCCCTGACCGAGCGTGTGAACCGCAGCAATGGAGAACGCGTTGTGCGTGGCAAACTGCGGGAACACGGCGTCGGGCGCGGCCAACAGGGTCTTGGCTGTGGCCAGATAGCTCACATCAGAATGCACCTTGCGCGTGAACACAGGGTAGCCGTCGGCGCATTCAGCCTGGCAGCGTTTGATCTCGGTGTCCCAGTAGGCCCCCTTGACCAGACGCACAAAAATGCGGCGCCTCGTGGCACGGCCCAGTGCAATCAGCCAGTCGGCCACAGCGCTGCAACGCTTCTGGTACGCCTGCAACGAAATGCCCAGCCCTTCCCAGCCTGCCAGATCGGGTTCATGGCACAGGCGCGACAGCATTTCCAGCGTCAGCGGGAAGCGCGCAGCCTCTTCCTGGTCGAGGTGGAAACCGATGTCCCAGCGCTTGGCGGCACGCGCCAGCTCCAGCAACTTGGGGTACATCTCGGCCAGCACGCGCTCGCGCTGCGCCACTTCATAGCGAGGGTGCAGGCCAGTCAGCTTGACAGACACGCCCGGACCTTCGATGGTCCCCAGGCCACCGGCCGAACGCCCGATCTGTTCGATCGTGTGGGCGTAGGCCTTGTAGTAAGCGTCGGCGTCCTCAGGCGTCAGCGCCCCTTCGCCCAGCATGTCGTAGGAATAGCGGTAGCCCAGTTTTTCACGGCCTTTGGCCAGACCGATGGCCTCTTCGATTGTCTGCCCGGTGACGAATTGCTTGCCCAGCAGGCGCATGGCAAACGACACACCGGCGCGCACGATTCCTTCACCGCCACGGCGCAGCACGTTGGTCAGCGCTGCCGCGAGGGCGTTGTCATCCGGTTGCTTCAGCAGCTTGCCCGTCAGCGCCAGACCCCAGGCAGAGGCGTTGACGAACAACGACGGTGAGTTGCCGATGTGCGAGCGCCAGTCCTGATCGACGATCTTGTCGCGGATCAGCTTGTTGCGGGTTTCGGTATCCGGGATGCGCAACATTGCTTCCGCCAGGCACATCAAGGCCACGCCTTCTCGACTATCGAGGGTGAATTCCTGCGTCAGCAAATCCACGCCACCGGCTTCCAGTCGCGCCTTGCGCACGCCTTTAGCCAGTTTGGCCGCCAGCTCCTGCGTGGTTTTGAGTTGCTGCGGCTCCAGCGCCGCAGCCTTGAACAGGTCGGCCATGACGACTTGCTCGTCCATGGCGTCGTAGGTATACATGCGGTTCCACAGAGCATCCAGCTCCATGAAGTCGGCGTTTTGGCCCAAGGCGTATTGTTCGGTCAGCACAGTTGGCTCCGGAGAATGGGTCACAGTTAAAACCAGAAGAAGACAAGAATCAGGCGGCCTGGATACCACGCAGTCGCTCGGTGCGACGACGCAGCCACTCCAGCGTCACCAAAAGGAGAGCGGAAATCAGCACCAACGTGGTGGCCACAGCCAGAATCGTCGGACTTAGCTGCTCGCGCACACCCGACCACATCTCGCGCGGCACGGTGCGCTGGTCGGAACTGGCCAGGAACAGTGCCACCACCACCTCGTCAAACGAAGTGGCAAAAGCAAACAGCGCACCCGAAATGACGCCCGGCGCGATCAGCGGCAACTTGATGCTCATGAACACCCTGAACGGCGAGGCGCCTAGGCTGCGTCCAGCGCGCGTCAGGTTCTCATTGAATCCGGCCAGCGTGGCCGAGACGGTGACGACGACGAAAGGCACCCCCAACGCTGCGTGGGCCATGATCAAGCCCCACAGGCTGTTAACCAGGCCCCAGGGGCTGAAGGCGAAATACACACCCACCGCAGTGATGATGGTCGGCACAATCATCGGCGACAGCAGCATGCCGCGCACAAACGCGCCGCCCTTGAGCTTGGGATGCATCAGGCCGAGCGAGGCCAGCACGCCCAGCACCGTGGCCAAGATCGTCGACGCCACGCCAACGATCAGCGTATTCTGCAACGCCAGCCGCCATTCCGGGCGCTCGATGAACTCCAAGTACCAGCGCGGACTCAACGCGGGCATCGGATAGGTGAAATACGGCTCGCTGTTGAACGACAGCGGCATCACCGCGACGATGGGCAGCAGCAAAAATACCAGGATCAACAGCGACAGCACAATGTGCAGCACGCGGCCGAGGGCGCCCAGCGGCGTCACATAAGCAGGAAATTTCAACATGAGCTCACCCCAGCTTGACGCCAGATCCACCAGTCAGACGGACAAAAATCACGTACATGCACATCACGCCAGTCAGCATCAGCGTGGCCAAGGCAGCTGCCAACCCCCAGTTCAGTGTGGTGTTGACGTGGTTAGCGATGTAATAGCTCACCATCTGGTCGTCTGGGCCGCCCAGCATGGCCGGGGTGATGTAATAGCCCACCGCCAGAATGAAGGTAAGCATGCCACCGGCGGCCACCCCAGGCAGCGTGTGGGGGAAGTAGGCGCAGAAGAAGGAGCGGATTGGGCCCGCCCCCAGGGACCGAGCAGCACGCATGTACACCGGCGAAATGTTTTTCATAACGCTGTACAGCGACAGAATGGCGTACGGCACCAGGATGTGGGTCATCGAAATTAGTACACCCCAGCGGTTGTAAATCAGGTTCACGCCGTCTTCGGTGATGCCAAAGAAGGACAGCAACCCATTGAGAATGCCATTGTTTTGCAACACCACCATCCACGAAATTGACCGCACCAGGAAGGACGTCCAGAACGGCAGGAGCACCAGGATCATCAGCACATTGCTGATGCGTGACGGCAACGACGCCAGAAAGTAAGCCACCGGGTAGCCAAACAGAAGGCACAAAATGCTCACAGCCAAGCCGATCCAGGCAGTGCGCAGGAAGATGTCGCGGTACAGGCGCTGGTCTTCCGGCATCTGGACGATGGCGCCGTGCTCATCGCGCGTCAGGTCGAACGCCTTCAGGTAGAAGTCCATGGTCCAGGGCCTGGAGGCGTACTTAAGCGACACCCAGGTCTGGGACTCACCCCATCGGCCGTCGATTTCCGGCAAGCGTTCCCGCCAGTTGGTCTCAACCGAGACGTCCACATTGCGCGCCGTCTTCAGCACCAGGCTGCGCATGCCGGCCGATTCAAAGTTCAGCCGCATCGCCACCTTGCCCGGCCCTTCGGTGCCTTTGATGGCCGACAGGTCATGCGCCAGCGCAGCAAACGTCGCGTCCGACGGCAGCTCCTGTTGCTTGGAGTTCCACTGCCCGAGCAAGGCCACCGTCTGGGGCAACTGCTCCGAAATCAGCGGGTCCTTGATGCTCTTGAGCAGGAGGTTACCGATCGGCAGGAAAAACGTCAGCAGCAGGAACACCAGCAGCGGCAGCACAAAGAGGTAGGCCCGCAAATGCCCCATCCGCTCCGCGCGGCGCAGCTTGGCCTTGAGCGCCTGCCCGTCACTCACCACTTCATCCGCCATGGCAGACATGGCAGCAGGCAACGTCAACTCAGATGGATGGCTCATCGCGCCCCCTTAAACAACAACATGAAAACCTCTTCGTGCTCCGCAGACCATTACTTGCGGCCCAGCCAGGCGGCAAACTTCTGGTTCAGATCGTCGGTGTTGTCGGCCCAGAAGTTGGAGTCCACCATCACCGCACCGGTCATATTCTTCGGGGTGGTCGGCAGGTAAGGCACCACGTTCTTGTCCACCATGGCGATGGAAGAACGGCGCACCGGGCCATAGGCCGTCAGCGGGGCCAGGGCAGCCAGCTGGTCGGTCTCAGTGGCATAACGCACAAAAGCCTTGGCTTCTTTCAGGTTCTTGGAGCCTTTGATGATGGCGTAACCTTCGATGTTCTGCAGCTGGCCGTCCCACAGGAAGTCAAACGGCTTCTTGTCGGTGATCATGGCGCTGTAGATACGACCGTTGTAGGCACTGCTCATCACCACTTCGCCGTCGGCCAGCAGCTGCGGCGGCTGTGCACCGGTTTCCCACCAGATGATGGAAGACTTGATGGTGTCGAGCTTCTTGAACGCACGGGTCACGCCGGCCGGGGTGCCCAGCACTTTGTACACGTCGGCCGGCTTGACGCCGTCGGCCAGCAGGGCCCATTCCATGGCACCGTCCGGGGCCTTGCGCAGACCGCGCTTGCCCGGGAATTTCTTAAGGTCAAAGAAGTCGGCAATGGTGCTGGGTTGCGCACCACCCACCTTGGTCTTGTTGTAGGCGATCATGGTCGACCAGACGATGCTGCCGGCCATGCACTCATTCACGCTATTGGGCAAGAAATCTTCTTTCACCGACTTGCCATCCTTGCCAGGAGCCAGATCGGTCGCAGGGTTGATCTTTTCGAGCAGACCTTCGTCGCAGGCGCGGATCGCATCGGCCAGCTGCACGTCTACCACGTCCCAGGTCACGTTGCCGGTCTGCACCTGACTACGGAACTGGGCAATGCCACCGTTGTAAGTGTCGGCTTTGGCGTTGACCTTGAATTTTTCGGCAAACGGCTTCAATGCCGTACTTTCCTGAGCTTGTTGCCAGGCACCGCCCCAGGACACAAAAGTCAGGTCAGCTGCGTTCGCTTGAGCAACCAGAGTCACGGCTGCGGCAACGGCAACCAAATGGCTACGAATCATCATTTCACCTCATTAAGAAAGTTACAAACCCAGGTACTTTGGGAATACGTACCTACTCTCACTCACTGCAAGGCCCGGCAGGCCTCAATCCTCCAACCAACGTGAATGGTGTCGCCCACATGGATGCGACGCCCTTCACCGTCATTTGGAATCTTCACGATGAAGTCATTACGACCGCACACGTTGCACATCAGTCGCAGGTGGTCACCGTAGTAAATGACGTCCTCCACCTTGCCCGTGAAGGCGTTGTCGAGCTGCTTAGCCGCATCGCCCACCATCACTTTTTCGGGACGCATCAGCACACTGACCTTGGCGCCTTGCTGCAAGCCGTGGCCCAGGGCGGCCTTGACCAGCGCTCCGGAGTCGAGCTTGACTTCGCACACGCCATCGGCCACCACGCGCTGCACCACGCCCAACAGTTCGTTACTCTCACCAATGAATCGGCCGACAAAGGCGTTTTCCGGACTCTCGTACAGGTCGGATGGCGACGCGAGCTGCTGAATGCGCCCGTTGTTGAACACAGCGATGCGGTCGGACATGGTCATGGCCTCGTCCTGGTCGTGCGTCACATAGACGATGGTCAGACCACTTTGAGCGTGGATACGCTTGATCTCGTACTGCATCTGCTCGCGCAGCTGCTTGTCCAGCGCGCCCAGCGGCTCATCCATAAGCACCAGGGCCGGCTCGAACACCAGGGCACGGGCCACTGCAACGCGCTGCTGCTGGCCACCAGACATCTGCCCCGGCATGCGGTCGGCCATCTTTTCCATCGATACCATTGCCAGAGCACGCTTGACCTTAGTGTCGATCTCGTGCACCGGGGTCTTCCGCACTTTCAGGGGAAACGCCAGGTTCTCGCGCACCGACATGTTGGGAAACAGCGCATAGCTCTGGAACACCATGCCGATGTTGCGCTTCTCGGGCGGGATCCGGTTGATCTCGCGATCCTTGAGCATGATCTTGCCGTGGGTGGCGGTCTCGAAACCGGCCAGCATCATCAAACAGGTGGTTTTGCCCGAACCCGACGGGCCCAACATCGTTAGAAATTCGCCTTCACGAATATCCAGATCCAGGTTTTTCACGACCAACGACTCGCCATCGTAGGTCTTCTGCACTTCCTTGAATGAAACAATCGTAGGCATCTTCATTTCAGCACTTGGGTGCCGCCAGTTAATTCCAGTCCGCCATCTGCAGCAACCTGCCCTGGTGGGCCTCACAGCCCCTTAGGCCTAATCTGTTGCGTCACAGATCCGTCACGATGAGCAAAGAATACGAGCCGTCCCCGTCTTTTTGTGAGCACATCCGCATATTGATGCTTAACTTAAGCAGCTTTGATTAAAGTCACCGGTTTGGTGCAGCATTTCTGACGTCAACCCGGGCAATCCCTAATCTGGTACACCCACGCACCGCCATGTCGCACTCAAAATGAACGTCTCAGTCGAAATTTCGGCAAGCGAATCACAGCCCCCGCTCCCACCAGAAACATCGACAACGCCGCCGCCGCCGACACCATGAAATACCATGGGGCTCCACCCTCGGCATAGGCCAAACCCGACAACCACGGCCCCAGACATCCCCCAAGCGAAAACATTAGCATCACCGACGAAGCCGCTGCTTCACGTCGTTTTGCCTCCACCCGGTCGTTCACATCTCCAATGCCCAGTCCATAGACGGTGAACACCAGTCCCGCATAGACCATACCCCCGACCCAGAGAAGCCATCGGTCGCTCAGAAAGGTCAACAGCAGCAACGCCAATGTCATCACCACCGACACCGCGTAAATTACCTGCTTGCGCCCCAGGCGATCGGCATGGTGCGCCACCAGAAACAGCGCAGGCAACGCCGCCAAGGTCGCCAGCCCCAGGTAATTGCCGGTGGTAGGCAAATCGTTCAGCAGCCCGTGCACCACCACCGGGAAGACGGTGTAGAACGAACTCAGCAGCACCCCGGCAATGCCGGCTACATACAGGCCAAACCGGATGGAGCCCCCCGTCAATCCGCTCGCCGGCCCCTCGATCACTTCAGTCGTCGCAACCCGCTGCGGATCCGCACCGCACTGGCGCACCCTCACCTTGCGCCAGGCCAGTGCGCCACCTAAGGCCAGCAACACCGCCGCCACCGGAAACCATGACACCTCGCCCCACCACAGATAGCCGACCATCCACTGCCCCATAGCCATCCCGATGTAGGTGACCACTTGGTAGCCGGCAATGGTGCGGCCGCGCTGGCGATTGGGCGTCGCCATGTTCAGCACCACCTCTACGCTGATGTAGATGCCGGCCAGACACCCCCCCTGTAACAGCCGCAGTGCCGCCCAGGCACCCGGCGAAGTCGCCAGCAAAGCCAGCAAACAGGTGAGCGCTCCCACCGCAGCACATCCAATGAACAGTCGCACTGGCCCCAACCATCGCAGCCAGTACCGCCCTGCGGCCGACCCCAACGCCATGCCCACGTAATACAGCGAAGGTACAAACTGCGCCAACGGGTCGGTGAAGTTGCGCTTGTCCAAAGCCAACGCCACCCCGGTGCTGAGCACCCCGACCCCGGCAATCAACACCCCGAACGACACCAACAACCACACCAGATCACGACCGACCTGCAACCGCTGGAACCAGTTCATTTCAGAACCCCACAAAAAAGCGGGCCTGATGGCCCGCCGTAAACTTGCTTGGATGGATCGCGCTGCGCGCGTGATCAGAAATGACGTGGCGGCGCGTAGGTCTCCTTGACCACGCGGGGCGATGTCCACCGCAGCAAGTTCATCCATGAACCGGCTTTGTCGTTAGTGCCACTCGCGCGGCCGCCGCCAAATGGCTGCTGCCCCACGACAGCACCGGTGGGCTTGTCATTCACGTACAGGTTGCCGGCCGCGTGCATGAGCGCGTCCTGCGCCTGCAGCAGGGCCACCCGATCCGTGCAGAAAATGGAGCCCGTCAGGGCGTAGTCGGCGCACGCATCCACTTCACGCAGGACGTCGTTCCAAGCGGCGTCTTGGTACACAAACACTGACAGCACCGGGCCAAACAGCTCTTCTTTCATCAACTGATGACCCGGGTTTTCCACCTGCAACACTGTCGGGTTAATGAAGTAACCCACAGAGTCGTCACACTGGCCGCCAGACACGACTTGGACGCCCGCATCGGCCTTGGCCGCAGCAATCCGGCTGCTGAGTTTGTTGAACGAGTTCTGATCGATCACCGCGCCCATGTAATTCGCCGAGTCGGCAACATCACCCACGCGCACTTGCGAGAGCAGGTCGCACAAAATAGATTTGACTTTCGGCCACAGGCTCGCCGGCACGTATGCGCGGGAAGCCGCGCTGCACTTCTGCCCCTGGTACCCGAAGGCTCCCTTCAGCAGGGCCACCGCAACTTCATCGGCATCGGCAGAGCGGTGCACCAGCACAAAGTCCTTGCCACCGGTTTCCCCCACGATGCGCGGGAACGTGCGGAAGTTGTCGATCTCGGCGGCGGCACGCTTCCAAAGCGTGCGGAACACCTCAGACGAACCTGTGAAATGCAAGCCGGCAAAGTGGGGCGAGCCATACACCGCGTCGGTCACGGCCCGGGCTTCACCCGGCACGAAGTTGATCACGCCCGGCGGCAGACCGGCTTCTTCCAGGGCCTGGTAGAACAAGTAGTTGGCCCAGGCCGACTTGTTGGACGGTTTCCACAGCACCACATTGCCCATCAGGGCCGGCGCGCAGCTCAAATTGGTGCCGATGGCGGTGAAGTTGAACGGCGAGACAGCGTAGACAAAGCCCTCCAGCGGGCGCCAGTCTGTGCGGTTTTGCGCGGTCTTCACCGTCAACGGTTGATCGGCCAAGATCTGCTGAGCGTTGAAGGTGTTGAAATGCAGGAAGTCAATCAACTCGCAAGCGCTGTCGGCCTCGGCCTCATCGATGGTCTTGCTCTGCCCCAACATGGTGGCGGCATTGATGCGGTGACGCAAACGGCCTGCCACAATCGCGGCCGCCCGGTGCATGATGGCTGCTCGATCGGCAAAGTCCATTCGAGCCCAGTCGTGTGCAGCACCCAAACTGTTGTCAATGGCCGCTTGGACCTGAGCCGCTGTAGGACGGTGCAGACGCGCGACCACACGGTGGCGGTCGTGAGGCGCATGGATCTCTTCAACGTTTTCAGAGTAAATTTTCTGACCACCGATGACCGCCGGAATTTCTGGCACAGAGCGGTCTTCGAGGTGTTCCCTCAGTTGCTTGTGCGCTGCGGTTCCGTCCGAGTAGTCGCAAGTGGGCTCATTCTCTGGACGAGGGAAAACGGGGCGAGAGTTCATGCATTACCTCAACAACACAGATTGTGAAAAATTACCTTCACAGCGCAACCCATCACCAGATCGAGTCGCGCCGCACCTTAGAGTGGAGACAGTGTCTGCCAACGCATCTGAATGCCGCGCAGCATAAGCGCTTCTGATACAAAATACTTGCGCGGTCAATATGCCGCGCCTCCACCGATGGAACCGCCGATCCTCGGCAAGGACATGATCGCCATGAACTACGAACCTTCCAACGAATACCCGGACTGGGGCCTGCTCAGTGCCTGGGTCGCCGTCGTCGAGTCCGAGTCGGTGTCTCACGCCGCTCAAAGGCTAGGACTGTCGCAAGCCGCCGTGTCCATGCGCATCAAGCTGCTGGAAACCAAGCTGAATATCGAGTTGCTGGACCGCGGAACACGACCGGCCAAGGTCACCCTGGCCGGCCAACGGCTTTATGACAGCACCACCTCGCTGATCCGGCGCGCCGACGAAATGATGGAAAGCGTTCGAGGCATCAGCCGCTCCAAACGGACCATGGTGAGGTTGGGGTGCGTCGACTCTTTTGCCGCCACCGTGGGCCCAGTATTGTTCCGCGCGCTGTCGACCACCACGCAGCAATTGCGCCTCTGGTCGGGACTCACGCCATCTCTGGTTCAACAGTTTGCAAACCGGCAACTCGACGTCATCATCACAACGGCTCGCGACCTGCACCAACCCGGGGTCACGCATATTCCGCTGTTTTCCGAACAGTACCTGCTGGTGGTCCCTGAAAACTACGTGGTCGAGCCTTTCTGCTCGATCTCCGACTTGGGCAAACGGCTTTCATTGATCCGATATAGCTCACGGTCATCGATCGGCGAAGACATCGATCGATTCTTAGAACGACATGGGGACCACTTGGAGCGGACTTGTGAGTTTGACACCTCAGATCCACTGCTCAGCCTGGTGGCTGCCGGCATCGGGTTCGCCATCAGCACCCCCATGTGCATTTGGCAATCTCGGCATTTTGTGCCGAAGCTAAGACTGGTGCCGCTGGACTCCTTGCGTTACAGGGGACGCCCGTACAGCGAGCTCACAAGAACCTTTTACTTGACCTATCGTCAAGGCGAAATGGGGAAATTGCCCAAAGAAATCGAAGAGCTCACGAGGGTTGCGATGAAGGGGCACATCTCCGCGGACATGGAGTCGATCCTGGGACTTCCACGCGACATGATTTTGCAAACCCACTCCAAAGACGAGGACACACCTCAGCGCTCAATCGATTAAGCGGGCCGGCGATCAAAACAGCGCCGGAGCGGCGCTGTCACACGCGGCTAGACAGCGACTTCACCACGCACGGCGGCAATCACGTCATAGGGCACATCAAGCTCAGTGATGTTGATGTGGCTTCCAGGGATGCGCACCCCCATCGCCGCCAGGCGATCGATCTGCGTCGAAAGTCTCTCGACGAAACCAGGAACCAGGATCTCGGGCTCAATCACCATGACAAAAAGTCCCACCGCTGGTGACTCGGAGCCATGGGTGTAAGGAGGCGCATCGATAGACCAATTCCCCCCGGTCAATCCAGCCCCCAGGAACTCCACCATCATCGCAATGTGCGCCCCCCTCGCACCGCCGAAAGGCAGCAGCAATCCTGTCAAGGCATCGGAAGCGCTGGTCGTCGGCAATCCCTGTGCATACATCAACAGCCCATCCTTCCGGGATGGACTCTCCGGCTGCGGCCGCCTGCCGCACTCTCGCGAATGCCGCCGCGCTGGAAGCCTGATCAATGACAAAGGACTTGCCCTGGTTCGTCGGAGCGGCAAAAGACATCGGGTTGGTGCCGAACACCGGTTTGCCGCTTTCCAAGGTGGTCACCTGCGCCGTGGCATTGCAAGCTGCAATGGCCACCATGCCCGCGTCCGCCAGCCTTCGGGTGTAGTAGCCCAACTCACCAACGGTGAAGCTGTTGAACTGAGAGAACACAGCAACACCACACTGCTTCGCTCGGGTCAGTAGTTCGTCAAAGGCGACATCAAAACCCAACTGGGCGATGCCACGGTTCGCATCCACGCGGACCGTGGCCGCTGCAGGGAAACTGATGCTGGGCTGGCCGTCACCCGCAATCCTTCCACACCGCAAACCATCCAAGCAATCGACCAAGTGCGCGAAACCAACGGCACGATTTCCGGACCATTCGGCAGCGACCACCGCTCTGGCCAGAGAAGCCGCGACTTCATTGCTAGCCCCTGCGGCCTTGGAGGCCTGTTCGACGATTGATACTGCGGTAGATGTGGAAATTTTCATGAGGCTCCATCAAACGCTACAGCGATACAGATTACTCAGCCAACCTCTAGCCATCTCGAAAACTGCTTTTCAATCCGATTACTCTACGATTGCCTCAATGGGTCAAAAGTACGCGGTGCAAGCGGCGGAGCGACCACCAAACACTACCTGCAACGGCAGGAATCAGCATGGCAGCGGTCAGTTCGGGCGACCAAGGCCACCCCAGGTGCTGGGCACCTTTGGCCAGATAACTGACCAATCCGACGATGTAGTAGGTGATGGCAGCGACCGACAACCCCTCCACCGTTGACTGCAGCTTGAGCTGCAAATCCTGACGCACGTTCATCGACACGAGAAGCGCCTGGATGCCTTGCTGCTGTTCAATTTCCACCCGCGTGCGCAACAGGTTGCTCATTCTGGAAACGCGACGCGACAGGGCGTCTTGCCGGCGCACTGCCCACTCGCACGTCTTGCGGGCGGGAGTGAGCCGGCGGTCCATGAACTCCCGGATGGTCTGCAATCCTTGCATCGGAACTTCGCCGATTTGCACAATCCGCTGATCCAATAACTCGAAATAGGCGCTGCTGGCAGAGAACCGCGAATGGGTGGCTGCGTGCTGACTTTCCACTTGACCCGCCAGGCGGGTCAATCGGTCCAGCAAGGCTGGCTCGGCATCCCGATTGGCGCAACGGATGGCTTGGGCCAACGAGGCCAATTCACCTTCGGCGCTGGCCAGCACCGAGGCAGCTTGCCTGGCGGCTGGCAATCCAAGCAGCGCTGCCATCCGGTACGTTTCAATTTCGAGCAGACGTTGCACCAAGCGACCGAGCCGGCGTGGATGGAGTTCTCCGGCCAAAAGGACCATGCGGGAATTGCCACCGGCGTGTATTGCAAAGTCGGTGTACACCCTGGCATGCCCGCCTGCGACCATCGCCCCCACCAGAGTGTCGTCTCGCAAGATGCCTGGCGCCACGGCATCCAACTCTTTGCCGTTGCCGGCCAACACCCACAAATCGAGACTGCACAAGCACACACCGGGGAGGGCTGTCAGCCAACTGAGCGGAATGACGTCCAGTGCGCTTTGGAGTTCACGGCTTAGCAAAACATCTTCAATCACCCGCAGACTGAATGTCCAGGTGACGAATTCGGTGTGCAACTCCCAACGCAAACGCACCGGCCCCAGGTCGATGCGCAAATGTGTGGTGTCGGCATCCGGCGGGGTCAGGTGATGCTCTCGCAGGAGCGCAGCCAGATGGACTCGACTTTGCTCGCGCTGCATCGAGTCCACCAGCATCACCACATGCGAAATGGCCAGCGGCGCGGTCAGCTTTTCGGGGGGACGAGCGTGGATCTCGTTGTGCAGCATACCCCGGTCTGGGTGCTGGGCAAATGGGGGACGAGGAAGCATCTATACCTGCACTCTGCGCTGTTTGCAACAGCGGACGATTCTGAAGCGGATGAACGCCGTGCCAGTCAGCTTCGGTAGCGCTTATTTACTACATCAGGAGCACTTGTAGGGCATTGCTGAACAAATTTCAAACTGCGCGCCCGGAATGCTCCTCGTCAGCGAACGCAGCAGCAGTTCGTCTTTGGGATCACTTGAAGCAAGCCAAAGTAAAGATGCTTGGGCAAGTTTCCGGCAAGATTGAAAGCTGAACGGAGCAGCTCAGCTTGTGACGAGTACCCGAACCAGTCTTCAAACCGACTCGAGTCTTCATGCCACCGCTCGCGGCTTAAATTCACCGTTGAGCGACAGCCTTCTTGTGCATTCACCGTCTGCTAAGAGCCTCATCACCCGTACGTTCAGTACCAGACCGGGGAGATATGCACTTTACCGGGGGATCTGAAAAATGAACGCTGCGCGTCCTGCCATGCGCATGCCCAAGTAGCCATCTGCGCATGATCCCGGAGCACATCAGGTGTTGGCAACTAAAGGCCATTTGGGTGGGCAGGCCTCAGCAAACTCATCTCGATCACGGATCTCTTATGCAAATCCCCCATAAGTCACCTTGAATTCCCGCAGGCCAAGTGATTAAAAATGCAGGCGGATACAACTGAGCAAAAAAAGGCCGACCAGCGTCGACCTTACGAGACCTGTCAGCACGGGTCTCAAAATGACCGTCAGCACAGTCATTGCCTTTATTCTAAGCGAAATCGTTTCTAGAGAAACATCTCATAAAAAGACTGTTGCATGAACAACACGACTCAAAAACCTCGAATCCATGATGCAACTTTCGTTAGAGCTGTTAGTTCCAATAAAAGTAACAGACAGTCACACGATATAACTCTTTGATTTCATGAGAGATTTCCGCGATTCGAAAAAGATTTTAAAGCAAAGGACAAGAGTTTGTTCCAACCAAAGCAACACTTAACCACATCCTCATCACAAGTTATCCACACCCCCCAATCTCACCCCCCAATCTCAC
>JACCDQ010557757.1_pt1 | contig 16803 bp, 13 predicted proteins | sample 7446031 | NCBI WGS metagenome assembly JACCDQ01 (sample SAMN15323442, study PRJNA562643) | freshwater metagenome | isolation source: river surface water | place: USA:Blue River Watershed | collected 2017-08-17
ACTAGTAGCTCCTAATGGGAAAATTCTTTACAGAACGCAGGGGGCTATTGTTCCGCAAGAAATGAAACGAATGATTGTGGAGCAAGTAGGCCGAGTATATTAATAAAACAGGGAGTTGTGTGAACGATATTCTTGGAGAACACAACTCCTTTTTCAATTCTCTTCAAAGAGGGTGTGTAAAAAGGCAAAATTATAGGAGTAACTGTCGCTCGGATTAAAGCTAAAAGCGAATATTTTATTTTTCTAAATAAGTAATATCATGTTGATATTGCTAAAAATACGATTCATAGAATACGATTTGGCATAAAACGCTCTGAACTTTAAACCCTACACATTTTACACCCTTTCATCTTTTTTATTGACATGGAACACGTAAAAACCTTAATTATTGGGGCAGGGCCTGCGGGCTATACTGCCGCTATTTATGCTGCCCGAGCAAATCTTAAACCCGTAATGTATGTGGGTAATCAGCCTGGAGGGCAACTGACGATTACCAACGACGTAGAAAATTTCCCAGGCTTTCCAGAGGGTATTGGTGGGACAGAAATGATGGAAATGTTTGCTAAACAAGCGAAACGATTTGAAACAGATGTACGTTATGGCACGGTCACAAAGGTTGATTTTTCAAGTAAACCACATCTCATTACAATCGACGAAGAGAAAAAAATCACGGCTGATGCTGTTATCATTGCCACAGGAGCTTCTGCCAAATGGTTGGGTTTACCCTCTGAATCTAGGCTCAATGGAAGTGGGGTTTCTGCTTGTGCTGTTTGCGATGGTTTTTTTTATCGGAAGCAAACCGTAGCCATTGTTGGTGCAGGTGATACAGCCTGTGAAGAAGCATTATACCTCGCTAAAATTTGCTCACAGGTACACATGATTGTTCGAAAAAGTGCGATGAAAGCTTCTAAAATAATGGAAGAACGAGTACGAAATACGGCTAATATCACGATTCATTGGAATACAGAAACGGAGGAGATTTTGGGAGAAACGGTAGTAGAAGGTGTTAGGGTTAAAAATCTTGTTACGGAACAACTAGAAACGCTTTCCATTCAAGGTTTCTTTGTGGCGATTGGGCATCAACCTAACTCGGCTGTTTTTAACACCTACCTTGACATGGACTCGCAAGGTTATCTTCTTACACAACCCGATTCTACCAAAACTAATGTAGCAGGTGTATTTGCATGTGGCGATGTGCAAGATAAACATTTCCGTCAGGCAGTAACGGCAGCAGGTTCGGGATGTATGGCGGCTTTAGAAGCTGAACGTTACCTGATGGTGTTAGAGAGTAGTCAACCGATGGTAGCAGTATAAAATTCATCTTAACAATAGACCAACATGAATATCAACAGAAGATTTTTTTTGAAAAACACAGGTGCCATTGCTCTAAGTGCTTTAGCAGTGCCTGAAATAATGAAGGGTAGTATCACTGCCCAAGAAATTAAAACCGTAGGAATTCAGCTGTATTCAATCAAAGACTTACTAGAAAAAGACTTTCACGGTACGTTGGATCAAGTGGCTAAAATGGGATATAAAGAAGTAGAAGCTTTTGCCAATAGCAAGGGACACTATTTCGGTATGATGCCCAGTGAGTTTGCTGGAATCCTGAAAGATAAGGGCTTAACACTCATCGGGAGCCATTTTCTATCGGGAACAGTGGAACAAAAAGCCGAATCGTGGCGACAAGCTACTCTTGTATCAAGGTTTGATGAGTTGGTCGAAAAAGCAGCAACAACAGGACAAAAACACCTGACCTGTGCGTATCTATTTCCAAGTTTGAGAACTACCCCCGATGAGGTGAAAAAGACGGCTGAATTGTTTAATAAAGCAGGAGAAATTTGTCATCAATCAGGTTTACAGTTTTCATTTCATAACCACGCTTATGAGTTCGAAAAAGTGGGAGACTCTTTACTGTTTGATTACTTACTTGATCATACAGACCCCAAATTAGTACAATGGGAAATGGATGTCTATTGGGTGATTGCCGCAAAAGCCGACCCAATAGCGTACTTCAAAAAATATCCTAATCGCTTCACTTTGGGGCATATTAAGGATATGTCAAAGGTCGATGCTAAGAAAAACGTAGTCATTGGCGATGGAACAATAGATTATACAGCACTGTTGAAAGAGGCCAAAAAAGCAGGAATGAAACACTTTATAGTAGAGCAAGATAATTTTAGTGGCGATGTGATGGAGAGTATGGCAATTAACTGTAAACGACTAGCAGCATACAAGGTTTAAATTAATCAAATAGCATGATGGGAAAGTATATAATAGCAACCGATGATAATTTTCAAGAATTAATAAATGCTGATAAACCCGTTTTAGTGGACTTTTGGGCAGAATGGTGTGGCCCTTGTAAAATGCTGGGTCCAGTGGTAGAAGCATTAGCGGATGATGTTGATGGTCAGGCAATTGTAGCCAAAATGGATGTAGATGCGAATACGAATATACCTCCTAGCTTGGGAGTTCGTTCGATTCCGACAATCCTAATTCTTAAAAATGGTGTAGTAAAAGAGAAGTTAGTAGGTGGAAATATTCCTAAAAATCAGTTGGCTGAATTGTTGTTGAAGTATGTTTGATAGTTAGGTAACGATAGTAAGTTTATTCTACAATGAACTTACTATCAGGTTACTAGTTGAAAATTTGTAAGGCGGCTCACTAATGACTGTAGCATACTTTAATTTTACCATTTTTGCCTTTTTATACAGTAAAACGATTGGTAAAAATCTTATGACACAAAAAATGTTCACGAAAACGTGAACATTTTTTTGTAGCATCAAGAAAGAGTAACGATTTCAATACCGTAACCTTTCTAAATACTGAAAATTGACACGCATTGTATCTATGGCTGGTTGGGTCAAGTGTTCTTGTTCGACAAACATATATTTCATGACCGATTGTTGTTGCTTCTGAAGCATCTCCACAAAATCAATCTTTCCTCTGCCAAACTCAATGCTTTCGTCTTTATCTTTTTTAATATCTTTAATATGCCAAAGAGGGAAACGACCTGGGTATTTTTCGAAATAGTATTCAGGCTTGGCTCCTGCTACCATTGCCCAACCTAAATCCAGTTCCATTTTTACCAATGTAGCATCGGTATTATCGAGCAAAACATCGTACAAAACGAGTCCATTCTCCTTTTCAAACTCTGCAATGCCATTATGAAAACCAAAGGTAACACCTGATTTTTGACAGGCTTCACCCATTTTGTTAAACGTTTCAGCGGCCTTTTTATAATTATCAACGCTTTGCCCTCTTGTCGGAAGCATCGGTGCTAGCAAAAACTCTTGTCCTGCTTCAGCGGCTTCGTCAATACTTTTTTGCCAATCGGCATTAATAATGGCATGACCACTGGCAAGTATTAGCCCTAAATCTTGCATAATTTGCTTAACTTCTTTCGCTTTCAAGCCATAGTAATTTCCCTTTGCACTAGGGGCGGACTCAATGACTTTATAACCAATTTTAGCGAGTTGAGCGAGCGTACCGATAGGATCTAAACCCATCGGCTCACGGAGAGAATATAGGTTTACACCTATATTTTTTACTTTTTTAGCCTGAGCCATTCCTGTGTTAAGGACACTGAATAAAGTAGCTCCGCCAGCAATTTTTAAGAAATCACGTCTATTCTTCATAAGATAAATTTTACGGTAAAAAAAGGATTACGATTTAGTTAGACTTCTGCTTAAAAGCATGAATACCGGTATCAAGAAATGCGGTAAACTTGCTAATGTCTGTTTCATAAGACACAGGATTTACCAGCATCTCCTTGGTATTAGGGTCAAGAATGACGTAATATGGCTGAGCATTGTTCTGATAATGCGTGATTTGTAAATCTGCATTTTGACTTCCAATACTTTTTTTGACTTTACCATCGTAAGCAGACGTGTACCATTTTGATTCGGGTAATTCCATTTTTTCATCAATGTATAAGGCCACCATCACAAAGTCATTTTTCAAACGGCTCATCACAGCAGGAGCAACCCAAACGTTTTCTTCCATCTTTCGACAGTTGACACAACCATGCCCCGTAAAGTCGATAAAAATAGGTTTATGTTGCTTTTTGGCACAAGCAATGGCTTGCTCAAGGTTAAAATATCCTTGAATACCATGTGGAAACGTTAACGAAGCAGGGTTTTCTGGAGTTTCGCAAAGGGTAGAGATAGGCTTTTCTACGCTTTCTATATTCAGACTATTACTATTGAAATCCTGTGTGTGCATGGGTGGTAAAAAGCCTGCAAGTACCTTGAGTGGAGCTCCCCAAAGACCGGGGATAAGATAAAAGACAAAAGCAAATGTACCAATCGAGACGAGCAATCTAGGCACACTAACCGATTTGGTTTCGCTATCGTGGGGTAATCTGATTTTGCCAAGCAAATACAGACCAAGACACGAGAAAATGGCAATCCAAAGCACTAGAAAAATTTCTCTATCTAATACTCTCCAATGATAAACTTGATCGGCTGTACTTAGGAATTTTAATGCGAGAGCTAGTTCTAAAAAGCCTAAAACTACTTTCACCGAATTGAGCCACCCACCTGATTTAGGCAATGATTTTAACCAATTGGGGAAAATGGCAAACAAGGTAAACGGAATGGCAAATGCCATCGAGAACGCAAACATTCCTGCAATGGGTTTTAGAATAGCCCCACCTGCTGACTCGACCAAAATGCTACCAACAATGGGACCTGTACAAGAAAATGAAACCAGTACAATGGTAAATGCCATAAAAATGATTCCGTAATAACCTCCTTTATCGGCTTCTTTGTCGATTTTATTCACTAAATTATGAGGAAGCACAATTTCAAAAAGCCCAAGAAAAGATAATCCAAAGAAGATAAAAATGACAAAAAACATCAGATTGGGTAACCAGTGAGTACTAAGCCAGTTGGCAAATTCAGGCCCGTTGATTTTAGCAACAATTGTGCCGACTAGGGTATAAATAAAGACGATGGAAAACCCATAAATAAGTGCTTTCAGAATGGAGCTTTTGCGGTCTTTGCTAGTGTTGGTAAAAAAGGTAACCGTCATGGGTATCATCGGAAAAACACAAGGGGTTAGCAAGGCTGCCAAACCTGCCATGAACGCCAAAAGCATAAAGGTAAAAAGAGACTCTTCTGCTTTTGGGGGAAGACTATGAGACACCCTTGAGGTGGTTGATACAAGTGTCTGGTTAGTATGCTTGGAACTGTCGGATGCCGCTACTTTGACAAGGCTATCTTCTTTAATCGAAGTACTTGTTACGGTTTCCTTCGAGGTGTTTTTGACAGGCTGATTCTCAAACGTAAAGCTTTCTTCAAGCGACACACATTTGCCATCTGCCTCAGTACAAACTTGAAAATTGACGCTTCCAGCTATGTTATATTGCTCAGTACGAATTTTCACTTTTTGTCTAAATTCAGCATGCTTCGTAAAATAAGTGTACGTTCCACCCCAAATGTCGCTGTGCTTTTTTTTAGGATGAATCGGAACAAGATTACCCACTAATTCATAGGTATCATTAGGCTTAAAAGTAAAGGTAGTAACCATTGGGCCTAATTCGGGATCAAAATCCGAAGAGTACATATACCAACCTTTATCAAGGGTAACGCTAAAAATTAGGTCTGTATCTTCCCCTACTTTCACCGCATCTTTGGCAACTGTATAAGTCCATTTGGCAGGTTGAAGCACTTGTGCTATGCCTTTTTTTGATATACATAGGCACATCAAAAGCAATAAAAATCGATGTTTTTGAATAAATAACTTCATGTGTTTTTAGAATAATTTAAACGCTTTACGAATAATCCTGACGAGTAAGTTATTAATCGACAGGTTATTACAAAGTAAGGTGAATTATAGTTCCTGCATGAATGGGAAAAAACACAAATACCAATGAGGTTTTTATCAGTAAAAAATGAAGTCATTATTAGGCGTAAAGATTAAAATACCATTGCTTTTTATGCAAAAAACAATGGCTATTGAGTCTATAAAAAAGTAATATTGCAAGATTATTTTACATAATTTCAACACAAGTATAGGTATATTACCCATCTACTGATGGGTAAAACGCCGTATTTTGTCGGCCAAATGAATAGAACATGCCAATATCCCGTAAACGAATTTACTTTTACCATAACATCTTTTTTATAATGGTGTTATTCATTGCCTTTTTTCCTAAAAAAGGGATGACTCAGGCATTTGATGCTTACCATAATCTTAAATTTGAACATATTTCTGAGGGACTTTCTCAGAGTACTGTTACTTGCATTTTTCAAGATAAAAAAGGCTTTCTCTGGTTTGGCACAAGAAACGGGTTGAACCGTTATGATGGCGTAAAATTTACCACCTTTGAAAATAATGTATCGGACAGCACCTCTATTAGCCATAATTACATCACCAGTATTTTTGAAGATACGAAAGGGAATCTCTGGGTGGGAACAATGGAAGGGGGATTAAACTTGTTTAATAAAGAAAAAGAAACGTTTACTCATTTCAAGAGTAGCTCGAAATTAGGAAGCATTAGTCATAATAATATTACCTGTATCTACGAAGACCATAAACATCGACTATGGATAGGTACAGAAAATGGCCTTAATTACTATGAGCCTGCTCGAAATAATTTTGTCTTTTTTAGGTATGTCAACAAAAAACCGCAGAGTATCTATAGTAACAACATATCTGCCATCTTTGAAGATAGTCACTTCAATCTTTGGTTGGGTACAAAAGAGGGTGGATTGAAACTTTTTGACCAAAAATATCAGAAATTCATTAGTTATCTCAACCAAGAAAATAATCCTCAGTCTATCAGTAATAATGTCATTAATGCCGTTTTTAAGGATTCCAAAAATCATATTTGGGTAGGTACTCAAAATGGACTGAATCGATTAGTTGAAACACCTAAAGGGGTTATTTTTGAACGATACCAGCATGAAAAACATGATCCCAATAGTCTAGGCAATAATGTAATTGTCTGTTTGTCAGAAGATTTACTAGGACGTATTTGGATAGGCACACAACTGAATGGTCTGTATATTTATGACCAAACCAAACAAACATTCACGAATTTTTATCCAGATCCACTTCGACAATATAGTATTAGTAGTAATTCTGTTTGGTCGGTGTTTCGAGATAAAATGGGGGCTATGTGGTTAGGTGTGAGAAATAGAGGAATCAATAAGTGGGATTATCATCACAAGCAGTTTACTCACCACAGTGTTAGTGTGGCAGGAAATCAAAAACTAAATAATAACGATGTCACCTGTTTTCAGGAAGACGAACTAGGTAATCTGTGGATTGGAACAGACGGAGGTGGGCTCAATTATTTTGACAAAAAAACGAATAAATATACCCGCTATTTTTATAACCCTAAAAATAAAAATAGCCTTGGAAGTAATGCGGTAATTTCACTTTACATAGATAAGAAAAAAAAGCTATGGGTAGGCACGTGGGGAGGTGGACTCAATTTGTTCGACAAAACAACGCAAACATTCAAGCATTATTTGTCCACTTCGAGCAAAGGAACTAGCACGAAGGGGGAAAATGTCTATGCTATCTACGAAGATAGTTATGGTAACTTTTGGGTTGGAACATATTATGATGGACTCCATTTATACGACCCAACAACAGACTCTTTCAAGCGATTTTTGAACGAACCCAATACGCCCAATAGCCTAGGTAGTAACCTAATATCGGTCATATTTGAAGATAGTCGTAAAAATCTTTGGATAGGCACGAATGGCGGTGGATTGGATAAACTTAACAGACAAAAGGGTGTTTTTTCTTTTACGCATCATAAGTTTGATGGTAATAAATTAGGGCAAATAGGTAGTAATTTGATTAATACCATCACGGAAGATAGCAAGCATAATTTATGGGTTGGCACGAGTAAAGGACTCTATAAATTCGACTATGGAAAGAATATTTTTACCGAATATTCTAAAGAAAATGGGCTTCCCGATAATGTGATTAATGGCTTGCTAGAAGACCCAAAAGGCTTTCTTTGGATTAGTACCAACCAAGGAATAGCTAAATTTAACCCTATCTCTCAAAAGTTTGTCAACTATTCGGTTGCAGACGGCTTACAATCTCCCGAATTTCTGAAAGGGGCATTTTTCAAAAGTAAGTCGGGAGCTTTTTTCTTTGGAGGCATCAATGGCTATAACAGTTTTTATCCAGCTAATATTCAAGATGATAGAAGTCAATATCCTCTTTATTTGACAGAACTCAGCATCAATAATAGGCTTATTAAGCCCAGTGAGAATGATTCTCCCTTAGAAAAGCACATTAGCGAAACCCAAGCAATAACCTTATCGCACGATAATAACAACTTTAGCATTGGTTTTGCCTCGTTAAATTATTCAGCTCCCAACGCCCAGTTTGCCTATATGCTTGAAGGATATGATGAAGTATGGCAAACAACCCGTATGGATAGAAGTGCCAGTTATACCAAAGTCCCTTCTGGCTCTTATGTCTTTAAGGTAAAAAGAATGGATACAAATGATTACACGGAGGTACAACTACGTGTCAATGTACTACCTCCTTGGTGGAAAACTTGGTGGGCTTATTTGTTTTATTGCGTAATAGTAATTGTTTCATTATGGTGGTACAGACAGCTTATAATCAAACAACTACGCTTAGAAAATGATTTAAAGATAGAACACGTAGAGCGTACTAAAATACAAGAATTGGAACGGTTAAAATCAAGTTTCTTTGCCAAAATTTCCCATGAATTCCGTACTCCCTTAACCATGATTTTGAGTCCTCTGAAAGATATGTACCACGAGCAATTTGATGGAAACTACAAAAATCAATACCAATTGATGATTCGTAATTCAGAACGATTGTTGCGGTTGATTAACCAATTGCTAGATTTATCTAAACTTGATTCGGGTAAAATGGTACTCACGACCACAACCTTTAATCTATTAGATTTTCTAAAACCTATCTTTCTTTCGTTTGAACCTTTTGCCAAGAAAAAAGGACTAAACTACGTGTTACAGTGTGAGGATGAGTCCATTTTTGTATTAGCAGATGCCGATAAGCTAGAAAAAATTATTACTAATTTACTTTCTAACGCCTTTAAATTTACAGAAGTTGGACATATTATCCTGTCTATTAAAGCGATAGAAGAGTCCACATTTTCAGATTTAAGTCGTCGTCAATCTATACAAATAAATGTTTCGGATAGCGGTATTGGTATTTCTGAAGATAATTTAGGTTATATCTTTGACCATTTTTATCAAGTTGTTCACCATCAGGCTACCTATGAAGGATCTGGCATAGGATTATCATTGACTAAGGAATTAGTAGAACTTCATCAAGGAACAATTATCGTAGAAAGCCAGATTGGTAAAGGTACATCATTCCAAATGGTATTACCAATCAGAACAGAACCTGAGCAAAAACGGGTGCTAAATCATGGATACACTCCTGATTTAGAGCCTATTTCAATGGTTGATGGTACAGCACTTACTTTTGTTGACAACGTGAGCGAGGAACAGCAAGCTCTTATTTTACTGGTAGAAGACAATGATGACGTACGGAATTATCTTCATGTAAGACTGTGCAAAAAATATAACGTGATAGAAGCAACTAACGGAGCAGAAGGGTTACAATTAAGCCTAGAAAAAATGCCTGATTTAATCATTTCAGACATCGTTATGCCGCAAATGACTGGAGTAGAGATGTGTCGAACACTAAAAGCGAATGTGCAAACTTCCCATATACCGATTATTTTACTCACAGCTCAGACAGATTCTGTCAATAAAATAGAGGGTCTTGAAACAGGGGCGGATGATTACGTTTTCAAACCGTTTGATTCTAATGAACTGGAAGTGAGAGTCAAAAATTTAATTCAATCCCGAAGGTTATTAGCGGAACGCTTTTCTCAAAGCCGTAAATTGGTACTAGAACCTTCAGAAATCACAATTACACCACTAGACGAAATATTCATGCAAAAAGTTTTGGCATGTATCGAAGCAAATATAGCTGATTCTGCATTTCGAGTAGAGGATTTGAGTAAAGAGTTAGGAATGAGTAGAATGCCTTTATACAAAAAAATCAAAGCGTTAACAGGGCAAACCGCCGTTGAATTTGTTCGAAACATACGATTAAAACGAGCAGCTCAGTTACTGAAACAACAACAACTTAATGTAGCTGAAATAACGTATGAGGTAGGCTTTACAGACCTCCAATATTTCAGAACCTGTTTTAAAAAAGAGTTTGGGGTAAGTCCTTCTGAGTACGCAAAACTTCTCAGTAAAGAATCGCTTGATGAATAAGCTTTGTCTTGATCATCGCTAGATTTTAAGTTGAAAGCGTACTAACCCTAAATTATTGACTATATTCATGGAAGGTATTCCATGAAAAGTAAATTTTAAAAGACTTAAGCTATCTTCGTAATCTAATGGAATCTAACATTCGGAAACATATAGAAACTAAAATAAATGAGTCATTAACAAATGACGAGTTTGAACGTTTTTTTACAGTCGTAGAATTAGTTGAGGTGAAAAAAAAGCAACAAATAGTGGTAGAAGGTCAACATTCTAAACTCCTATTTTTTGTAGAAAAGGGAACACTCCACTCTTTTGTTACTGATGAGCAAGGAAAAACTCATACCATTCAGTTTGGCTTTGAAGGGCATTGGATTGCAGATTTGTACAGTTTTCTGAGTGATAGACCTGCTATTTTTACAATAGAGGCTTTAGAAGCAACAACGCTCTTGGCTATCAAGCAGACCGATTTTGAGCGTGTCTGTCGGCAAATTCCTAAGTTTGAACATTTCTTTAGAATATTAATTCAAAATGCCTACGTTAACTCTCAGCAGCGAATAGTCAAGACCTTTAGTGAAGATGCAGGAAATCGCTACTTGGCACTCATTAAACAACAGCCCGACTTACTCCAGCGAGTTCCTCAATATTTAATTGCTTCTTATTTAGGTATTAAACCCGAATCACTTAGCCGTATCCGAAAAAATTATCTAAAAAAATAAGTTTGTTCTATTTTTAACCTATGTACCTGAGCGAAAAAAACTACTAGGGTGTTTCATATTTGCATTTCAAGCAAAAAAAATCATCTTCTAGCAATTTACCCCAACGATTTGAGGCTTCACTAAAAGATGATTTCTATAATATAGTAAACGAACCGTTTGCTATATCTAATTCTTCAAGAAAGGTACAATACTAGCCCAACTAGCCGCAAAATTGTCGTTATGGCATCCATGCCCTGTATTTGGAATGATACTGATTTGATGATTAGGAATAAATCTTGCGGCACTGACTACACGCTCTACAGGGTTTCCGCCATCTTTGTCACCAGCCATTACCAAAACAGGACATTTTATTGTACTCAATAAATCTTTGCTTACCGTAACATTATTGTAGCAATTGGCTACTTGCGTAAATAAATCTTCTACTCTATTCGGTTCTGGCATCAATTTCAACTGTTGCTCCCAAAAAGGTTTATCCATTTCCATTGCCATTTTTGCCGTGAACTTAAATTCTCTTAGTCCCGGGCGAATTTCACCTGCACCAATGACAATCATTTTCTTCACTCGTTCTGGATACATTGCTCCTAATCTGTAAGCCGAATATCCTCCATCGCTAAAACCAAGGACAATAACGCTGTCTTTGGTAACAGCATTGATAACCGTCATGGCATCGGTAGCTCTTTGCTCAAGGGTAAGTGGTTCTGTTCCTAATTCTGACTTTCCATGTCCACGAGTAGAAATCGCAATTACTTGAAATTTCGGTTTCAATTGGTCAATGAAATCCGTAAATTCAACGGTTGAACCAAATAAGCCTCCATGCAATAACACAATCGGTTGCCCTTTCCCATATACCTCGTAATAGATTTTCGCATCCTTTGTTTGTACATAATGCCCTGCCTCTGGATTATTCCCATAGGGGATTTTGTTCACCACATTAGCAGGCTGGAACGCTCTTCTTAGTGTTTGTTGTGCCTGAATATCAGCACAAATGAGTAGTATAAATAGTACTGTAATAACTCTTGAAATCATCTCTATAAATGGTTAATTGTGTCTTAGTATCTATTCGTAATCATAAAATCCTTTTCCTACCTTTTTCCCCCATTCTCCTTTGGTGTATTTTTCAACAACCGTTGGCGAAGGTCTATCGGCAGGATCACCAGATTCGCTGTATTTTTCCATACCCACATGATAGGCCAAATCGATTCCTGTTAAGTCCAGTAAAGAAAAAGGTCCCATCGGATAACCCAAACCGTTTTTAGCTGCAATGTCTATGTCTTCAAAACTTGCTACGCCCATGTCAAGTAGTTTTAAGGCTTCTTGTCTGGTGGCTTGCAAGAGACGATTCACTAAAAAACCATAGATTTCTTTATGCAACAATACGGGTGTTTTACTCATTTTTGTTGCGGCATTCATGACCGCCTCAGCCGTTTCTTCCGAAACGTGCGAACCTTTTACGACTTCTACACATTTCATTACCAAAGCGGGATTGAAAAAGTGCATATTGCAAACTTTGTCGGGTCGATTAGTAGCATCAGCAATTTTAGAACTTACGATATAAGAACTGTTCGTCGCCAAAATCGTGTGAGCAGGGCAAAGTTTGTCTAACTCAGCGAAGAGCTTTCTTTTTACGTCCAATTTCTCGATAATGGCTTCAATTACAAGGTCGGCATCAGCTACAGCTTCTTCTAAATTAAGTGTAAAGGCAATGTTTGTTTCTGCTTGTTTTGCAGCTTCCTCACTCAACTTTCCTTTGGCTACTCGTTCTTTTAGATAGTTATCAGCAAACGAAATCGCTTTTTCCAAAATGTCAGAATTCGTATCTGTACATTTTACACTGAATCCCGATAAAGCGGCACACATTGCAATCTGATGCCCCATGTTACCTGCTCCAATAACGGCTATTTTTTGTATTTCCATGTTCTATTTTTTAATTAGGAATTTTTCAAATCTTAATTCTAGATTCCTAATTCGTAACTCCTAATTCTTCATTTCTTTGTTTCTCCACCAATTAGCCAACAACGAACCCGAAACGGTCATCCACGGCACCGAGATAGCTGAAGCCAAACCAACCGTGGCGATTTTACCCATTTGTAAGGCAATGCCCGAAGCGAGTCCTCCATTTTGCATTCCTACTTCTAATGAAATCGTGCGACATGATTTTTCGTCAAGTCCCATCAATCTACCACTCCAATAACCTAATAAATAGCCAATTGAGTGATGAATCATCGACGATAAAAATAGCAACGGTCCAATCGCCAATAAGGAATCTCTTCCTGAGGAAACAATCACAATCAACATCATCAACACGCCTGTCATGGAAATAATTGGCATAATAGTTTGTAGCCATTTTACGCCATTTCTAATCAATTTATTGATAATTAGCCCTAATGCAATTGGCACAAGAATAATTTCAACTACGTGAATCATCATTTTCAAGAAATCAATTTCAACGTATTGTCCCGCCAATATTTTCATCAAAAATGGTGTCATAATGGGGGCCGCTAAAGTTGAAATCGCTGCAATGGTAACCGATAAAGGCATATTTGCTTTGGCAATAAAAGCCAGTACATTGGAGGTTACACCGCTTGGCACTGAACCAATCAAAATAACTCCTGCCGCAATTTCGGGTGGAAATCCAAAGCTTTTTGCCAACACAACCGCCACTAAAGGCATGATGGTAAAATGACTTACCAATCCAATAATAACAGCTTTGGGTGTTTTGACAACCCCTTCAAAATCTTTCAAACTCATTTCAGTTCCCATCGAAAACATAATCAACTGAATGAGCGGAACAATCAGACTCGTGAACTTAAAGTCTCCTATTTGCTGGAAATATTGTGGGTAATACATTCCTAAAGCGACTGCAGCGAATACCCAAATAGTAAAGGTCATTTGTTTGATAGTAGCTAAGCCCCGACCTCCCAGTGCCAAGCATACCAACGAGCCTATAACGAAAGGCCCTGTGGCTATCATACTACCTCCTAAAATCAACATTCCTATTGCTAAAATTCCTAAAACAACGGAACTTAGGAGTAAGAATTTGTATAGTTTATTCATAATAATGTGAAATGTTGATTTATCAAATGGGTATGCTGAATCAAACTTTATGAATCAATTTGCCCAATTGCTAATTTTCGACTTAGATTTAATACACTCTCTCGTAAGAGATTTTCTACCTGTTCTTGTGTGAATTGATTGGTGCCATCAATACGAGCTAACATGGGTACTGTCATGGCGGCTATGGCATTGCCATTCATATCCAAAATAGGAAAAGAAATGGCATGAAGTCCTGCGTATTGCTTACTTTGGATGGAAGCAAAACCTTTTACCATTATTTCCTTTAAGCTATTCCGAAAGGCTTCTATTTCTGTTTCAGATCTGTTGGGAAGACTTTCTTTAATCCTGATTTCTTTGATAACAGGATCTTGAAAAGCCAATAAAACTAAACCTGATGCCGATGGAGCAACCTCAATTTCAGAACCTACACGAGTCATAAACCCAAGTCCATTTGGAGGTTGAATAGCCGCTACAACTGTCTGAACGCCATTATTATACACCCTCAAATCGCAAGGAAAAGAGACTAATCTCGAAAGTCCTTCCATAATCGGAAGTGCTTCTGTTAACAAGCGATAAGTAGGTGGATGAAAATGAGATAACTGAAATAACTTAGATGTAATGGTATAAGTATTAGCGTAATTGGCAACATAATTTCGCTGTACCAAACAGTTAAGCATTCGATAGATTTCACTCAAATTTCGCCCTAACTTACTGGCAATTTCTTGTTGTGTCAATCCATTTTCACTCTGACACAATACTTCTAAAATATCAAGTCCTTTCTCTAAGGCTGGAGCTGAATAAGTACCATTTTCTTCTTTATCTTTCATCATGATTATATTTTACATGGAGTAAACAAAAAGATTTCTTTAGCTTACGAATAATTCAAGTTTGCCTAAATCTTTTCCTTCTGAACCTGCAAAATACTCATCGTTTATCATTTATCACATATTACTTCCTACATTCCTATCTGATGCACCTCAATGATATTTCCATCTGGGTCATAAAAGAAGATTTGATACCAGCCTGCCAACGCCCATTTGCCATAATCAGCATAAGGAATATTTTGGGCCTCTAATTTCTTTTTAAACGCTTCGATATCGTCCGTTCTAAAACAGAAATGACCATTTTGGATTGGGTTGATAGGCATATTCATGCGGAATGCCGTAGTATGGTCTTTTTTCGTAATATGAAATTCTACTTCACCATCTGTCAAAAATTCTACCTGCCCATCATAACGGTTCACCGTGTCTTCTGTCGTTAAGCCATGCTCCTCATCTTGAAGCTGATTTAAGTCAAAAATAGATTTGTAAAAATTAGATAATCTTGGCACATCTTCCGTACAAAGATTCATGTGATGATACTTGAATTTCATTTTCTATTGCTTTTAAGAATTAAAATATATTGCAAATATGAAAATATGTTTTCATATATAAAAATATAATAATACTTTTGTTAGAAATTATATCAGTAAACATATTTAAACATGCAAGATTACCTTTCAGCATCTCCCATAAAATCCAAGGAACTATGTAGTTTAACCATGGTTCGTCGTGTGGCTGCCATGTTAGATTTAGAAACACAATCATTTACTGAGGGCGATATTCTTCCAAAGGGTTGGCATTTTTTTATGTTGGCTGGCGAAACTCGTAAATCTGAATTACGTAAAGATGGATTTCCTGGCTTGGGTGTTCCGATACCTGATTTGGGTCTTCCGAGATTACTTTTGGGAGGACGAACAGTAGCCTATCATGGAGAAATTATGATTGGTTCAGTGATAGAAAAAAGTAGTTTTATTAAAAGTATTACCGAAAAGACGACGAAAAACGGACAAATGGCAATTGTTACGCTTCAACATGAATTGCGTTCGGTTGAAGTCGATACGCCTGCTATTGTGGAAACGCAAACGTATATTTTACTAGAAGAGCAAAAAGGGAAAAATAATGTTATTGCAGAACCTACTGAAAATCAGCTTCCGATTAGCAGTAATCAGAAACAATACGTGCCTGATGAAACACTTATATTTCAATATTCAGCTTTAGGATTCAATTCTCATAAAATTCATTTAGATAGAAACTATGCTCAACAAGTAGAAGGTTTACCAGATTTGGTCGTGAATGGAGGACTATCAACCGTGCTTTTAACCGAATTTATAAGAGTTGATTTGGGACTAAAATTGACCGATATAAAAGTAAGACATATTGCCCCGCTTTACTGCAATAACCCTTTGACAGTGACTGCTGAACAAAGCAAAAATGCGTGGCAACTAAAGATTTATGATGATAAAAATAACATAGCAGTGGAAATGGAAGCTACTATAAAAGAATAAAAAACTATGTTTGAACCATTAAAAAATATCAAAATTCTTGATCTTACTTCTGTAGTAGTTGGCCCTGTAGCTACGTGGCGACTGGGACAATACGGAGCGGAAATCATCAAAGTAGAAAACCCGTCGGGCGATTTGATGCGTGGTTTGGGTGGAATGTCACCAACTGGACAGCATTCTGGAGCGTATTTGCACCTAAACAGAGGCAAGAAAAACATTTGTCTTGACCTCAAAAAAGAAGGCGGCAAAGACATTATTCAAAAATTAGTAGCATGGGCTGATGTGATTGTCGCCAATATGCGACCCGATGCTTTGGAGCGTTTGGGTTTAGGAAGCCAAACGATTCGAGAAAAATATCCAGAAAAAATTTACTGTCTGATTACTGGCTACGGCACAGATGGCCCTTATGCAGGACTACCCACTTACGACAGCGTTTTACAAGGAGCTTCGGGTATGG